>Ga0233363_1000006_pt1 | contig 145212 bp, 126 predicted proteins | sample ElkDunMinimDraft_18_FD_191534 | JGI IMG/M metagenome (GOLD analysis project Ga0233363, IMG submission 191534) | Fecal eukaryotic communites from dung pellets of Tule Elk in California, USA - Elk Dung C16 | ecosystem: Host-associated > Mammals > Digestive system > Large intestine > Fecal... | reverse complement strand
GGAGCGGTACGGTGGTAAGCGACCTGGGCGACCAACCTGATGTGTCGGCACTGGTCTATATCGCTGCCCGGGCCCCAAAAGCGGGTGAGGACTTCGTTGGACTGCAGCAAACCTTTCCAAACACACCCGTGCGTGCGGGAGTCCAGAATTCCGATGGGCTCACCACCTTGTCAAAAACTGCTTTTCTTGAGGATTTTGCAAACGGAGACATTTCAAAGGAGGACGCGCTCGCTCTCTATGCCGTGCAGCAACCCACTGCCGCTTCGCTATTCAAGGAGCGCACCACGCACACGGCGTGGGAGCATAAACCGACCTTTTATGCTGTCTCCAAAGACGACCGGACAATTTCACCTGAGTTTCAGCGCTTCCTGGCGCAGCGAATGAACGCAGACACGGTAGAGCTGGAGACGGGCCATCTACCCATGATGTCCGAACCGGAAGCCGTGGCGCGGCTTATTCTAAAAGCTGCGGGCAAATACTGAAGACGGCCAGGCTGCGTATCACACAGCAGCCTGCTCACGGAATACGCTGGGAACATACAGGCTCGCTTGGCGTGCCCTGAAACGCTGAAAGCCCCGGAATCCGGGGCTTTCAGCGTGTTACATGGTGCGGACGGAGAGACTCGAACTCTCACACCTTGCGGCGCCAGAACCTAAATCTGGTGTGTCTACCAATTTCACCACGTCCGCAAACGCTTCAAACGAAAACGCCAGGCAGTGCCTGGCGCTTCGGAATATGGGGTGGACGATGGGGTTCGAACCCACGACCGCAGGAGCCACAATCCTGTGCTCTACCAACTGAGCTACGCCCACCATATTGCATCGCTTATGCCAGAGACCAAATGAATGGCGCACCCGGCAGGATTCGAACCTGCGACCATCCGCTTAGAAGGCGGATGCTCTATCCAACTGAGCTACGGGCGCTTTTATCTGCATTCTTTCGGAGCGCAGACTTCAAGCTCCGGCCCTGAAGAACCTCTTCAAAGCCGTCTTACCCAGCAGCAGGCTGTGCTCGACAAGCGGGGCGCATGTTATAGAGACCGCCTGGGGCCGTCAACACCATAACTAAAAAAATTTCAGCTAGATAAAGGAGTTACAGACGCCGTGCACTACCCTGCCTTTGCCGCATCGCCTCGACGTGCGAGAATGCCGCTCCTTTTTAAATCCTTTCCGATGGTTAACCAAGCGTCATGACCGCAAAACTGATCGACGGTAAAACGATTGCAGCCAACATCCGCCAGCAGATCGCCGCACGGGTTGCCGAGCGCCGCAATCAAGGTCTGCGAACTCCAGGTCTGGCAGTCATCCTGGTGGGTATGGATCCGGCCTCTCAGGTCTATGTGGCGCACAAGCGCAAGGACTGCGAGGAAGTAGGGTTTCATTCTATGGCCCACGACCTTCCTGCCGAGACCAGCCAGACCGAACTGCTGGCATTGATCGATCAGCTGAACGATGACCCGGCTATCGATGGCATTCTGGTTCAGCTGCCATTGCCCAAGCATCTGGACGCCTCTTTGCTGCTTGAGCGCATTCGTCCGGACAAGGACGTGGATGGCTTCCATCCCTACAACATCGGTCGTCTTGCCCAGCGAATGCCTTTGCTTCGCCCCTGCACACCCAAAGGCATCATGACATTGCTGGAAAGTACCGGCGTCGATCTGCATGGCCTCAACGCTGTGATTGTTGGTGCGTCGAATATCGTCGGCAGACCCATGGCACTGGAATTGTTGCTGGCCGGCTGCACCACCACTGTGACCCACCGCTTTACCCACGACTTGGCCGAACACATCAAGCGTGCCGATCTGGTAGTGGTTGCCACTGGCATCGTGGGATTGGTAAAGGGCGAATGGATCAAGGAAGGGGCGATCGTCATCGATGTCGGCATCAGCCGTCAGGCCGATGGCAAGCTGGTTGGCGATGTCGAGTTCGAACCCGCCGCGCAACGCGCGGGCTGGATTACCCCGGTGCCCGGCGGCGTGGGGCCGATGACCCGCGCCTGCCTCTTGGAAAACACCTTGTACGCAGCAGAACATCTGCACCCATAGCATTGGATGAATCGACAAGACGGCACCCTCGGGTGCCATCTTGCTATCCGTCCTAGTCGCGCCCCTGCTCCCAGGATTTGATCAACTCGCTATAACTGACCGTCTGGCCTTGGGGCTTCTCGTTCGCCAGTTTCGGTTTCGGGGCGCCAGGCTGGCTCAACCAGTACTCGGCGTCACGCGGCTCGTTCATCTTGGGACCGCACTTTGGCTGAACCTTGGCCCGCTCCAGCCGCGCCATCATGGTGTCCTGGGCTTCAGCGAGACCGTCCAGCGCCTCTTGCGGCGTTTTATCGCCACTGGCTGCCTCGGCAATGAACTGCCACCAGAGCTGTGCCAGCCGTGGATAGTCCGGCACATTAGTCCCAGTCGGGGTCCACTGCACGCGCGCGGGGCTACGGTAGAACTCCACCAGGCCGCCCAGTTTCGGCGCAGCCTCGGTCATCGCCGCAGACTCGATATCCGATTCGCGGATCGGCGTCAGACCCACCAGCGCCTTTTTCAGCGAGACGGTCTTCGACACCGTGAACTGCGCATATAACCAAGCTGCGAGCCGGCGCTCCTCCGGGGTCGAGTCCAGGAAGGTCCAGGCGCCGGTATCCTGATAACCCAGTTTCATGCCCTCCTCCCAATACGGCCCCTTGGGCGATGGCGCCATCCGCCACTTCGGCGTGCCATCTTCATTGACAACCGGCAGGCCAGGCTTGGTCATGTCTGCGGTGAAAGCGGTGTACCAGAAGATTTGCTGGGCGATATGGCCTTGCGCGGGAACGGGTCCGGATTCAGAGAAGGTCATGCCCTGCGCTTCTCGCGGCGCATATTCGCGCATCCAGTCAACGTATTTCTGCGTTGCGTAGACCGCCGCCGGCCCATTGGTGGCGCCGCCGCGGGTGACGCTGGAGCCCACCGGATGACAATCCTCTACCCGGATACCCCATTCGTCTACCGGTAAACCGTTGGGCAATCCCTTGTCGCCAGCGCCGGCCATTGAGAACCAGGCATCGGTGAAGCGCCAGCCGAGGGACGGGTCCTTCTTGCCGTAATCCATGTGGCCATAAACCCGCTGGCCGTCGATCTCTTTAACGTGCTTGCTGAAGAACTCGGCGATGTCTTCGTAGGCCGACCAGTTGACCGGCACTCCCAACTCGTAACCGTAGATTTCCTGAAACTGCTTCTTCAGCTCGGGGCGCTCGAACCAGTCGGCGCGGAACCAGTAAAGATTGGCGAATTGCTGTACCGGCAGCTGATAGATCTTGCCGTCCGGTCCGGTAGTAAAGGAAATGCCGATGAAGTCATCGAGATCCAGGGTGGGTAAGGTGTAATCCTTGGCCTCGTTCGCGATCATGTCGCTGATAGCGACTGCCTTGCCGTAGCGAAAGTGAGTACCGATCAGGTCCGAATCATTGATGTAACCGTCGTAGATGTTCTTGCCGGACTGCATCTGCGTCTGCAGTTTCTCGACCACATCGCCCTCCTGCATCAGATCGTGACGTATGCGAATCCCCGTGATCTCGCTGAAAGCGGGAGCCAGCGTCTTGGCTTCGTATTCGTGCGTAGTGATGGTTTCCGAGGCCACGTTGATCTCCATGCCACGAAATGGCTCGGCAGCTTTGATGAACCACCTGAGTTCTTCCATCTGTTGTTCAGGCGTCAGGGTCGAGGGGCTGAATTCTGACTCCAGCCATTTCTTCGCGGCGTCTTCATAGGCATCGGCCCAGGCCGTACCCGTTAGTCCGGACAACGTCAGCAAGGCTGTCAATGCCATGCCATGTCGGGTTTTGTTGTTGTTTTCGAACATGAGTTGCCTCCTTCGAATAATCGGGAGGGATGGCCGAAGGTCATCCCCAGCGCATCACCGCACACAACCACACAAGCGATAGCGCGAACGCTATCCAGATGCTCCAGTCGGTCAGCCCTATCACCAGAAGATTCCAATAGGCGCTGCCCAGAAGTCCGATGAACAGACGATCACCACGCGTGGTGACCAGCGGCAGCACGCCTCGGCGCGGTACGCAGGGGCGGCGTAGTTCCCATAGGGTCATCACCGCCAGCAACGCTGCGATGACGCCGAAGAACACCGTTGTGGGAAGGGTCCAGGCCATCCAGCTCATCGTCTGCTCCTACACTCGGCCCAGCGCGAAGCCCTTGGCCACATGGTTACGTACAAACCAGATCACCAGCATGCCCGGCAGGATGGTCAGCACTCCTGCAGCCGCCAGCACGCCCCAGTCGATGCCGGATGCGGAAACGGTTCGCGTCATGACCGAAACGATGGGCTTGGCATCTACCGAGGTCAGGGTTCGCGCCAGCAGCAGCTCGACCCAGGAAAACATGAAGCAGAAAAAGGCGGTGACACCGATGCCCGAGCCGATCAAGGGCATGAAGATCTTCACGAAGAATTTGGGGAAACTGTAACCGTCGATATAGGCCGTCTCGTCGATCTCCTTCGGTACGCCGGACATGAAGCCTTCGAGAATCCAAACCGCCAGCGGCACGTTGAACAGGCAATGGGCCAATGCCACGGCGATATGGGTATCGAACAGACCTATGGAGGAGTACAGCTGGAAGAACGGCAACAGGAATACCGCCGGCGGAGCCATGCGGTTGGTCAGTAGCCAGAAGAACAGGTGTTTGTCGCCCAGAAAACGATACCGCGAAAAGGCATAGGCGGCCGGCAGCGCCACGCCCAACGAGATCACGGTGTTCAGGCACACGTAGTACAACGAGTTGATGTAGCCGCTGTACCAGCTGCGGTCGGTGAAGATCACCCGATAGTTATCCAGGGTGAAATCGCGAGGAAAGAACGTCAGCCCGCCCAGTATCTCGGTATTGCTTTTGAACGACATGTTCAGCAACCAGTAGATCGGCACCATCAGAAACAACACATAGGTGACCAGCACCACCAACTTGCGAACTTTCATGCTATCGGCCTCACCGCGTCTGATCGTTGCTGGTCATGGCGGTATAGAACAGCCATGACACCAGCAGGATGATCAGAAAATAGATCAGCGAAAAAGCTGCCGCCGGGCCGAGGTCGAACTGTCCAACCGCCATCTTGGTCAGCGTCTGACTGAGGAAGGTCGTGGCGTTTCCGGGGCCGCCACCCGTCAGCACGAAGGGCTCGGTGTAGATCATGAAGCTGTCCATGAAGCGCAGCATCACGGCTATAAGCAGCACGCTTTTCAATTTCGGCAGCTGGATGTAGCGAAACACTGCCCAGGCCGAAGCCCGGTCGATGCGCGCAGCCTGGTAGTAGACGTCGGGTATCGCCCGCAACCCCGAATAGCAAAGCAGCGCCACCAGTGAAGTCCAGTGCCAGACGTCCATCACCAGTACTGTGACCCAGGCATCCATGGTGTTCGAGGCGTAGTTATAGCTGATGCCCAGCGTGGTCAGCGCCCAGCCCAGCAGGCCGATGTCAGCGCGACCGAAGATCTGCCAGATGGTGCCAACAACGTTCCAGGGAATCAGCAGCGGAATAGCCATGATGATCAGGCACAGCGACGCCCAGCGCCCGCTCCTGGGCATGCTCAGCGCGATGACGATGCCCAGCGGTATCTCGATCAGCAGCACGCAGCCGGAGAAGATGAACTGGCGCAGCAGCGAGTCGTGCAGACGTGGATCCTGCAGGACCTGCCGATACCAGTCCGCGCCCACGAAGAAGCGCGTCGAGGAGTCGAAGATGTCCTGCACCGAGTAGTTCACCACCGTCATCATCGGCAGAATGGCGCTGAACGCCACCAGCGCGAATACCGGCAGCACCAGCCACCAGGCGCGGTTATCGAGCGTCTTGGTCATGGCAGGTCCTCCACCAGCAGGTCGTCGGCATAAAGCATCAGCCACTGGCTGGGAAAACCGACCCAGGCTCGCTCATGCGGCACTGCTTGCTCCTCGGCCAAACGCGCCTTCATGACCTGGCCGCCAAGAACAAAATCGAGAACTTTGTAGGTACCCAGATCCTCTACATGAGTCACGTCCACAGGCAGCGCGCCCGGCCATCGCGTCTCGGCCACCTGCACGAATTCTGGCCGTATTCCCAACTTCAGAGGTTTCCCAGACAGCTCGGGCAACCGTGCCAGCAGCGCCTTCGACAAGGGCAGGTGCACATCGCCGAAGCACACCCCTTCGGCCTCGCTCTTGACGTCGACCAGATTCATCCCCGGACTGCCGATGAAGAAGCCAACGAAGGTATGCCGTGGCCGCTCGAAGAGTTCGCGCGGCGTGCCGAACTGGACGATTTGCCCGCCGTGCATCACGGCTATCTTATCGGCGAAGGTCGAGGCTTCCAGCTGGTCGTGAGTGACGTAGACCATGGTGATGTTGAACTGCTCGTGAATCTGCTTGAGCTTGCGCCGCAACTTCCATTTCAGATGGGGATCGATCACGGTCAATGGTTCGTCGAACAGCATGGCCGAGACGTCGTCACGTACCAGACCGCGCCCCATGGACACCTTTTGCTTCTGGTCGGCGGTCAGGTTGCGGGCCTTGATATGCAGCAGCGGAATCAGCTCGAGCACCTCGGCAATTTCAGTGACCTTGCTGGTAATCCGTGCCTCCTGCATGCCCTGGTTGCGCAAGGGGAAGGCCAGGTTTTCGAAGACGGTCATGGTGTCGTAGACCACCGGGAACTGAAAAACCTGGGCGATGTTGCGTTGCTCCGGGGTCATCTGGTTGACCACATGGGAATCAAACAGCACCTCGCCTTCCGAGGGGATCAGCAGACCGGAGATGATGTTCAGCAGCGTCGACTTGCCGCAGCCGGACGGCCCCAGCAGCGCATAGGCACCGCCCTGTTGCCAGACATGGTTCATCTCGCGAATGGCGTACTCCTTTTCACCGCTGATGTTGCGACTGTAGCTGTGGGCGAGGTTTCGCAAGCGGATTTCGGCCATCTCAGCGCCCTGCCCCGACACGCCACCCCGGCGCCTGGACCAGCTGGCCCTGGACGTCGAAGACGAACAGTTTGTGGGTCGGGACATACACACGGATCGGCGCATCCACGCCGTAGTCATGAACGCCCTGCAGGTGCAGGACCAGGCCGAAATGCGAATTACGCACGTGAAGAAAGGTTTCGGAGCCGCTGATTTCCGCAAGCTCGACCACCGCAGAAATTTCCAGATCATCATCGTTGGAGGGCACCAGGCCGATATGGCTCGGGCGAAGACCAAACCGGTAATCGCCGCTCCCCAACCGTCGTAGATCCGCGTTAAGCGGGAAGTGCAGGCAGTTCTCGAAGCTCACCTCGTTATCAGCTATGCGGCCATCGAGCAGATTGATGGGTGGTTCGGAGAAGAGCTCGGCGGCTAGGACCTGTCGCGGCCGGTGGTAAACCTCTGCAGTCGGCCCGCTTTGAATCACCCGACCTTCATGCAGAACGGTAGCATTGCCGCCCAGCGCCAATGCCTCGTTGGGTTCTGTGGTGGCGTACACGGCGATGCTGCGGCGCGCGAGGAACAACTCGCGCATTTCCTGACGAAGCTCCTCGCGCAGCTTGTAGTCGAGGTTGACCAGAGGTTCATCGAACAGTATCAGGTCGGCATCCTTGACCAATGCACGGGCCATGGCCGTACGCTGCTGCTGGCCCCCTGAAAGCTCAAGCGGATAGCGTTGCAGCAACCCTTCTATGTGAAGCATCTCAGCCGTTTCTCGAACCTTGCGTTGTATGTCGGCCTTGCCCAGACCAGCCTGGCGTAGCGGCGAGGCAATGTTTTCGTAAACGCTCAAGGTCGGGTAATTGATGAACTGCTGATACACCATGGAGATGTTGCGCTTGCGTACCGGTACGTCGGTGACGTCCATGCCGTTCATCAGCACCCGGCCGCTGCTTGGTTTATCTAGCCCGGCCATCAAGCGCATCAGCGAGGTCTTGCCGGAGAGAGTTCGGCCGATCAGCACATTGAACGAGCCAGGCTCGAAGCTCAGGCAGGCATCGTCGATAAATACCTGCGTGTTCTCGATCCGGCACACATGATCCAGCGTGAGCGACATGAGAGGTCCTTATGCTTGTTATGTCGTCCCACATAGCGACAAGCATGCCAGCTTCATCGGCAGCCTCTAGCACGGCAATTCGCACCGAGCCACCGACTACCGGGGTGCGAATTTGAACAGTTGTGAACATTGACACTGAACAGAAATGAACAAGACTGTTCAGAGCGCCCAGGCAGTCCGGCGCGGCAGATAACGACAAGAACCTGCACGCAAAGGCATTCACCATGGCTGATTTCGCTAAGGCCGAATCTCACGATAGGCTCGTCCGCGACTCCTGGTCCCGCTGCGAGAACTATGGGCTGACCCAGCACAGCATTCCCAGCTTCCGCCGTACCCGCGAGCCGGAGATGACCAACCTGCAGCAGGACCACCAGGCGCTGGTACAGACCACCCAGCGCGAAGTGCTGCCCTTTTACGAAAATATTCTTTCGAATTCGAACTGCCTGATCCTGTTGGCGGACAGCCACGGGCAGTTGCTACAGTCCTGGGGCGATCGCCGCTTCGTCGAGCCTGGCCTGCGTGATGGCTTCTGCGCCGGTGCCAGCTGGATGGAATGCGACACCGGAACCAATGCCATCGGGACTGCTTTGGCCAGCGGCCAGGCCGTTCACATCCAGCGCGACGAGCACTTTCTCAAGGCCAACCGTTACCTGTCAGGCGCAGCGTCACCGATCTACGATGCCTCGCGGGACTTGATCGGCGTGCTCGACGTGTCCAGCGACAGCTACCTTCCACCCTCCCACACCTTGGGCATGGTGAAGATGATGAGTCAGTCGGTGGAGAACCGGCTGATACTCAACCTGTTCCACGACGACTACTTTCAGCTGATCTTCAATACCGGCCAGGACAACCTGGACAGCCAGTGGGCAGGGTTGGTGATCTTCGACGACGCCGGACGAATCGTCTCGGCCAACCGCCGCGCCGACAGCCTGCTGGGCGTAGGCCTTTCGCAGATGAGCATCGAGCAGCTGTTTGACGTGCCTTTGCTTGAGCTGCTCAATCAGCCGGAAGAACAGCCGTTGCTGCTGCGCACCGTAGGCCGCCAGCGGTTTCACGGCATACTCCGGCGCCCACGCAAGCCGAGCAGCCAGCCCAGGGATTTTCGTGGAGTGGCCGACACGACGCCCATTGTCAACCTGAACCAGGTGGATCACGGCGATCCGCGGATTCACAAGGCGCTTCTTCAGGCCCAGCGCATGCTGGAGAAGGACATTCCAATTCTGGTGCAAGGTGAAACCGGGGTCGGTAAGGAGGTTCTGGTCAAAGCCTTGCACGCTGCAAGCTCGCGGGCCAAGGCACCGCTGATCGCTGTGAATTGTGCAGCGATTCCCGCCGAGCTGATCGAGTCCGAGTTGTTCGGCTACGAGAAAGGTGCCTTTACTGGCGCCGACCAAAAAGGTCGTAGCGGCCTGATTCGCAAGGCCGACAAGGGCATTCTGTTTCTCGACGAAATCGGTGATATGACGACCGCCTTGCAAGCACGCCTGCTGCGCGTGCTTCAGGACCGGTGCGTGCAGCCACTGGGTGGCGGCGAGCCCTACCCGGTCGACTTCCGATTGATCTGCGCCACCAACCGCTCGCTGCGCCAGGACGTGGACAGCGGCCAATTCCGTGCCGACCTGTACTACCGAATCAACGGGCTCAACCTTGAATTGCCGCCACTGCGCGAACGAAGCGACAAGCAGGCGCTGATCTACCGCCTCTGGGAGCAACACCGCGAACCCCGACAAACCGCGGGGTTCAGCCGCGAGGTGCTGGAGCTGCTCCAGCGGCACCCCTGGCCGGGCAACATGCGTCAGCTCAGCAGCGTGTTACGGGTCGCACTGGCCATGGCTGACGAGCAGCCAATCCGAGCCGAGCATCTGCCGGATGATTTCTTCCTCGACCTGCCAGCAAAAGCATCAGGCGCCAAGGATCCCTTCCGGCCTTCCATGGATCTGGCCGGCCAATTGCTGGCCTGCGGTGGAAACCTCTCGCACCTGGCGCGGCACCTCGGTCTCAGTCGCAATACACTATACAAACGGCTCCGCGAACAGGGTCTCAAGCCCTGATCGACCTCAACTGAAAAAAGCCCTCGCCGTGCAACCACGACGAGAGCTTTGCTTCGCCAATTCAGTTTTCGCTGCGCACCGCCACTACGAAGCGCCCGCTCCCGCCTGCTACTGCGCCAATTTTCAGCTGATACTCACCCGCGTCCAGATACCGACTGATCCGTGCGTTGGTGCCACCGGCACTGTCGTCGTCCTGCAGCTCAAACCCATTGCCAACCAGTTCGAGCAGAGCGTCGAAGTCGGACGAGGCCAGATCGAACACGTACTCACCAGCCTTCCTGATTCTGACCGTGGCGCCGCTGACCTGGCTAGACGAGAGACGCCCCAGCGCGAACTGCCCAGCTTCCAACTGGCGCAAACTGCCTTGCTGCACCGGCGACTGTGAATAATGCAGCTCGAACAACCCCGCCTGGCCATTCACACTCTGCGCACTGACCTGATAGCGTCCCGGCAGCAACAGCTGGCTCAACTTGGCGTCATGGTCGTTGCCGCTGTCGTCGTCGCTCGCGCTGAATGCATTACCCGTCAACTCCAGAAACGAGTCGATTTCACCGGAGCGCATGCCCAGATGAACCAACGCCGCGTGCTTGACCTCCAGTTCATATTGCGCCGGGGTCATGCTGGCGACGCCTGTAACGGTTTTCCCTTCTTCGAGGACGCCACTGTTGCGTACCTGCTTGCTGACAGGCAGCACCCGCCGCGTCAGTCCAAGACTGAAAGTGCCCCGTGCGGTGCCCTCTACAGACGCTGCGCGAATGAGGTACTGACCGGGTTGCAGAAAACCATGAATCTGCGAATTCGTGCCCTCGCCGAAATCGTCGTTCTCTAAGAAGACGCCTTCGCCTTCCAACGATGTGCTTGTATCAAAATCGGCGGAGTCCATTGTCAGGGTGTAGATGGCGGGCTCCTTTACCTCAAGCTGATACTGATTACCCGCCCCATCCAGCCGCCCGACAACTTTGTCACCTGCGACCAACGAGCCATTGTTGCGAAGTTCCTGACGCCTCAACGAGAGCCGAAAAGGACCGTAAGTCAAAGCATCTTCGCCACTGACATTCAATGTGTAGGCGCCATCCCCGCCGGGTGCCAGGATCAGCGCACCAGCGCCAGGACCGGAAATCAGCCGCCCTTGGGCATCGAGCAGTGTCAGCAAGGTGCCGAGACTCTCCGACTGATGGACATCAACGGCCTCGCCGCCGCGTAAACGAAGGGGGAAGCTCTGATAGCGCGACCCATTGTTGGCGTTGACCTTACTTTTCATGCTCAGCTCGCCTGACAGGATGGCTTGCTCCCCCGTCGCGGTTTGCAGTGGGTTTCCAACGCATCCAACCAATGCAAATGCCAAACCAGTTAACAGAAAGATGCGGGGCGATAAAGCGACGGGGAACTTCATGCTAAACCTTTGAAAAAAGTGAGATTACGGACACCCGCAATGTCCAGCTCGCCAAACGATCTGTCCAGAACTTGACTGACATTATCCAAACGCCGTCGCAGCTTGGCGTAATGATGTTCACGACTCAGGTCAAAGTGAGTAAGACGTCGTAGCTAGGCCCGTAATCGAGCAGGCATGAAAAAGCCGCTCCTGGAGCGGCTTTTTTCTTCAGTAGCGGCTAGTCCGCCAAACGCCAGGTGGTCCCATCCTTGCCATCTTCCAGCACCACGCCCATCGCGGTCAGCAGGTCGCGGATACGGTCAGACTCAGCCCAATTCTTCTCAGCACGCGCTTGCAGGCGCGCAGCGATCAAGACATCCACCTCGGCGGCATCGACCTTCCCGGTCGCACCGGCCTGCAGGAAGGCCTCGGGCTCGAGCTGCAGCACGCCGAGCACGGCGGCAAGCTCTTTCAGGCGTGCAGCCAGCGCGGCAGCGGCTTGCACATCGGTATCCCGCAGGCGATTGACCTCACGGATCATCTCGAACAAGACCGAGCAGGCTTCCGGTGAGTTGAAGTCATCGTCCATGGCCGCGCCAAAGCGCTCGACAAAGGCGTCGCCACCTGCAGGTGCCACCTCGGGCAAGCCTTTCAGACCGTTATAGAAACGATCCAGAGCGCCCTTCGCCTCCTTGAGGCTGTCTTCGGAATAATTGATGGGGCTGCGGTAGTGGCTGGCCACCAGCAGATAGCGCACAACTTCGGGGTGATACTTCTCCAGCACTTCGCGAATGGTGAAGAAGTTGCCCAGGGATTTGGACATCTTCTCGCCGTCCACGCGCACCGCACCCGCGTGCATCCAAGCGTTGGCGTACTGCTTGCCGGTGGCTGCCTCGCTCTGCGCGATTTCGTTTTCATGATGTGGGAACACCAGATCCGGGCCGCCGCCATGAATGTCGAAGGTCTCACCAAGGCAGCAGGTGGACATGACCGAGCATTCGATGTGCCAGCCCGGACGACCCGCACCCCAGGGCGACTGCCAGCTCGGCTCGCCGGGCTTGACGCCCTTCCACAGCACGAAGTCCAGCGGGTCTTCCTTGGCCTCGTCTACCTCGATGCGTGCGCCGATCTTCAGGTCTTCGATCTTGCGGCGCGACAGCTTGCCGTAGCCCGCGAACTTGCCGACCCGGTAATACACATCGCCGTTGCCCGGCGCGTAGGCGTAACCCTTGTCGATCAGGGTCTGGATCATCGCGAACATGCCATCGATGTGCTGCGTGGCACGCGGCTCGATGTCCGGACGCAGCACGCTGAGCCGAGCTTCGTCCTCATGCATCGCGGCGATCATGCGTTCGACCAGAGCCTCGAACGGCTCGCCGTTTTCATGGGCGCGACGAATGATCTTGTCGTCGATATCCGTGATGTTGCGTACGTAGGTGACGTCGTAGCCGCGATGACGCAGCCAGCGCGTCACCACGTCGAACGCCACCATCACCCGGGCATGGCCGATGTGGCAGAAGTCATAGACCGTCATGCCGCACACGTACATGCGTACCTGGTTATCGACCAGGGGCGTGAAGACGTCCTTGGCCTTGCTCAGGGTGTTGTAGATCGACAACGCCATGGATCACGCTCCCCAGGAATCGCGCAGCGTAACGGTACGGTTGAATACCAGCGCACCCGGCGCGGAATCCTGGCTGTCAACGCAGAAGTAACCTTCGCGCTCGAACTGGAAGCGCTCTTCAGCCACAGCCTTGGCCAGCGAGGGTTCGGCGCGGCAACCCTTGAGAACGATCAGGGAGTCCGGATTGATATTGTCGAGGAAGCTGCCACCTTCTTCACTCTTTTCCGGGTTCGGCGACTTGAACAGGCGGTCATAGAGGCGCACTTCACACTCGACGCTTTCGGCAGCTGGCACCCAATGGATTACCCCCTTGACCTTGCGACCCTCCGGGTTCTTGCCCAAGGTGTTTTCGTCGTAGGAGCAGCGCAGCTCGACGAGATTGCCCTCGGCATCCTTGATCGCTTCGTCGGCACGAATTACATAGCTGCCGCGCAGACGCACTTCCCCACCGGGAATCAGGCGCTTGAAACCAGCCGGCGGCACTTCTTCGAAGTCGCTGGCATCGATATAAATTTCGCGAGAGAACGGCAATACGCGCACGCCCATGTCCTGCTTGGGATGGCGCGGCAGCTCGAGATTTTCCACCTGCCCCTCTGGGTAGTTGGTGATCACGACCTTGAGCGGCTTGAGCACGCACATGGCGCGCCCGGCGTTGGCGTCCAGATCTTCACGGATGGCGAACTCCAGCATGCCGATATCCACCACACCACCGGCACGATTCACCCCGATCATGTCGCAGAAGTTGCGGATCGAGGCCGGCGTGTAGCCACGGCGACGAAAGCCGGACAACGTGGACATGCGCGGATCATTCCAGCCACTGACGTGCTGCTCGTCCACCAATTGCTTGAGCTTGCGCTTGCTGGTGATGGTGTAGTTCAGGTTGAGACGGGCGAATTCATATTGGCGCGGCTTGGCCGGCACTGGCAGATTGTCGAGAAACCACTCGTACAACGGGCGATGATCCTCGAACTCCAGGGTGCAGATCGAGTGAGTGACGCCTTCGATAGCATCCGACTGGCCGTGGGTAAAGTCATAGCTTGGGTAGATGCACCACTTGTCACCGGTCTGGTGATGGTGGGCGTGGCGGATGCGATACAGGATCGGATCACGCATGTTCATGTTCGGCGAGGCCATGTCGATCTTCGCCCGCAAGGCGCGGGCGCCGTCGGGAAATTCGCCGGCTTTCATGCGCGCGAACAGGTCCAGATTCTCTTCAACGCTGCGTTCGCGGAACGGGCTGTTCTTACCTGCTTCGGTCAGGCTGCCGCGGTACTCGCGCGCCTGCTCGGGCGTCAGGTCACAGACATAAGCCTTGCCCGCCTCGATCAGCTGGACAGCCCATGCGTACAACTGGTCGAAATAGTCGGACGCGTAATGCTCCTCTCCGGCCCATTGAAAGCCCAGCCACTGCACATCACTCTTTATCGCGTCGATATATTCCTGATCTTCCTTGGCCGGGTTGGTGTCGTCGAAGCGCAGATTGCAGGCGCCGTCGAACTCTTGGGCCAGGCCGAAGTTAAGGCAGATCGACTTGGCGTGGCCAATGTGCAGGTAGCCGTTGGGTTCCGGCGGGAAGCGCGTGACGATGCTGGCGTATTTCCCGGAGTCCAGGTCGGCCTGGACGATCGGGCGGAGAAAATTGGTGGCGACGGTAGTCTCAGGCTTGCTCATGGTGTCCTTAAGATCTGCGGGTGCACGGCTCAGGGTAGGCCGGCCAAACCAAAGCGCCTATCATAGCGGACCCGTCAACCCCCTGACAGAGCAAAGCCCCTCGCCGGGCCGCCTGCTTGAGGGATATCAAACTCGGTGACCGCGGTGTTTTCCTGTCGCGTCGTTGCTCGCCCCAACTCATAAGGATGATTCCGATGATCAAACTCCACACCAACTATGGCGTCATCAGCGTCGAACTATTCGAAGACAAGGCCCCGGAGACCACGGCCAACTTCAAGGAATACGTCAAGAGCGGTCACTACGACGGCACCATTTTCCATCGTGTGATCAGCAACTTCATGATCCAGGGCGGTGGCTTCGAGCCGGGCATGAAGCAGAAATCCACCCGCGGGCAGATAAAGAACGAAGCCAACAATGGTCTTTCCAACAAGACCGGCACCTTGGCGATGGCCCGAACCATGGAGCCGCACTCAGCGTCCGCGCAGTTTTTCATAAACGTCAAGGACAACGACTTCCTCGACCACACTGCACCCACGGTGCAGGGTTGGGGCTATGCGGTGTTCGGCCAGGTGGTAGATGGCATGGATGTGGTCGAGAAGATCAAAGGCGTTTCCACCACCATGAAGTCGGGTCATCAGGACGTTCCGGTAGACGACGTGATCATAGAAAAAGCCGAAATCGTCGAGTAAGCATCGTTGATTCTGCTGATTTCAGATCTGCACCTGGAAGAGAAACGCCCGGACATTACCCGGGCGTTTCTTCGTTTCCTTGAGACTCGCGCACGTAGCGCCGAGGCGCTCTATATCCTCGGCGACTTCTTCGAGGTGTGGGTCGGCGATGACGGCATGACTCGCTATCAGCATCAGATCGCTAGTGCGCTGCGAGCGCTGAGCGAAAGCGGCACTCGCGTTTATCTGATGCATGGCAACCGCGACTTCATGATCGGCAACTCATTCTGCCGGGAGGCAGGCTGCACGCTGCTATCCGACCCACATATCGCCACGCTTTGCGGCGAACGCGTACTGCTGATGCACGGCGACAGCCTCTGCACCCAGGACGAAGGCTACATGCGCCTGCGTCGCCTGCTACGCAATCCGCTCAGCCTGTTCATCCTGCATAGCCTTTCCCTCGCCCGCCGGCAAAGGCTGGCGCAGAAACTGCGTTCCACCAGCAAAGAAGAAACGAGGATGAAAGCCAGCGATATCGTCGATGTGACTCCCAATGAAGTGGTGAAGGTGATGCGCAAGCACAAGGTTCGCACCCTGATCCATGGCCACACGCATCGACCGGCCACTCACTCTCTACAGGTCGATGGCCAAACTGCTCAACGCATCGTTCTTGGTGACTGGGATCAGCAAGCCTGGGCGCTGCAGATCGACGAATCAGGTTTTTGCCAGGCCCCTTTCGACCTCGCCTGATCAGGCTGCAGTTGGAACTCCGCTGTGAAAGCGAAACTCCGTGTCGGGACTTTCGATCAGCTCGCGTTCGCGCTGACGCACCCTCTCGATGGTGGCGTCTATATCCTTCGCCTCACCATAGAGATAGGCGAGTTTCAGGTAATCCTGAAAGTGCCTGGCCTCGGACTTGAGCAGGCCGTGATAGAACTTGCCCAACTCCTCGTCCAGATGCGGCACCAGCATCGCAAAGCGCTCGCATGAGCGCGCCTCGATGAACGCGCCGATTACCAGCGTATCGGTCAGTCGATAGGGCTCATGGTTGCGCACCAGATCGCGCAGGCCGGCCGCATAACGTGACGAGCCGACGTTGCGCAGCGCGATGCCCCGCTTGCGGACGAGCGACAGCACCTGTTCGAAATGCCGCAGCTCTTCGCGCGCCAGGCGCGACATCTTGTTCTGCAGGTCAGGCTTGTCGACATAGCGGAACATAAGCTGGAAGGCCGCGCCGGCGGCCTTCTTCTCACAGTTGCCATGGTCTATCAGCATGACATCCTGGTTCACAAGTGCAGCGTCGACCCAGGCTTGCGGTGTGGCGCATCCAAGAAATTCGTTTAATTCGGGAAGCATGGCAAGTCTTGCTATCAAAGGAGAAAGTAAGGCGGAGTAACTCCCGCCGAGGGCCGGCATTATACGGCGGGCGCGCCAAGCGGATAGGCGCTTGATTTAGGTCACGCGCCCCTCAAGCTGCTCCGTCTGTCTATAGTCATTCAACATGTCATCAGCAAACGGAGCCGATCATGCAAGCCATTCGCTGCATTCTGGTGGTAATCGACCCAACACAGCCCGACAACCTGGCACTCAAGCGCGCCTGCCTGATTTCGAGCGTCAGCCAATCCCGCCTGCACCTGTTGGTTTGCGATGGCAAGCAAGATCACAGCACTCGCCTCAACAATCTCTGCGAGCAACTGGAGAACCAAGGCCACACCGTCAGCTCGCAGCAAGCCTGGCTAGAGAATCTTCACCAAACGATCATCCACGTACAACAAGCCGAAGGCTGCGGCCTGGTTATCAAGCAGCACGTGCCGGACAACCCGCTCAAACGCGCGCTGCTGACTCCAGAAGATTGGAAGTTACTGCGTTATTGCCCCTGCCCGGTCCTTATGGTCAAGACGGATCGCCCCTGGGCCGGTGGCAATGTTCTGGCTGCGGTGGACGTTGGCAACGCCGATACCGAACACCGCACCCTGCACGCCAGCATCGTCAACCACGGTTTCGACATCGCCTCGCTAGCGGATGGAACGTTGCACGTTATCAGCGCGTATCCCTCGCCGATGCTCTCCACGGCTGACCCAACGTTCCAGCTAAAGGAAACCATCGAAGCTCGCTACCGAGAGGCGTGCAAGCAATTTCAGGCTGAATACGAAATACCGAATGAGCGGCTGCATATCGAAGAAGGCCCCGCCGATGCGCTGATACCGCGCGTATGCCGTCAGATCAACGCTGTGGTCACGGTCATCGGCACGGTGGCACGGACCGGCTTCTCCGGCGCGCTCATCGGCAACACGGCCGAAGTTGTCCTAGACGCGCTGGAGAGCGACGTGCTGGTGTTGAAGCCCGACGACATCATCGAACACCTCGAAGATCTCGTTTCTCGCCGATAATGCATGGGTATGCGGGGCGGAGGAACGCCCCGCATGGCTCGCTCAGCGAGCCTCGCCCGATACGAAATCCGGCGAGATGTAGCGCTCGTAATGCGCTTGCGAGAGCAGAAAGTATTCCTTATCAATGGCATCGCGTAGCTGCAGCAGCGACCACTCGCGAAACTCTGGCAGCAACGTCACACCATATGCTTCAAGCTGCTGGATGACCCGTGCGCCACGAGTGATCAGCTGATAAGCCCAGCAATAGGGCGACTGCTCTACAACAAAACGTATCTGCCGCGTCTGGAGCTGTCGCCGAAGCAGATCGGCATCGAAAACTTCGAGCTTGCCGACCATTACCTGCACCAGAAGCACCTCCAGGCGCTGCCACACCGAGCGCTTGGCCGTGTCGTCGTAAGCGTTCCAATTGATCACCTCGTGGTGGAAACGCTTGCAGCCGCGACAGACCAGATCGCCGTACACGGTAGAGCAAAGCCCTATGCAAGGAGTCTTGATGCGCTGGTCGGACATGAGATAGAAGCCATGGAGTCAGCCGCGCATCTTAGACTTTTGTCCAAGCGCGGTCACCCATATCGAGCCCGCCGGCCTCTTCAGAACAGCCACAGGCCGCGTACCGTCTGCATCAGGCGAGTTCAGGTACTTGCTGCGCCGAACCGTAGCGCCAGACTGGCATGGTGCTCGGCTTAACTTTACCGGACCTTTCCAGTAGAATCGGCCCGCCGTTTTCGGCGCCACGATCCAGATGAAGCTGTTTTCAAAGCGTCACGAGCACAGTTGAACCGGTCTCGGACAGGCCATTGAAAAATAGCGTGACCAGGCAAGGCGAAATCGATCCCCATCACTCGGCTTACGTATCAGCAATGAGCGTTCAAACCGAGATCCGGCCGATTTCGACCCGCACTGAGGTCCGTCTATCAATTGCCTGCCATCTGATTGTGCGGCCCCTCCTCCGCGCAATCAGCCCTCAGCCCCGGCGTAAAACTTTGAAAACAGCTTCCGGATGCGCGTCCCGAAACACCCAAGGGACCAATGATGAGGGTAAATAACTGTGCTTGAAGCCTATCGCAAACACGTAGCAGAGCGTGCCGCCCAGGGTATCGTGCCCCAGCCGCTGAACGCCGAACAGACCGCAGGCCTGATCGAGCTGCTGAAGAACCCGCCGGCCGGAGAAGAAGCTTTCCTGGTCGACCTGATCACCAACCGTGTTCCCGCGGGCGTTGACGAAGCCGCCTACGTCAAGGCCGGTTTCCTTTCCGCTATCGCCAAAGGCGAAGCCACCTCCCCGCTGATTACCAAGCAACGTGCGGTTGAGCTGCTGGGCACCATGCAGGGCGGCTACAACATCGCCACCCTGGTTGAACTGCTGGACGATGCCGAACTGTCCGCCGTAACCGCCGAACAGCTGAAGCATACCCTGCTGATGTTCGACGCCTTCCACGACGTCGCCGAAAAAGCCAAGGCCGGCAATGCCAACGCCAAGGCCGTGCTGCAGTCCTGGGCTGACGGCGAGTGGTTCCAGAAGCGCCCGGCGCTGGCTGAAAAAATCACTCTGTCCGTATTCAAGGTCACCGGCGAAACCAATACCGATGACCTGTCGCCTGCTCCGGATGCCTGGTCGCGTCCCGACATCCCGCTGCATGCGCTGGCCATGCTGAAAATGGCTCGCGACGGCATCAACCCGGACGTTCCGGGCTCGGTCGGCCCGATCAAACAGATGGAAGCATTGAAGGCCAAGGGCTTCCCGGTTGCCTACGTCGGCGACGTGGTAGGTACCGGCTCTTCCCGCAAGTCCGCCACCAACTCCGTGCTGTGGTTCTTCGGCGACGACATTCCGAACGTACCGAACAAGCGTGCTGGCGGCTTCTGCTTCGGCACCAAGATCGCCCCAATCTTCTACAACACCATGGAAGACGCCGGCGCCCTGCCGATCGAATTCGACTGCTCCAACCTGGCTATGGGCGACGTCATCGACGTGTATCCGTACAAAGGCGAAGTGCGCCGCCACGGCAGCGATGAGCTGGTTACCACCTTCGAACTGAAAACCGACGTGCTGCTGGACGAAGTCCGCGCCGGCGGTCGTATCCCGCTGATCATCGGTCGCGGCCTGACCGACAAGGCCCGCGCCGAGTTGGGCCTTGGCCCAGCCAACCTGTTCAAGATGCCGATCGCTCCGGCTGATAGCGGCAAGGGTTTCACCCTGGCGCAAAAGATGGTCGGTCGCGCATGCGGTCTGCCGGAAGGCAAGGGCGTCCGTCCGGGCACCTATTGCGAACCGAAGATGACCACCGTCGGCTCCCAGGACACCACCGGCCCGATGACCCGCGACGAGCTGAAGGATCTGGCTTGCCTGGGCTTCTCCGCTGACCTGGTGATGCAGTCGTTCTGCCACACCGCGGCTTATCCGAAGCCGATCGACGTCACCACCCACCACACTCTGCCGGACTTCATCAAGAACCGTGGCGGTGTGTCCCTGCGTCCAGGCGACGGCATCATCCACAGCTGGCTGAACCGCATGCTGCTGCCTGACACCGTCGGCACCGGTGGTGACTCGCATACCCGCTTCCCGATGGGCATTTCCTTCCCGGCCGGTTCCGGCCTGGTGGCCTTTGCCGCCGCCACCGGCGTCATGCCGCTGGACATGCCAGAATCCGTACTGGTGCGCTTCAAGGGCGAAATGCAACCAGGCATCACCCTGCGTGACCTGGTCCATGCCATCCCCTACTACGCCATCCAGGAAGGTCTGCTGACTGTCGAGAAGAAGGGCAAGAAGAACATCTTCTCCGGCCGCATCCTGGAAATCGAAGGCCTGAACAACCTGACCGTTGAACAAGCCTTCGAACTGTCCGATGCCTCCGCTGAGCGCTCGGCTGCCGGTTGCACCATCAAGCTGCCGGAGGAGGCCATCGCCGAATACCTGAAGTCCAACATCACCCTGCTGCGCTGGATGATCAGCGAAGGCTACGGCGATGCCCGCACCCTGGAGCGTCGCGCCCAGGCGATGGAAGCCTGGCTGGCCAAGCCGAACCTGCTGGTAGCTGACAAGGACGCCGAATACGCCGCCGTGATCGAAATCGATCTGGCCGACGTGAAGGAGCCGGTCCTCTGCGCACCGAACGACCCGGACGATGCCCGCCTGCTCTCCACTGTTGCCGGCGAGAAGATTGACGAAGTGTTCATTGGCTCCTGCATGACCAACATCGGTCACTTCCGCGCGGCTGGTAAACTGCTGGACAAGGTCAAGGGTGGTATTCCGACCCGTCTGTGGCTGGCTCCGCCAACCAAGATGGACGCTCACCAGCTGACCGAAGAAGGCTACTACGGCATCTACGGCAAGGCTGGCGCGCGCATGGAAATGCCAGGCTGCTCGCTGTGCATGGGTAACCAGGCACGCGTGCAGACCGGTTCGACCGTGGTGTCCACCTCGACCCGCAACTTCCCGAACCGTCTGGGCGATGCGACCAATGTGTACCTGGCCTCTGCCGAACTGGCATCGGTCGCTTCGATTATCGGTAAACTGCCGACTGTCGAGGAGTACATGCAGTACGCGAAGCAGATCGACACCATGGCTGCCGATGTCTACCGCTACCTGAGCTTCGACCAGATCGCCGAATTCCGCGAGTCCGCGGAGAAGGCAAAGATTAAGGTTGTCGAGGTCTGAGAGTAAGACCCGGGCTGTCCCACAGGACAGTCCGGCAGCGATAAAAAAGCCCGCATCGAGATGCGGGCTTTTTTTTGCAAGTCAGCTAATGGAGCGGTATTCATTTTCGTCGCACAAAACAGCCCCCCTTACAGGAAGGCTCACCAAGCGCTGACCAGAATCGAGCTACTCTTTGAGCGTGCACTGGGAGGCAGAAGTATTCAGCGACTACCTGTTATCAAACCGACACGGTTGCCAAAAAAAAGTCCGACCTGCAAATGCAGGCCGGACTTTTTAGCACATCAGATGGAATCAGCGAATCTGAGCTTCGACTTCAGCTTCAACACGACGGTTGAGCGCACGCCCTTCTGGGGTGTCGTTATCAGCAATCGGATTGGACTCACCGTAGCCAACCGCACCAACACGCTGGCTTTCTACGCCGTACTGGTCGACCAATACATTGCGAACAGCTTCAGCACGACGCTCGGACAGACGCTGGTTGTACTGCTCAGTACCGATATTGTCAGTGTACCCTTCCACTACGGTGGTGGTCCGTGGGTACTGCTGCATGAAGTCAGCCAGGTCCCGAATGTCGGCGTAGCTTGCTTCAGGTACACGGGACTGGTCAAAAGCGAACTTAACATCCAGCTCGACACGAACAGTCTCGGGAGCTGGCTCCGGCTCGGTATCGACGATAGGTGCCGGCGCAGGAGTCGGCTCGACCTGCGCAACCTGACGGCTGCCGCCGCCGAAATTCAGACCTACGCCTACGCCTGCCATCCACTCACTGTTGTCGTCATCGATGTTGTGCATGCCCTCAAGGCCGGCTTTGGCGAACAGGTGCTCGGTGAGGTACCACTTCACACCGGCACCGATGTTGGCATAGGTGCTTCGGTTGCGACCGCTGCTGACCTGGCCGATGCTCTGATGGGCCACACCTGCAGACAGGTACGGACGAAGGCCTCTGCCTGGCTCACCGAAGTGATAAACCGCATCCAGAGAGGCCCAGTCACCATGGATCTTCTTTTCCGAACCGTTGACCGGAACATCCGTGTTTATGTTGTGGTAGCTACCGTAGGACAGCCCCAACGACACATCATCCGTCAGGAAGTAGCTGACCCCGGCACCATAGAGATCGCCCTCATCGAGGTCGCGGGATGAGTCGGGAAAATAGTGCTTAGCGAAGGCCTCTACCTCTACAGCGCCCTGCCCTTGGGCGAATGCGCCAGCAGAGGTGGCAGCCAGTATCGAGCCAATTACAATGCCCAAGGTGTTTTTAGTTTTCATCCGCAAATCCCCATCTGGTGATTAAATATCAGAGCAATCCAAAGAAACCGGCTGCCTGAAGGACCCAAGCCGTTCGCTATCATTACGACAACTTTCAACCGTTAAGTTTCAATAGTTCCAGAAAATTTTTCACGCAATCTATCCAGGGCCCGCTTGTATCGCATCTTCGTTGCGCTCAAACCCATATGCATAATGTCCGCGATTTCTTGGAACTCCAGTTCGGCAACGAAACGAAGTACCAGTATTTCCCGGTCAATCTGATTCACATGCACCAGCCAGCGCTCAAGACCAGCCTTATCTTCCACTTTGGGTGAGGGCTCCTCAGAGGCCTCTTCAAGCGGGTCGAGGCTCAGCGCATCGAGCAAGCGTCGCTTTCGACGCTCTTTGCGGTATTGGGTGATGCATTCGTTGTAGGTAATGCTATACAGCCAGGTCTTGAACTTCGACTTGCCCTCGAAGTTCTTCAAGCCATACAAGACTTTGAGCATCACCTCTTGGCACACATCATCTGCGTCTCGTTCGTTTCCCAGATATCGGCTGCACACATTGAATAGTGTGCGCTGATATCTTCGCATCAACTCTTCATAAGCTCGGGTTATATGGAATAGTTCGTCATGGGCACGCTGAACCAGCTCTTCATCAGAAAGCTGGCGAGGGTCGTAGCTCATGGAGGGCGAATGGGTTTTAGTCAAGACGCTTCGAACCGGCAGCCAAAATGACCGCCATTCAGGAAAATTAGGCGGCGTACTTTACCAGATTGGGGCACCTATCGGCTGCTAACCCTCTGTTCGAGCAATACCCTATTCGCGATCGACACCATTTCGCCTTCATCCGTCAGCACCAAGGTCTTGGCGGTTCCGATCTCTTCGATCTCACCATCCAAGTTAAGCCCTTCGAGCCTGACGCGCTGGCCCACTTCATAAAGTTCACGCACATAAATACCGGCCAATATCTGGCTTACCAGCTCACGGCTACCCAACCCGAGCGCCAGCGCTGCAGCCAACCCGACCGAAATCAAGCCGATGGCAATCACATAGTTCAGCAGCTCGGTCTTGACCTCGAGCTGCCCGATCGCCACCGATATGCTGATGATGATCACCAGGCCCTGAGCGATACGCGCCAGGCCGCCCGCATAATCAATACCAACGCCCTCAGCGGCGCCGCGCACCATACCGCTTACCAACTGGGCCAGCAGCACACCCACCAGCATGATGATTCCAGCGCCGAAAACCTTGGGCACATAGAGCGCGAGCATATCCAGGGTCGCCGATACACGGGCGAGGCCCAGCGATTCGGCCGCCGACACCAAAAATATGAGGAGCACGAACCAATAGACGATTTTGCCGATCAACGTGGAGATAGGTACACGAATACCGACTCGCCCAATGAGCTTGGTCACGCCGGTGCCCGCCACCAGACGATCCAGCCCAACCTTGGCCAACAACTTGGACAGTAGCGTATCCAGCAGTTTTGCTACCAAGAAGCCAATCGCGACTACCAGTAGTGCGCCAAACAGACGTGGAATGAACGCCGCAATAGGCGCCCAAAGCGCACTCATGGCGCCTAACAAACTCTGGCTCCAGGGATCCAGTTCCATGATCAAACGGCCTTGTCGGAAAAGAGAGATTGGTTGTCACGGCGCCGCGACACAGGTGAGGTATGCCCGGCACCGTTGTTGAAAGCGATCAACACAGCCTGCACCCATCGACCTCCCAGCCCGAAGAGATCGCCAGCGCCAACCTGTCGGTTGGCTGTCTTCAAAACGCGATCCAGGCAGGCATCGTCGTCATGCATCGGCTGCGCCTTTAGCATGTCCCGGAGGGATTCTTCGAAGGGGTCGGGCATGTTCACCTCATTAAACTGTGCAAACTAGACGGCATAGCTGAAGAAAAGTCACACTTCATATCCACCGCAAGCGGCGGAAGATCCACCACTGGAAAAAAGCCACTGCGGCGATCAGGAGGCAGGCCATCGCGAAGCCAAGAGAGCTTTCTGAGCCAGGGATGCCGCCGACGTTGATCCCGAGCAGTCCTGTGAGAAAACTCATTGGCAGGAAGAAGCCGGTAATTATGCCAAGCAGATACATGGTTCGATTCATTCGCTCGCGCATGCGACGCTCTTCGGCCTCAAGCACCAGGTTGGCACGCTCTCGCACCAGCTCCAGCTCTTCGAGATATCGGATCAGGCGGTTGCTTAGCTCGTTCCAGTAATGCGTATCGTCATCGACGAACCAGGGCAAGCGGTTACGCGTCAGCTGACCGTATATTTCTCGCTGCGGCAGCAGAAATCGTCGCAAGCTTGCAGCCTGCCGGCGTAGCGAAAGCACGCCATCCTGAGACGGGGTGTAACGCTCGTCTGCTTCGAGGCGATCTTCCTCTGCGTCGAGCTTTTCGCTTAGCAGTGCAACCAAATCGTCCACGCGATCTGTCAGTGCCTCGGCGAGACTGATCATTATTTCGGAGGTGGTTTTCGGACCGACACCCGTCTCCAGCTGCTGGATGACCGCCTCCGTGGAGCGCAACGGCCTCAGGCGCAGCGAAATAAACCGCCGCGCATCGACGAAGACCCGCAGCGAAACCATGTCCTCCGGCTCAGCATCAGGATTGAGGTTCACGCCTCTCAGAAATAACAGGAGTTGGTCGCCAGGCAACGGCAGCAGCCGCGGTCGAGTATTCTCTTCAAGCAACACATCACAGGCGAAAGCGCTCAGTCCACTCTGTTCCCGCAACCACGCGACGGCCTGCGGGTGGCTCCGATCCCAATGCAGCCACAGACTTTCACGCTTGCCCAACTTCAGGGAAGAAAGATCCTTATAGGCCAAACGGCGAGCACCACCCTGCCCATTCAGTACCAGAGCGTGCAGCAACCCCGACTGCCCTTGATTCTCTGCCAACATTCCGCTCCCCCTGAACATAAAAGCCCGGTGGTACCGGGCTTTGATCAGCCGCCTAGGCAGCGCCTCAGGCGGGCATTTTCAACGCTTCGGGCGAAACCACGATGCCGTTGTTGTCGGCATAAATATACTCGCCGGGACGAAAGGTTACGCCACAGAAAGTTACAGGGATGTTCAGCTCACCAACCCCACGCTTGTTGCTTTTCAACGGATGGCTCGCCAAAGCCTGCACACCGAGCTCAGTCTGCGCCACGATATCAACGTCGCGGATGCAACCATAGACGATCAAGCCTTGCCAGCCGTTGCGCGCCGCTTTTTCCGCGAGCATGTCGCCCAGCAAGGCACAACGCAGCGAGCCGCCGCCATCAACAACCATCACCTTTCCGGTGCCATCAAGCTCAACCTGTTCCTTGACCAGCGAGTTGTCCTCAAAACACTTGACCGTGACGATCTGGCCACCAAAAGAGTCGCGACCACCGAAGTTGCTGAAAATCGGCTCCACTACCTGAATCAGATCAGGGTAGGCGTCGCAAAGATCAGGCGTGACGTATTGCATAGCAAATCTCCTTCAAGAATCCACCTACGCCGGAAACCATTGGCCTCGTCAACGAGGCAAACGCCAGCCATGACTCACCACGCTGCAAAAGGTCGATAGCAAAAAGGGCGGGAACACCGCCGCCCTTTTCGCTCCAGATCAACCGATTTCCTGGTCGGCCAAGAAGAACCAGGTATCCAATACCGAATCAGGATTCAGGGAAACGCTTTCAATACCCTGCTCCATCAGCCACTTGGCAAGATCAGGATGATCGGACGGCCCCTGACCACAAATACCGATATACTTGCCGGCCCTGTTGCAGGCTTCAATAGCGCTCGCCAGGAGCTTCTTGACCGCGGGATTACGCTCATCAAACAGGTGCGCGATGATGCCCGAGTCACGATCCAGACCAAGGGCCAGCTGGGTCATGTCGTTGGAGCCGATGGAGAAACCATCGAAATACTCCAGGAACTCGTCAGCCAGCAAGGCGTTGGAAGGCAGCTCGCACATCATGATGATGCGCAGGCCGTTCTCGCCACGCTTGAGGCCGAACTGCGCGAGAATATCGATAACCTGCGAGGCTTCGCCCAGAGTTCGTACGAAAGGTACCATCAGCTCGACATTGGTCAGCCCCATGACATCCCGAACCTTACGCATCGCCCGACATTCCAGCTCGAAGCAGTCGCGAAAGGATTCGCTGATGTAACGCGAAGCGCCACGGAAGCCCAGCATCGGGTTTTCTTCTTCCGGCTCATACAGCTTGCCACCGATCAGGTTGGCGTATTCGTTGGACTTGAAGTCGGACAGGCGCACGATGACCTTCTTCGGCCAGAAGGCGGCAGCCAGCGTACTCACGCCCTCGACCAGCTTCTCGACATAAAAGTCGACCGGATCACCGTAGCCAGCGATGCGCTTCTCGACGCTGCTCTTCACTTCGGGTGGCAGGCCGTCGAAATTGAGCAGCGCCTTGGGATGCACGCCGATCATACGGTTGATGATGAACTCAAGACGGGCCAGGCCCACACCCGCGTTCGGCAGCTGCGCGAAGTCGAACGCACGGTCCGGATTACCAACGTTCATCATGATCTTGAACGGCAGTTCAGGCATGGCGTCGATGGAGTTCTGGCGAACATCAAAGCCCAGCTCGCCGTCGAAGATCAGGCCGGTATCGCCTTCAGCACAGGTCACGGTGACGCGCTGACCGTCTTTCAGCAATTCAGTTGCATTGCCACAACCCACCACTGCCGGAATGCCCAGCTCGCGCGCAATGATTGCCGCATGACAGGTACGTCCACCGCGGTTGGTGACAATAGCACTGGCGCGCTTCATCACCGGTTCCCAGTCTGGGTCGGTCATGTCCGATACCAGCACGTCGCCGGGCTGGACCTTATCCATTTCCGAAACGTCACGAATGATCTTCACCGGACCGGCGCCGATGCGCTGACCGATTGCGCGCCCTTCGACCAGGACGGTGCCTTTTTCTTTCAGCAGATAACGCTCCATGACGTTAGCGCTGCTGCGGCTTTTCACTGTCTCAGGACGCGCCTGGACGATGTACAGCTGGCCGTCATCGCCGTCCTTGGCCCACTCGATATCCATCGGGCGACCGTAGTGCTTCTCGATAATCAGCGCCTGCCTGGCAAGATTGCTGACTTCCTCGTCGGTAAGACAGAAACGGACGCGATCAGCCTCGTCGACGTCTACCGTCTTGACTGATTTGCCGGCACTGGCTTCGGCGCCATAGACCATCTTGATGGCCTTGCTGCCCAGATTGCGACGCAGGATTGCCGGGCGACCAGCCTCCAGCGTGTGCTTGTGAACGTAGAATTCGTCGGGGTTAACCGCGCCCTGCACCACCGTCTCACCCAGCCCGTAAGCACCGGTGATGAACACAACGTCACGGAAGCCCGATTCGGTATCCAGGGTGAACATCACGCCAGCGGTACCGGTTTCGGAGCGCACCATACGCTGTACGCCGGCCGACAGGGCCACCAGCTTGTGATCGAAGCCCTGGTGTACGCGGTAGGCGATGGCGCGGTCGTTGAACAGAGAAGCGAAAACTTCCTTGGTCGCGCGGATCACGTTATCCACGCCGCGGATATTGAGGAAGGTTTCCTGCTGGCCGGCAAAAGAGGCGTCCGGCAGGTCTTCGGCGGTTGCCGAGGAACGTACCGCCACCGCCAGGTTTTCATTACCGGCAGACATCTCGGCGAATGCGGCGCGGATATCGGCATCCAGCTGTGGCGGGAACTCAGCCTGCATCACCCAGCTGCGAATCTGCGCACCGGCTTTGGCCAGGGCATTCACATCATCGACATCCAGCGCATCGAGCAGCGCATGGATCTGCTCGTTAAGACCGCTGAGTTCCATGAAGTCGCGATAAGCCTGCGCTGTGGTGGCGAAGCCACCCGGTACGGAAACGCCGGCGCCGGCGAGGTTGCTGATCATCTCGCCCAGGGAGGCGTTCTTGCCCCCTACACGCTCAACATCGTGATTGCCGAGCTTATCGAGGGAAACTACGTACTCTACCAAGGTGAACTCTCCACATTGTGTTGGAAACTCGGTCGGCGCGGTCAGTGTGACGATGGCCTGGCCCTGCAAAATAAGTGACAATGCCCGCTAATGGCTGCCCGGCAAAGGGCTACTATAGCTGAGAACCGTTCTTGACTTAACAAGTCGTTGAGAAACGACCTGCGCTGCCGTTACTACGTTGGAAAAACGCATTGAAAGTTCATGCGTAACTCGTAAATTCCTCGCCGAGTTCGCTCGGTCTCTCAATGGGATTTCGCTATCCTGGCGACCTTCGCCAGAACATACCCCAATCTGCTAAGGCCCTAGAAGCGATGAAACGAACTGCTTTTTTCATCTCCGATGGTACCGGCATCACAGCCGAAACCTTGGGTCAAAGTCTGCTCGCCCAGTTCGAAACCATCAGCTTTACCAAGCTGACTCGGCCCTATATCGATACCGCAGAAAAAGCGCGGGCCATGGTACAGCAAATCAACAAAGCGGCGGAAACCGACGGCGCCCGCCCGATCATTTTCGACACCTTGGTCAATCAGGAAATTCGCGACATTCTGGCTGAATCCAACGGATTCATGATCGACATCTTTTCGTCCTTCCTCGCGCCACTGGAACACGAGCTGACATCGCGCTCCTCCTATTCGGTGGGCAAATCCCACTCGATCAGCCACAACGCCAACTACATGGAGCGGATCGATGCGGTCAACTTCGCTCTGGACAATGACGATGGCGCTCGCACACGCCATTACGACAAGGCCGACCTGATACTGGTCGGGGTCTCACGCTGCGGCAAGACGCCCACCTGTCTGTACATGGCCATGCAGTACGGCATCCGCGCGGCGAACTATCCACTGACCGAAGACGATATGGAGCGCCTGCAGTTACCGTCGGTGCTGAAATCCTACCGAGACAAACTGTTCGGTCTCACCATCGACCCTGACCGTCTGGCCGCGATCCGCAACGAACGCAAACCCAACAGTCGCTATGCCAGCTTCGCCCAGTGCGAGTTCGAGGTGCGCGAAGTGGAAAACCTGTTCCGCCGAGAGAACATCGCCTACATCAATTCGACGCATTTCTCGGTCGAGGAAATTTCCGCCAAGATCCTGGTCGAAAAAGGCGTCGAGCGTCGACTCAAATAAACGCCGCTTCGCTAGACAACAAAAAGTCCGCTTGGTGCGGACTTTTTGCTTTCTAAAGCGGAACAACTCTTAGAAGCTGTCGCTGGGAACGCGCACCCAACCTTCCATCAACACCCGGGCGCTACGACTCATGATCGCCTTGGTGACAGTCCATTGGCCATCGACTTGCTGCGCTTCGGCGCCAACCCGCAGGGATCCGGAGGGATGACCGAAGCGCACCGCCTGACGGGCACCACCGCCGGCCGCCTGGTTGACCAGCGTTCCGGGCACTGCGGCTGCCGTACCGATAGCCACCGCACAGGTACCCATCATGGCGTGGTGAAGCTTGCCCATGGACAGCGCGCGCACCAGCAGGTCGACCTCTGACGCTTCTATGGTTTTGCCGCTGGACGCGCGGTAGCTCTTCGGCTTGTTAACGAAGGCGACCTTCGGCGTGTGCTGACGGGTCAGCGCTTCCTCAGCCGTTTTGATCAGCCCCATCCGTAGCGCGCCAGCCACGCGAATGGCTTCGAAACGCGCCAGCGCCTCTGAGTTACCGTTGATGTCTTCACGCAGCTCGGTGCCCTCGTAACCGATGTCCTCGGCGTTGACGAACACGGTGGGGATGCCTGCGCTGATCATGGTTGCCTTTAGCGTCCCGATGCCTGGCACGTCCAAGTCGTCGACCAAGTTGCCAGTGGGAAACATCGAGCCGCCCTCCTCGCCATCATCGGACGGGTCGAGGAACTCCAGCACGATCTCCGCGGCGGGAAAGGTCACACCGTCTAGCTCGAAATCACCCGTTTCCTGCACCTGGCCGTTGCGGACTGGGACGTGGGCGATGATGGTCTTGCCGATGTTGGCCTGCCAGATGCGAACCAAACAGGTACCGTTTTCCGGTACGCGTTCAGGATCGACCAGCCCCGCATGAAGGGCGAACGCACCAGCACCAGTGGAAAGATTGCCGCAGTTTCCGCTCCAGTCCACGAACGGCTTGTCGATGGATACCTGCCCGTATAGGTAGTCCACATCATGGTCGGGCTGGCTGCTCTTCGACAGAATCACGCACTTGCTGGTGCTGGACGTGGCGCCGCCCATGCCGTCGATCTGCGCAGCGTAAGGATCGGGGCTGCCGATCACACGCATGAACAACTTGTCACGGGCCTCACCGGGCACCTGGCAACGCTCGGGAAGATCCTGCAGGCGGAAGAACACGCCTTTGCTGGTGCCGCCACGCATGTAGGTGGCCGGAATTTTCACTTGGGATACGTGGGGCATGGCATGGTTGTCCTTGAATTCGTTAACGCACGCCTCGCTGGATGAATAACACACACCAGCGAGAACCGGGGCATTGCTGCCCCGGTGGTCGGTCAAGCCTGGGACGACGCTAGGAAGTCCTGAGCGAAACGCTGCAGCACTCCACCGGCCTCGTAGATCGACACTTCTTCTGCGGTATCCAGGCGACAGGTCACCGGTACGTCGATGCTTTCGCCGTTGCGACGGTTAATGATCAGCGTCAGCGTCGCTCGAGGCGTGCGCTCGCCAATCACGTCGTAAGTCTCGGTACCGTCGATCTTCAACGTCTTGCGGTTGACGCCCGCCTTGAACTCCAGCGGCAACACGCCCATGCCCACCAGGTTGGTGCGGTGAATGCGTTCAAAACCTTCCGCGACGATGGCTTCCACGCCGGCCAGACGAACGCCCTTGGCCGCCCAGTCACGCGAACTGCCTTGGCCGTAGTCGGCACCGGCGATTATGATCAGCGGCTGTTTGCGGTTCATGTAGGTTTCGATGGCTTCCCACATGCGCATGACGGTGCCTTCCGGTTCGACACGCGCCAGCGAACCCTTCTTCACCTGACCATCGACCACGGCCATTTCGTTGACCAGCTGCGGGTTGGCGAAGGTGGCGCGCTGCGCAGTCAGGTGGTCGCCGCGGTGAGTCGCGTAGGAGTTGAAGTCCTCTTCCGGCAGACCCATTTTCGCCAGGTATTCGCCAGCGGCCGAGTCCGCCATGATGGCGTTTGACGGCGACAAGTGGTCAGTGGTGATGTTATCCGGCAGCACCGCCAGCGGCCGCATGCCCTTGAGGCTCCGCTCGCCAGCCAGCGCGCCCTCCCAATACGGCGGACGACGGATGTAGGTAGACATCGGGCGCCAGTCATACAGGGGACTCTCCGCCTCCTGCACGGTGCCAAGATCGAACATCGGAATATAGATCTGCTTGAACTGCTCCGGCTTTACGCTGGCGGCAACGATGGCGTCGACTTCTTCGTCGCTCGGCCAGAGGTCCTTCAGGGTGATCGGATTACCGTGCTGGTCGTGGCCCAGTACGTCTTTCTCGATATCGAAGCGCACGGTACCGGCAATCGCATAAGCCACTACCAGCGGCGGTGACGCGAGAAACGCCTGCTTGGCGTACGGATGGATACGACCATCGAAGTTGCGATTACCGGAAAGAACAGCGGTGGCGTACAGATCGCGATCAATGATTTCCTGCTGAATCTTCGGGTCCAGCGCGCCGGACATCCCGTTACAGGTGGTGCAGGCGTAAGCGACGATGCCGAAGCCGAGCTTCTCCAGCTCTGGCAACAGGCCGGCATCTTCCAGATAAAGCTTGGCGACCTTGGAACCCGGGGCGAATGAAGTCTTTACCCAAGGCTTGCGCACCAGGCCCAACTCGTTGGCCTTCTTCGCCACTAGACCTGCTGCGACGACGTTGCGCGGGTTGGAGGTGTTGGTGCAGCTGGTAATCGCGGCGATGATCACCGCACCATCGGGCATCAATCCTTTGGCTTCTTCAGCCTGGGCAGCAGCCAACTGCGAATCGCTGGCGATGCCACGCTCTTGAAGCGCACTGGTCGGTAGACGACGATGCGGATTCGACGGACCGGCCATGTTGCGCACGACGCTCGACAAGTCGAACTCCAGTACGCGCTCATAATGAGCGCTCACCAGCGCGTCGGCCCAGAGACCCGTGGTTTTCGCATAGTGCTCCACCAGCGCCACCTGCTCAGGCTCGCGGCCGGTCAGCTTGAGGTAATCGATGGTCTGCCGATCGATATAGAACATCGCCGCGGTGGCGCCGTACTCGGGGCACATGTTGGAAATGGTGGCGCGGTCGCCAATAGACAGACTGGCCGCACCTTCGCCGAAGAACTCGACCCAGGCGCCGACCACGCGCTCGTTGCGCAGGAATTCGGTCAGTGCCAGCACGATGTCGGTGCAGGTGATACCCGGCTGATGTTTGCCGGTCAGCTTGACGCCGACGATATCGGGCAGGCGCATCATCGAGGCACGGCCGAGCATCACGGTTTCGGCTTCCAGGCCACCGACGCCGACGGCGATTACACCCAGCGCATCGACGTGGGGAGTGTGAGAGTCGGTGCCGACGCAGGTGTCGGGAAAGGCCACGCCGCCTCGCGCCTGAATCACCGGGCTCATTTTCTCCAGATTGATCTGGTGCATGATGCCGTTGCCAGCCGGAATTACATCGACGTTCTTGAAGGCAGTCTTGGTCCATTCGATAAAGTGGAAGCGGTCCTCGTTGCGTCGCTCTTCAATCGCGCGGTTCTTCTCGAAGGCATCCGGATCGAACCCGGCATGCTCCACTGCCAGCGAATGATCGACGATCAACTGCGTCGGCACCACCGGGTTGACCTTGGACGGATCGCCGCCCTGCTCCGCGATGGCATCGCGTAAACCGGCAAGGTCAACCAGTGCGGTCTGGCCGAGGATGTCATGACAGACCACGCGCGCCGGGTACCAGGGGAAGTCCAGGTCCTGCTTACGCTCGATCAGCTGCTTCAACGAATCGGTCAACATGGCCGGATCACAGCGACGCACCAGCTGTTCGGCGAGTACACGGGAGGTATAGGGCAGTTTGTCGTAGGCGCCGTGCTGGATGGCTTCGACCGCAGCGCGAGTGTCGAAATAGTCCAGCTGGGTGCCTGGCAGTTGCTTGCGATATTCGGTGTTCATGCCATGGACTCGATGATGATGTTTCGTAAAGCCGGGATTAAGCGGACCGGTCACCCGGCCCGCTCATGACGAATCAGCGCTGGGCCAAAGGTACAACCTTGCGCTGCTCCGGGCCGACGTACTCGGCACTTGGACGGATGATGCGGTTATTGGCGCGCTGCTCGAACACGTGGCTGCACCAGCCGACCATGCGCGAACAGACGAAGATCGGCGTGAACAGCGGGGTTGGAATACCCATGAAGTGATAGGCCGAAGCGTGGTAGAAATCGGCGTTGGGGAAGAGCCGCTTCTGCTCCCACATGGTCTCGTCGATGGCCTCCGAGATCGGGTAGAGCGTGGTATCGCCCACGGTGTCGGCAAGCTTTTTCGCCCACTGCTTGATGACTTCGTTGCGCGGGTCGCTTTCCTTGTAGATCGCGTGGCCGAAGCCCATGATCTTTTCCTTGCGCTCAAGCATGCCCAGCAGGCCTTCGCGGGCCTCGTCTGGCGTTTTGAAACGCTGGATCAGTTCCATCGCTGCTTCGTTGGCGCCGCCGTGCAGCGGCCCGCGTAGCGAACCAACAGCACCGGTCACGCAGGAATAGATGTCAGAAAGCGTCGAGGCACACACGCGGGCGGTGAAGGTAGATGCATTGAACTCATGCTCGGCATAGAGAATCAGCGAGACGTTCATTACCTTCACTTCCATCTCGCTCGGTTTGCGGCCATGCAGCAGCGCCAGGAAATGGCCGCCGAGGCTTTCCTCATCGCTGCTGCAATTAATCCGCACGCCGCCGTGGCTGAAGCGGTACCAATAGGCCATGACGGACGGTCCCATGGCGACCAGACGATCAGCCTTGTCCTGCTGCTGCGAAAAGTCATGCTCGGGTTCGAGCATGCCCATCACCGAACACGCCGTGCGGATCACATCCATCGGGTGGGCATTAGACGGTGCGCGCTCCAACACTTCCTTAAGCACGTCCGGCAGATCGCGCCACTGATGCAGACGTGCCCGATAAGCCGCGAGCTGCTCGGTATTCGGCAGCTCGCCATGGAACAGCAGGTAGGCCACCTCTTCGAAGCAGCAGTGTTCAGCCAGGTCGCGCACGTCATAGCCGCGATAGGTCAGGCCTGCGCCTTCCTTGCCCACTGTGCACAACGCCGTCTGCCCGGCCACCTGTCCGCGCAGCCCTGCGCCGCTCAATACTTTTGCTTCAGCCATTTGCTGTCTCCTTATTGGATTTATTCTGGTTACTGCAATCACGTCAGAGGGAGGCCCGATACCGACAGTCGGAGCCCACGCGCTCAGCTTTTCTTCTGAGCAAACAACGCATCGAGGCTTTGCTCGAAAGCGTGGTAGTTGATGCGATCGTACAGTTCCATCCGGGTCTGCATGGTGTCGATCACATTGGCCTGGGTGCCGTCGCGGCGCAGCGCGGTGTAGACATTCTCAGCCGCCTTGTTCATCGCACGGAACGCCGACAGCGGATAAAGCACCAGCGATACGTCCACAGAAGCCAGCTGCTCGGTGGTGTACAGCGGAGTAGCGCCAAACTCGGTGATGTTGGCCAGAATCGGTGCCTTTACGCGGTCGGCGAAGACCTTGTACATGTCCAGCTCGGTGATGGCTTCCGGGAAGATCATGTCGGCGCCGGCTTCGATACAAGCGGCGGCGCGGTCCAGTGCGGAGTTCAAACCTTCGACCGCCAACGCATCGGTACGCGCCATGATCACGAAGCTGTCATCGGTACGTGCATCGACCGCCGCCTTGATGCGATCGACCATTTCCTGCTGTGAAACGATTTCCTTGTTCGGACGATGGCCACAGCGCTTGGCGCCGACCTGATCCTCAATATGAATCGCAGCGGCGCCGAACTTGATCATCGACTTGACGGTACGTGCCACGTTGAACGCGGAGGAGCCGAAACCGGTGTCGACATCTACCAACAACGGCAGGTCACAGACATCAGTAATGCGGCGCACATCGGTCAACACATCGTCAAGCCCGGTGATCCCCAGGTCCGGCAGGCCCAGCGAGCCAGCAGCGACACCGCCGCCGGATAGGTAGATAGCCTTGAAGCCGGCGCGCTTGGCGAGCAACGCATGATTGGCATTGATCGCACCGACGACCTGCAGCGGATGTTCGCTGGCTACGGCGTCACGGAACCGCTGACCGGCAGAGGGAAGAGTCATGCATTACTCCTTTATATGGGGTGTTTGCTCTAGAGCGCCCTTGAAGTGGCGCTCGACGTTACGTTTGGAAGCGGCGATGTGGCGGCGCATCAGCAGCTCCGCCAATTCACCGTCGCGATCAACAATGGCATCGAGGATACGGTGGTGTTCGGCAAAGGCCTGGTGGGGCCTGTTGGGCGTAGTGGAGAACTGGATGCGGTACATGCGCACCAGCTGATAAAGCTCATCGCATAACAGCTTGGCTAATGTGCGGTTGCCACTGCCCTGGATGATTCGATAGTGAAAGTCGAAATCGCCTTCCTGCTGGTAATAGCCCACGCCAGCCTGAAAGGCTTCGTCTCGCTCATGGGTTTGCAATACGCGGCGCAGCTCGTCGATCTCGCTTTCGCTCATACGCTCGGCAGCCAGCCGACAGGCCATCCCTTCCAGCGATTCGCGAATCTCATAGAGCTCGATCAGCTCGGCGTACCCGAGCGACACCACCCGCGCGCCCACATGGGGCACTCGCACCAGCAATTTCTGTCCTTCCAGGCGATGGATCGCTTCGCGCAGCGGCCCCCGGCTGATGCCGTAGGTCCGCGCCAGCTCGGGCTCGGATATTTTGCTGCCCGGCGCGATCTCGCCCTTGACGATAGCCGCCTGGATCTTGCGGAACACATGCTCTGACAGAGTCCCGCTGTCGGCCTGTCCAAGAAGAGGTTCTTCCAATACATCCAGCATAATTGTCGACACATTTATCTAATATAGGGCCGAAGCTACCCCTGCAAGCCCTACCCGTCAAGCATTCGAAAGTATATTGTCGACACTTCGCAAGCGCGCCCTGAGCTCGCTGTTCCGATTCAGCTGGCTTAACGCCAGTCGCGACCCCTAAAGCGCCATGCTAGAATGCCGCGCTACGTTTTAGCGGTCGGTGCCAACCGCTCGCATGCCATCAAGCTCATGGGCCAGATGCTTCCCGTGCTTCCTCGACCCCCCAAAACATAACTGGATCTATGAGAGTCAAAACCTACTCATTGTTGCTCTGCTTGCTGCTGGCCCCATTGACGGGGCACGCCGATAACAAGTCCATTTACGGGCTCAACGAGCACGTGGCTTTGCTGGACTTTGGTCTTGAAATCCCCGCCAAGCTGGATACCGGCGCACAGACCGCCTCGCTCAGCGCCCGGGACATTGAACGTTTCAAGCGTGACGGGAAGAACTGGGTTCGCTTCTACCTGGCGATCGACGAGGCACACGCACACCCCATCGAGCGCCCGCTGACGCGCATCAGCAGGATCAAGCGCCGCGCTGGGGATATAGACCCAGAAGAAGATAAATCCTATACGGCACGCCCAGTCATCAAGCTACAGGTCTGCCTTGGCAAGACCAAACGCACCATCGAAGTGAACCTGACCGACCGTTCCGCTTTCCAATACCCACTCCTGATAGGTTCGGATGCGCTTACTCGCTTCGGCGCGCTGATTGATCCAAGCCTTACCTACGTGGCCGGCAAGCCCGGTTGCATCACCGAATCCGACGCTGACGAGTAATACCCATGCGCGCGCTCACCCTGCATCTGAAAGTACTGATTTTCCTGCTAGTCGCCCTGGGCATCTCGATTACCGCGTACCAGATCTTCGTTCTTGGCATTCCGGTCACAGAAAACGAAACGGACGATCTGTGGAACATCGACGCCAAAGTTGAATTCCAGGCCAACCCGCGCGAGCCGGTCAAACTGCAGATGTACGTTCCGCCTCTCAACCAGGAATTCGTCAGCCTCAACGAGAGCTTCATATCCAACAACTACGGCGTCAGCATCAACCGCACCGACGGCAACCGCCGGGTGACCTGGTCCGCACGCCGCGTCAACGGCAGCCAGACGCTGTATTACCGACTGGTGCTGACCAAGCGCTACAGCGGCGAGCAAGCCAGAGCTGAAGGCCCCATATTCCGTGACAGCATTCCGGTCGAGGGTGCTGAAAAGATCGCCGCCGAAGCGCTGCTGTCGCCGATTCGCCAACACTCGGCGGATGTGGAGACCTTCATCAGCGAGGCCATCAAGCGCGTCAACAACGCCAGCGACGACAATGTGAAGCTGCTGCTGGGCGGCGATACCGGCTCTGCCAACAAGGCACGTGTCATCGAGCTTCTGCTATCCATCGCCCATGTGCCGATGGAACGTGTCCACACCGTGCGTCTGGCCAGCGATATTGGGCAGACCCCGGAGCTTTGGTTACGTAGCTTCAATGGCAACAAATGGCTCTACTTCAATCCCGAAACGGGTGAGCAAGGGTTGCCCGCGGATCGTCTGATCTGGTGGACCGGCGACGATCCGCTGGTCAGTCTCGAAGGCGGCCGCAATGCGCAGGTAACCTTCACGCTCAACCGCAGTGAGATGAACGCCATCCGCCTGGCCAAGCTGACCGACGAGAATACCGACGCGGACTTCCTCGAATACTCGCTCTACGGCCTGCCGCTGCAGACCCAGCAGACCTACCAGATCATGATCATGATCCCCATCGGCGTGCTGGTGATCCTGGTGCTGCGCAACCTGGGCGGCCTGCAGACGCTTGGCACCTTCACCCCGGTACTGATTGCCCTGGCCTTCCGCGAAACGCAGATTGGCTTCGGCATCATCCTGTTCACGCTCATCACCGCCCTTGGCCTGTTGCTGCGCTCGTACCTTGAGCACCTCAAGTTACAGATGCTACCGCGACTGTCTGTAGTGCTAACTTTTGTCGTGGTGCTGATCGCAGTGATCAGCTTGCTCAGCCACAAGCTAGGCTTGGAGCGCGGTCTTTCGGTCTCCTTGTTCCCCATGGTGATCCTGACGATGACCATTGAGCGCCTGTCGATCACCTGGGAAGAACGCGGCGCCGGACACGCATTCAAGGTAGCGGTCGGAACTCTGATTGCCGCGAGCCTGTCCTTCATGCTGATGAATATTCCAGAACTGACTTACTTCATCTTCACCTTCCCTGCGGTGCTGCTGATCATGGTGGGCTTCATGCTGGCAATGGGTCGCTACCGCGGCTATCGCCTGACAGAGCTGTTCCGTTTCAAAGCCTTTCTGAAGGATTGAGCCAATGTTTGGTCTGATCAAAACCTGGAAGGCACTGGAAGCCAAAGGCATCATGGGCATCAACCGCCGCAATGCCGACTACGTACTCAAGTACAACAAGCGCAACCTGTATCCGATCGTCGATGACAAGATCATTACCAAGGAACGCGCCATTGAAGCCGGCATTCACGTACCGGAAATGTACGGGATCATCGAGACCGAAAAGGACATCGACAAGCTCAAGGATATCGTCCGGGACCATGTCGACTTCGTCGTCAAGCCAGCCCAGGGCGCTGGCGGCGACGGTATCCTCGTGATTGCCGATCGCTTCGAGGGTCGCTATCGGACCGTGTCGGGGAAAATCATCACCCATGAGGAGATCGAGCATCAGATCTCCAACATTCTCACCGGCCTCTATTCCCTGGGTGGCCATCGGGATCGCGCGTTGATCGAGTACCGCGTAACCCCCGACCCGATCTTCAAGAGCATCAGCTATGAAGGCGTGCCGGACATCCGCATCATCGTTCTGATGGGCTACCCGGTCATGGCCATGCTGCGCCTGCCGACCCGACAGTCTGGTGGCAAGGCCAACCTGCACCAAGGCGCCATTGGCGTCGGCGTGGATCTGGCCACCGGCGTGACCTTGCGTGGTACCTGGCTGAACAACAAGATCAACAAGCACCCGGACACCACCAACGCGGTAGACGGCGTGCAGCTTCCCAACTGGGACGGTTTCATGAAGCTCGCGGCAGGCTGCTACGAGCTCTGCGGTCTAGGCTACATCGGGGTGGACATGGTGCTCGATGTGGACAAGGGCCCGCTGATTCTCGAGCTCAACGCCCGCCCCGGCCTGAATATCCAGATTGCCAATGATTGCGGCCTGACTCATCGGGCGCACGCGGTGGAGTCTCGAATCGGCAATCTCAAGGCGCGAGGCATCCAGGAAACCCCGGAACAGCGAGTGGCGTTCGCGCAAGAATTGTTCGGACGCGTTCCAGCTCCCGTCTAGCCGATCTCTGATCGGCCTTGTGCCGCGACCGAAACCGCCCATGTCCTTCTGCAAGCTGCATTCACTCTGCTACCGTCCCGACCCGACCGCCTGGTTCGAACGCATTCGCCAGGCCCCGGGGGCGGTGCTGCTCGACTCGGGCCGACCCACCGCCGAGCGCGGTCGCTACGATATTCTGAGCGCCTGGCCGCTGGCGGTGCTGAAACCAGCGCCCGACGAGCCGGGACGCGATTTCCTGCAGCGCTTGCGCGGGGCATTACGTACGCTGAAACCCGCCGAGGCTCCCGCCGACACTCCCCTGCCCTTTGTCGGCGGCCTGATTGGCATGCTCGCCTATGATTTCGGTCGGCACCTGGAGCGCCTGCCTCACCGGAGCAAAGACGATTGTGCACTGCCTGCCGCGCAAATGGGCCTGTACGCCTGGGCGCTGATCACTGATCACCAGCTGCAGCGCAGCCAACTTGTCTTTCACCCCAGCGTCGCCCAGGAAGAACGAGACCGCCTTATCCGTCTCTTTGCTGCGGATGATGAGGTGTACTCGCGGGCCTTCCGGCTGCGAGGTCGCTTCGAAGCCGATATCGATGCAGGTGAATACAAACGGGCCATCACCCGCATCCAGGACTACATCCAGGCAGGCGATTGCTATCAGGTGAATTTCTCCCAGCGCTTCCGGGCGCGCTGCGAGGGTGACGCCTGGGCTGCCTATCTGCGCCTGCGCGCAGCTTGCCCAACGCCTTACGCAGCTTTCATGGCGCTGGAGGATGGTGCCATCGCCAGCCTTTCACCGGAGCGTTTTCTACGGCTGCACCAGGGCGAAGTCGAGACGCGCCCGATCAAGGGCACCCGCCCCCGCAGGACGGATCCCGTTGCCGATGCCGTCGAAGCACAGGCGCTGCTGGCCAGCCCCAAGGACCGCTCGGAAAACCTGATGATCGTCGACCTGCTGCGCAACGACCTTGGCCGCAGCTGCCGCACCGGCAGCATCCGCGTCCCGGAACTGTTCGAGCTGGAGAGCTATCCCAACGTCCACCACTTGGTCAGTAGCGTGACCGGAACCCTCGACGAGGGCCGCGATGCCTTCGACCTGCTCGCCGGCAGCTTCCCGGGCGGTTCTATAACCGGAGCCCCCAAGATCCGCGCCATGCAGATCATCGACGAACTGGAGCCCACCGCCCGGGCCATCTATTGCGGTTCGCTGCTATACATCGACGTGCGGGGCGAAATGGACAGCTCCATCGCCATTCGCACCTTGCTGTTCGGGGGCGGCCAAGTGCGCTGTTGGGGCGGCGGCGGAATAGTCGCCGACTCCGATTGGCACGCCGAGTATCAGGAGTCGATGGACAAGGTAAGAGTGTTGATGGAGGCGCTCGAAGCGCTCTAACGCGCAGCTGGCGTACTTGCCAAGCGAAAACCTCGACCTGACGCTGTTGACGGAAACGCTTGCAGGCCCCGCGAACCCTTGCTTTGATCGTATTGTGAGCCGCATCACATCAGCAGAGTATCCACCCTGCAGAACGAGCCAAGCACCAGAATCCGATAGTCGTCAGGCAGAGATCTGCACACCACCGACACGCCAGCCCGTGGCGCTCGGACTGCTTCTCGGAAGCTTGCGACAGGAGCGATCCGCTTACTTGGAGATTTCGCATGGATATCGAATCCTTCGAGCGAACCGTGTCCTTTGGCGATCACTTGTTGCTGCCCCGAAGGCGCCTGCTACTGCGCGATGACGTACCAGTGCGGCTGGGCAGTCGGGCCATGGACATTCTTGTGGCGCTGGTGGAGCAAGCGGGCACCGTGGTTACCAAGGAGGAGTTGATCCGCCGCGTCTGGCCAGAGACCTTTGTCGAACCTATCAGCCTGCGGGTCCACGTCGCCGCCCTCAGAAAAGCCTTGAGCGATGGCCAAAACGGCCGTCGCTACATTCAGAACGTGCCACAACGTGGCTATATCTTCGTGGCGTCCATCGCACTGAGCGGCGTGAGGACCGAACCCTGCACTAGCCCGGCGGAAAACGCCCACAACCTGCCACCACGCTTGACCCGCCTGATTGGCCGTGATTCGGCACTGGTGAAACTGACCGCGTTGCTCTCTGGGCAGAGGCTGATAAGCATCGTCGGCCCGGGCGGCATCGGGAAAACCACCGTCGCCCTGCGTACCGCAGAGCTGGTGATTTCCTCCTTTAGTGACGGCATACACTTCGTCGACCTGAGCGCCATCACCGAGCCCGCTCTGGTTCGCCCGAAGATCGCATCGGCTTTGGGGCTTATCACGCAAAGGCAAGGTGCACGGATCGACCTGGCGATGTTTCTTCGTGACAAACAGGCGCTGCTCCTGATCGACAGTTGCGAGCACCTGCTTGAAGACTGCGCGAGGGTGGTGGAAGAGCTGTTGAGAGCATGTCCGGCGCTCCACATCCTCGCTACCAGCCGCGAGCCGTTAAGGGCCGAGGGCGAACAGGTTTTTCGTCTTGCTCCGCTGGCACTACCGGCCGAAGACGTTCACCAGGGTATGCAGGAGCTCGGCGCCTTCGCCGCCGTGCAGTTATTCGTCGAGCGGGCCGTATCGGCAAACGGCCTTTGGTCATTTCAGGATTCGGATGCACAGCTGATTGCCGAGATCTGCCGACGCCTGGATGGTATTCCGCTGGCCATAGAACTGGCCGCCGCCCACCTCGATGTCTTCGGCCTGAGCGGTCTGTTGAATCAGCTGAATCAGAGTTTTCGGCTCAAGGCGCGCGGACGCCGGACTGCCCTACCGCGGCAACAAACCCTGTCGGCAACGCTCGACTGGAGCCATGCCCTGCTGACTGACGCTGAACAGGCCTGCCTGAGGCGCCTGGGCATCTTTCGTTCGCAGCTGACCCTTGAAGCTGCGGTTGCAGTGCTCGAAGGGGCCGACTGCCCACGTGATCAGGTCCCCGAGCTCATTAGCCAACTGGTGGCGAAATCACTGCTCCAGGCCGAACCAAGCGAAGAACAGGTTCGCTACCGACTTCTCGACATCACCCGTGCGTACGCCCGGGAGAAGCTGGCGGCAAGTGGCGAGCTGCAACAGATTTCAAAACGGCATGCCCTGCTCGCCTGCGACATTGCCGAGCTTGCCCGCAACGAATGGGAACAGATCGACACAAGCCGATGGCTCGCGCGTTACGGGTGCTATCTGGCCGATATCCGAGCCGCACTGGATTGGGCCTTTGCGGCAGGCCAGTCGGACCTTGCCCTGCGGCTCACGGCACATTCCTCCCAGGTCTGGCTGGAGCTGGCGCTCTTCGAAGAACACATGGAATACGTGAACAAAGCGCTGACACATCTGGCGGGGCACGTGGGCGACCCTCGCCTTGAATTCCAGTTGCATCTTGCCTTGGCGTCATCCTTGTACCATTGCCGCGGCGCCGTGATCGAAGCGGGTGAAGCTTATCGCCGGGCATTCGACTTAGCGGATCGCGTCAACGAACCAGCTGCGCGCCTGAAAGCCGCCACCGGGCTGTATTCGGTCAGCATGGCGCGGGGCGATTACGAAACGACCTTGTATCTGGCTCAGCGCTCCCAAGACATCAAGCCTGCCCAGGCCGCTCATCAGGCCAATTTTATCAGCGGGCGCATGCTTGCGCTCGCCTACAGCAGCCTGGGTAACCAGCGTATGGCGCTGCAGCATAGCGACCGGGTGATGGCCAGCTTTGCACTCATCGGCCCCCATACCCGCGGCGGCGCCATGAACTTCGATCAACGTATTGCCGCGACCACCACCCATGGACGCCTGCTGTGGCTGCAAGGACGTTTCGACGAGGCTCTGGACATATTTCAAACGAGCGTACCGCTCGCTGCCCAGACCGGACATGTTCCTTCCTTGTGCTACTGCCTGTCATTGGGTGCCTGTCCGGTAGCACTATGGGCCGGAGAGCACGAACGCGCGCTGGAATATTTTCATCAGTTGCGCAAGCAGACTCAGCGCTATGCGCTTGGCTACTGGAAACGCTGGGCACAAACCTATTCACAGGTGCGATTGTTCGAAGGGCTTGAACCCGAACTGCAAGCGGTCGATATCCGACATCACGACCTTCCGCAAAAGGAGTTCCTCGCAACGCTGGACGATGGATACATATTTCCCGAGCTCGCCCAGTGCGCCATGCGGGGCGAAGCGAGATGGGTAACGCCAGAGCTGCTACGGCTGGAGGCGGTGGCAATGCTCGGCCAAGGAAAATACGCACCGGCACAAGCGCTGCTACTCGAATGCATCCACTTGGCCAGGACGCAGCACGCACGCTTCTGGGTACTGCGCGCGAGCCTGACGCTCGCTGAGCACTGGCAGCAGATGGGCCGTCCTCAAGAGGCGTACGACTGTCTCGCCTCGATTTACCAGGAGCTGTCTGGCCAGGGAAGCTGCCCCGAAATGCGAACCGCGCAGCGTTTATTGATTGACCTAAGTGCCTGTGCCGCTCGGTCAACGGCGGACGGCACGCATCGTTCAAGACCGCTGCGCGGTAACGATGCGCCTGCTCGATCAGCTCTGGATGAACGCCAATAGATCTTCGTTCAGCCGATCCTTGTGCGTGTCGGTTATGCCATGTGGCGCACCGGGATAGACAATCAGCTTGGCGTCGGGAATCAGCTCCGCGGCGGCCAACGCCGATGCCTCGATGGGTACGAGCTGATCGTCATCGCCATGAATCACCAGCGTTGGGACGTCGAAAGACTTCAAGTCTTCAGTGAAATCGGTTTCCGAAAACGCAGCGATGCAATCAAAGGCATTCTTGTGTCCGGACTGCATGCCTTGGCGCCAGAACGAATCGATCATGCCTTGTGAAGCCTTCGCACCGCTCCTGTTGAAGCCAAAGAAGGGGCCACTGGCGACGTCCTTGTAAAATTGGGAACGATCAGCCAGCGAAGCCGCCCTGATACCATCGAAAACCTCGATCGGGCTGCCTTTGGGGTTAGCTTCGGTTTTCAGCATCAGCGGCGGCACCGAGGCGATCAGACCTGCCTTGGCCACCCTACCGGTACCGTGCCTGCCAATGTAACGCGCCACCTCGCCGCCGCCGGTGGAAAAGCCGAACAACACCGCATCCTGCAAATCAAGATGATCCAACAGCTCCGCCAGGTCATCGGCATAGCGGTTCATCTCATTGCCGTGCCAGGGCTGATCAGAGCGCCCATGTCCGCGTCTGTCATGGGCGATACAGCGATAGCCCCGCTCCGCCAGGAAGAGCATCTGCGACTCCCAGCTGTCGCAGTTGAGTGGCCAGCCGTGGCTGAAGACGACCGGCTGCCCTACTCCCCAATCCTTGTAATAGATATTTACGCCTTCGCGGGTCCTGAACGTACTCATCGACAATTTCTCCTCACGCTAAATGGATAGCACTGCTGATACGGAGCAAATAGTCCCGCCCGTGAGCGACCGCTGCGAGTTAATGGTTGTTAAGCGTTGTTAAGACACCGCCCTCCGAGCCCCGTCCGCAACGCGGCGAAATCCCGGATGGCTGTAGCAGCTCGCTGGACGCTCCACTCGCTCGGCCAGAAGCCATAGGGAGCAGCGGTTTTGCTCCTGCTAGTCCCCTCGTTCGTTCGGCGACCGGGATTGACGGGTCAGACCTTGAGGATCAGTTTCGACGCTTTCTCGTTGCGGTAGTGCAGTTGGTCCAGGCCCAGCGCGCCCTGCTCGGCCTGTTCCCGCGCAGCGAGGATCTTGCCGTGATGTGACGATTTGCTGCACACCGGATCGGCATTCGCCGCATCGCCGGTAAGCATGAAGGCCTGGCAGCGGCAGCCACCGAAATCCAGCTCCTTCTCGTCGCAACTGCGGCAGGGCTCGGGCATCCAGTCGTAGCCACGGAACTTGTTAAAGCCGAAGGAGTGCCGCCAGATGTGTTCGATGCTGTGCTCGCGCACGTTGGGAAATTCCACCGGCAGTTGGCGCGCGCTATGACACGGCAAGGCCGTACCGTCGGGGGTGATATCGAGAAACAGATTGCCCCAGCCGCTCATGCAGGCCTTGGGACGTTCCTCGTAATAATCAGGCGTCACGAAGATCAGCTTGCACGGATGATTATCTGCCGCCAGCCTGTCGCGCCACCGATTGGTGATGCGCTCAGCCCGCTCAAGCTGCTCCCGGCTCGGCAATAGCCCTGCGCGGTTCAGCTCGGCCCAGCCATAGAACTGGCAGGTGGCCAGCTCGACGAAGTCGGCTTCCAGCTCCAGACTCAGCTCGATGATGCGTTCAATGTGATCGATGTTGTGCCGGTGCGTAACGAAGTTGAGCACCATCGGGTAGCCGTGTCGCTTCACCGCGCGGGCCATTTCGAGCTTCTGCGCGAAAGCCTTCTTCGATCCGGCGAGCAGGTTGTTCACCTCCTCATCGGCGGCCTGGAAGCTGATCTGGATATGGTCCAGCCCCGCCTCGGCGAAGCCGGCAATCTTCTCTTCGGTCAGGCCGATGCCGGATGTAATCAGGTTCGTGTAGTAGCCCAGCTCACGGGAGGCCTTGATCAGCTCAGGCAGATCCTGACGCACAAGCGGTTCGCCACCGGAAAAGCCCAGCTGTGCTGCGCCCAGTGCCCGAGCCTGACGGAATACCTCGATCCACTCGGCGGTATTCAATTCGTCGTGGCTGCGGGCGAAATCCAGCGGATTGGAACAGTACGGACATTGCAGCGGGCAGCGATAGGTCAATTCGGCCAGCAACCACAATGGCGGGCCCGGTTCACAGCCGGGTTTAACGAAGCTCGATCCAGAATCGTTCAACGGCTACCTCCAGGAATGCCAGGATGTCTTCTTGTATGCCCTCCGCGCCGGGGAAACTCCCCTGCAGATCGGCAACGATCCCTCCCACCGTACGTGCGCCGTCGACCCGTTTGAAAATCTCGGCGGCACTGTCGTTGAGCTTGATCATCCCCTCCGGGTAAAGCAGCACGTGACAGCCTTGTGCCGGTTCGAACTGGAAGCGATACCCGCGGCGGAAGGCCGGGACGTTCGACAGGATGTTCTCGTTCATATCGGGTCACTCGCCAAAAAGGCCGATACGCAGCGGCCGTCGTGGAAAAAGTGCGCAGCGCGCTCACTCACGGGAGATGCCGCCTGGAATGAGCTGTGACCACTTCCTGCGGGAAGCTATCCGCACTCACAGCTCGATGCCCTTGTGCCAAACCCGCTCGGAGGTGACGGTGTGGTAAGGCGGACGGCCCAACTCATAGGCCATGCTGATGGCATCGAGCATGCTCCAGAGCACGTCCAGCTTGAACTGGAGGATATTCAACATGCGCTCCTGCGCCTCACGGGTGCGGTAATACCCAAGGGTTATGCGCAAGCCGTGCTCGACATCACGGCGCGCCTCCTTCAAACGATTGCGAAAATAGTCGTAACCGGAGGCGTCGATCCACGGGTAATGCTGCGGCCAGGCATCCAGCCGCGAACGATGAATGGTCGGGGCGAAGAGTTCGGTCAGCGAACTGCTCGCTGCCTCTTGCCAGGAGGCGCGGCGCGCGAAATTGACATAGGCATCCACCGCAAAGCGTACGCCGGGCAATACCAGCTCCTGCGACAGGACCTGCTCGCGGTCGAGCCCCACCGCCTCGGCCAAGCGCAGCCACGCCTCAATGCCGCCTTCCTCACCGGGCGCGCCATCATGGTCGAGGATGCGTTGTACCCACTCGCGGCGAGTATCGCGGTCCGGACAGTTGGCCATGATCGCTGCGTCCTTTACCGGAATGCAGACCTGGTAATAAAACCGATTGGCCACCCAACCGCGAATCTGCTCGCGGGTGGCGTGCCCCTCGTACATCGCGCGATGGAACGGGTGATGGATATGGTAGTAATCGCCTTTGGCTCGCAGCGCCTGTTCGAATTCGCCGGGTGTCATCGCTGGCAAGGTCATAGCGGTTTCCTTTGCATGCGTTCCGCAGCCGGTGGCGGACGGCAATTGCTCTGTAGGGTGCGCTCTGCGCACCGACTTTGAATATTCGCTACGCGTGTCTACAACTCGATACTCATGCCATCGAAGGCCACTTCGATGCCATGCTCCACGAGGATGGCGCGTTCGGCAGAGTCTTCGTCGAGTATCGGGTTGGTGTTATTGATGTGGATGAGAATCTTGCGTGACGCCGGCATGCCGTCGAGCACCTCAATCATCCCACCCGGGCCACTTTGGGGTAGATGGCCCATCTCGCTGCCCAGCTTGGTGCCCACCTCACAGGTGCGCATTTCATCGTCACGCCACAGCGTGCCGTCCACCAGCAGACAATCGGCGGTACGCATAGTGCTCAGGAGCGTATCGCTCACCTTTCCCAAGCCCGGCGCGTAGAAGAGTTTGCCGCCGGTACGACGGTCCTCGATGAACAGGCCGATGTTGTCGCCCGGATGAGGATCATTGCGATGCGGCGAATAGGGCGGTGCGGAGCTGCGCAGCGGGATCGGCGTGAGGGAAAGGTTCGGGCAAGCCGGGATCGTGAAACTGCCTTCCAGAGCAATGCGGTTCCATTTCAAACCACCCTTCCAGTGTTCAAGCATGTTGAACAACGGAAAGCCGGTGGTCAGGTCCTGGTGCACCATTTCGCTGCACCAGACTTCATGGGGGCAGCCTTCGCGCAGCGTCAAAAGCCCGGTGGTGTGATCGATCTGGCTGTCCAGCAGAACTATGGCCCCGATAGCCGTATCGCGCGGTTTACGCGCCGGCTGCAATGCGGGAAAAGCCTCCAGTTGCGCACGGATATCCGGCGAGGCGTTACAAAGGATCCAGGCCACACCATCGTCGCTGATAGCAATGGACGACTGGGTACGTGCCTTGCCGCGCAGCGTGCCGGCGCGCAGGCCCGCACAATTGGCGCAATTGCAGTTCCACTGAGGAAAACCACCACCTGCAGCAGAACCAAGAATCTGAACGAACATGCACGCCCCCGATTAAAACCCCGGACAAGCCGGGGCGAAGTCAACGATCGGCGAAGTACATCGTTACTTCCAACCAACCCGTAGAGCCCTTTACTTCAGGTTTAGTCCACATCGTTCGGCCCTCGGTTCTTGTGGCCATGCTGGAAAACGCCGCCAACTGCACCAAGCACCTGGCCACACCCAGCAAAAAGGTAGTTATGCGCGTGCTTTGAGCCTGCCTTGGTAGTGGCCTGACACCCGTCAGCGCGCATCTACGCTGCGATAGCGGCGAATGGGCAGCGTTGCCCGTTTCGTACACATTGCCTTACAAGCACAGAGGGCGATGGCTGTGATAACGCGCTTTTTGAAATGAAGCCTTGCGCTTGTGCTGACACGGTTGGGTGAACTCATCCAGCGGGAAAGCTTGGTATCCTGAGCGCCGCCAACTGTCATCGGGGGTTCCGTGTTCTCACTGAAGCGCAAGGGCGATTACCGGCTGCAGCTGACCCGCACGCTCAAGCAGCCTGGGCGCCACAAGATCGAGCTTTATCTATTCACCCCGCACGAAAGCAATCTCTCTGCCTGGACGCTTTCCGAAGAGCAATTCTTCTTCAGCGCGCTGACCCACAGCTTCGGCTTGTTGGGCGTACCGACCAAAGACCGTGTGAGCAAGGCCGATACCTCGTTTTCGCTGCTCTCGCCGCACTACGAAATCATGTATGGCTCATGGTTTTTTCAGTACCAGGCGTCGATGGAACGGTTACGCCAGCAACTGCTTGCCTCTGGCGCCGCTGCCGAGCCGATCGCTCGTGCCCTGCGCCTGAGCCAGAACTTTGCCCAACGTCTGCGTAAATCCACACCTCAGAAGAGCACCCAGCTGCGCTATTTCCGGCAGATGGATATCTATTACTCCTGGCATGCAGAGCAGTTCTTCCTCGAGAGCATGACGCTCGACGGGTTCGCGGAGCTGGATGAAGAGATCAAGCAGACAATCGCCGAATTCCTGCGCCAGGAACTTAGATACCGCAAGGAGCGCGGATACCTGAGCGACTTTCATGGAACCCCGACTCGCATCTGGAACCGCATGGGGCTGTATCACCGTTTGCTGGAATATCCGGTGCTGCTGCGCTCGAAGGTCACCGAACTGGGCGCCGGCACCCACAAGCTGGTCAAGGCGGCGTCCACCATGCTGATCATGTCGCTGTTCACCTATTTCCTGTTCAACGCCCGCGACGCCAGCCAGAAGCTATCACTCACGCTGTTGCTGGGCATTGCGCTGGTGTATGCCATTCGCGACTTGCTGCGCGACGACCTTATCAGCGCCATCACGCGCAAACTGCGCAAGGGCAAGCCGCGCTGGAAGATTCGTCTGCTCATGCCCTACACCAAGAAGTTGCTGGCCCTGCAATGGATCTGGCTCGACTACCGCAAGCTACCCGACCTGCCGCCACTGATACGTGAGCATTCAGGTAAATGGGCGACGAACGAAGAACGACAGATCATCTGTTATCGCGCGCTGCTCAATCTGGACAAACTGGCGCTGGAACATGATGAGATTCGTGAGCGCCTGACGCTCGATTGCGAACCGCTCTGCGCAATGATCCAGGCCAGCCACAACAAGCTTTTCGTGCGTTCGGAAGACGATGATGATCCGTTGGGAGCCGTCCAGGCTCATCCCATCGAGAAGCAGCACGATTACAACCTGTTGCTGGTACACCAAAGTCCCGGCGAGCCGGTTGCCTCGGTGCAACGCTGGCGTCTGCGGCTCGGGACCAATGGCATCGTGCAATGCGAAATGAAGAAGGCCCAGTGGCCGGAGCCACCCGAGCTTTTGCCCTCCAGATGGCGTCGTCTGACCGGCCGGTGGCGCAGAGCCTGAAGCTGCGACACCATGTGCGGGAGCCGCTTACTGTTGGACACGCCTGTTACCGGAGCCACCATGTACCACGAGGTTTTCAATGTCGCTGCCGAGTCGCGGGTTCTCTTTCTGAACACCAACCAGGGAAGCATCTTCTGATGATCAAGACCTTCGGCCTGTTCTTCCTGACGGCGCTGGCAGAGATCATCGGCTGTTACCTGCCCTTCCTCTGGCTTCGTCAGGGCAAAAGTGCCTGGCTTCTGGTGCCAGCCGCGGTCGCACTGGCGCTGTTCGCCTGGCTGCTGTCGCTGCATCCCACGGCTGCGGGACGTGTATACGCAGCCTATGGCGGCGTTTACATCGGCACGGCGATCCTCTGGCTGTGGCTGGTCGAGGAGATCCGTCCGACGGGCTGGGATCTCCTCGGGTCCGCCGTCGCCCTGACCGGCATGGGCATCATCATGTTTGCACCCCGTGGTGCCTGACCGGAACCTCGCCTGGCTGCGTTATCGCGCTGATCTTGCAGGCCTGCCACGTCGCCTCAGGCGTGCGCACATAAGCTCCGCCCTTACCATTCAGAAATTGCGTCGGTAGAACAGATCCAGCGAACTGGCCAGCCCGCTCGCGGCTTCGAGAAATATCCGCCGGGTCAACTGATAGCGCAACGCAACGGTGTTGGCCGGCTCGAATACACCCACGCCGTAGCTGAGCGTCAGGCGCTCGGTCAGGCGCCCGCTGGCAACCACGCTGGTTTTTGCGCCGCTGCCTTCGGTGTCCAGCTGGAAGTCGTCGATACCCAGCCGGCTGGCCAGGCCGCCGGTGATGGAAGCACTGCCGGCAAGGCCTAGGCTGAGCGCGGCACTGGCCAAGAGGTTGCTGTCGCCGGTGTCAGCACCAAGCGCCCGTCCCAGGACCAGATAAGACAGCGCTTGCTCCTGACTCATCGCCGGCTCGGCGAAGACCTTGATGCTCGGTTCCTCAGCGCTGCCGGTGATACGCAGACCGGCGATCACGTCATCCTCGGAAATCTGCCGGATGGCTTCGATATCCAGGAAGGGCTGTGAAAGGATACCCGTGAACAACAACTGCGCCCGGCGGATGGTCAGATTCTGACCGTAGGCGCGATAGCGACCGTTGTTCAGGTTCAGTTCGCCTCGCGCATCTAGGTTGTCGCCAATGTGCAGATTGCCAGCCAGATCGGCGGTGAGGCCGAAGGCGGAAAAGCGCAGACGATCCTCGCCGACCACGACATCGATATCCATACCGACAGCCAAGGGTTTATCGTCTTTGGACGCGTCCTCACCGACAATGACGGTGTCCTTGGAAACCTGCACCGTGGACGGAGGCAGCTCACGAACGGTAATGTCACCGCGCGGCACCTTGACCCGCCCACTGACCCTCAGGCGATCATTGGCCAGCGCCAGATGCAGATCAGGCTCCACTTCCAGCTGAGCATAGGGCTCGACCACCACCGGCAGTCGCGTACCCGCAAGATGCAGGTCCAGATCCACCGCGCCCCGCCAATCGAGAGTGCCGTTCAAGCGCCCTTGACCCTGTTCGCCACTGCGCCAGTTACCATCGACCCTCAGCTGCTGACCTTCCACCGCGATGTCCATCTGCAACTGCTCGAAACTGACCGGCAGTTCGCTGCCGGAAATCTCAGCCTCTCTCAGGCGCAGGGCACCGTTAAGCTGCGGTCGTTCCAAGGTTCCCGAAAATTGCCCACTACCGTTGAGCTGGCCTTGCAAGCGATCCACCTGCGGCACGAAGGGTCTTGCGACGGAGATATCCAGGTCACTCAGACGAAACTCGCCATCGATGGGCTTGGCGCCCTGCGGGTCGATGCGTAGCTGCACGTCCAGCTCGCCCAGCTCGCCGCCGGCGAAACGCAGGCGGCTGTCGACCCGCTCAGGCCTCAAGCGGCTGTTCAGCACCAGCGCCTGATAAGGGAAGTCATGCCAGACATCACCTTCGCGAAAACGCAGGGTACCCGCGCCAGCGTCCACCGAAATCTCACCAGTCGGACCGGCCTGGGGCAAATCGACCTTCAGATCGGCATTGAGTTCGCCCTGCCAGCCCAGCGTGTCGGGGAGATAAGCAGCGAGCGAATCGAGCGGAAAATCGCGCAAACGATAACGCAACTGCGTGTCGGGCATCAGCCGCTGTTCCGGCGCGCACAAAGTCGCCGGGCCGGACACAAAACAATGCGCAGCCATATCCAGGCGACCGCTTGCCAGACGGTTGATCGCCACCGGTCGCTGCAACGCCCAGCGCTGCCCGGACGCTTCAACTGAAGCGCGCACCAGCCGACCGCGCCAGTCGCCCCCCTGCAGGTTGCCTGCGGCGGCCAGAGAAAGGTCGAGCAGGCCGCCCTGCAAATCCAGCGTTGCCTGGTGGGTACCGCGGGTGCCATCGGCGCTCAGTTGCAACTGGCCCAGCTCGGTATCACCCGCTTGCAGACCGTTCGCTGTCAGGCGTATGCGAGCACGCTCCCCATCGAGGAGGCTGGCGGCAAGCTGCAGCTGCTGGACACGATTGTCTTGATAACCTATGCCACGGCCTTCGAGCTCAACGCGACCCTGCGGTACTGCCGGCGTACCAGCGATACTCAAATCGCCAGTGAGACGCCCGGCAAGCCCCGGCCACAACTGCCCCAGCGCAGGCATATCGAGGCGCAGCTGTCCTTCTAGCGTTTCCGCCCACTGACCACTGCCTTGGATACGGTTGTCGCCCAGCTGCAGACTTACACTCGGCAGGCCCCAGCGCGCATCACGTCCGCTGGCCTCCAGCCGCAAACGTGTCGGTTGGCCGCGTAGGCGACCGTCCATGGCCAGCACCACGCTTGCTTCGAGCTGCTTACCGCGCAACGCGCCTTGACTATTCAGCGTTCCGCCCAGCTGCCCCGGCAGTTCCGCCAACCAATAAGATGGGTCGACATCGCGCAATTCCAGCGACGTTCGCCAATCGACGCCGTCGGCAAAGCCAATGGCCAGGTTGCCGGTCGCTTCACCCTGGCCTGCCTGCAATTGGAGCTGCGGCAGGTGTACACGCTCCATATCGCCACTGACCGGACTCTTCAAAGTGAAATCGCCCGCCGGCCCGCTCAAGGCGGCGTCGAAATGACCCAAGTAATTACCCGCATCGTATTGCAGCTGCGCCGTCAGGGTACGCAACACCACCGGCGGCTGCTGCTCAGGCTGCGGATACAACCGCCACCAGGGAAATTCCTGCCAGCTCAGCGCGGCCTCGCCTTGCAGCGCCTCGCGCCAGTCAAGCTGCCCCGCGAGCTCGACCCGTTGCTGTTCGCCGGCGACCAGTTCGAGCTTATCGAGCCGCGCGCCGGCCTGGTTGACCTTGCCATCCAGCGATAAGCCGACAGCGCCCCCCTCGCCCGCCAAGCGACCGCTGCCGAGTAATCGATAGCCCTCTTCAAGCTCGCCCTCGGCGGTCAGCACGAAGCCGTCCAGGCGCAGGCTGTCCGGCAGCTCGGGGCTGGCCTTGAAGTCATCCAAGGTCAGTTTTAGCGTCGCTGGCAGTCCGCTGGCCAAGGGCTGTAACCGACCATTCAGGTTGCCATCCAGATAGCCGGCACTGTTTACGTTCAGCGCGACTCGTTCGCGCAGCTCACCCTGCACGTCGAATTTCAATGTCCAGGGCTGTTCCTCGAAGAAGCGCAGCGCGGCGTCCCCCTTCAGCGCCAGAGGCCAAGCACCACTGGGTTGCAGCCGGCCGGCAAGCGACAGGCTCATGTCGGTGCGGTGGACCTGGAGTTGACTGATGTCCAGCCCGTCACGGCGCCAATCGGCCCGCAGCTGCAAACGCTGCAGCAGCTCGTCGCCATTGAGGCGCAGCGGCCCGAGATCGACCTGCAATACCCGCAGCGCCAGCGGTAGCTGGATATCCGGCAGGCGGAACGGCTCGCTGGATTTCTCTTCCGGCCCGGGAGGAAAGACCAGGTCGATGCCGTTGGCAGAGAGTTCATCGATACACAGCGTCATTCGCAGTAGGCAACCAGCTGACCAGTTCAGCCGCGGCTGTTGCACCACCACACTGCTCTCTCCCTGACTCCAGCGCAGTTGCTCGGCCTGCCAGTTTCCACCCAGGCGCCCTTGGAAGGCTTCGACCTGCACACCGGGTGCTTGCGCCAATAACCAGCGACTGCCGCTGACCGTGCCCAGCAGCCCGCCGATTACCAGCCCGACCAACAGCAACACCGCAGCTAGGCCAGCCAGGCTCCAGCCGGCCATTTTCGCTGCCCGCCTCACAGCTCAGGCCCCATCGAAAAATGCAGCCGCACGCCACCGTCGCCGTCCAGCGGATGAGCCAGGTCGAGGCGAATCGGCCCTACCGGCGATACCCAGCGTAGGCCGACCCCGACGCTGCTCTTTAGACTTGGGTTGTCTAATGAATCGAAGGCGTTGCCCTGATCCGTGAAGGTCGCCAGGCGCCACTTATCGGTCAGCGAATACTGGTACTCGGCGGTCATGGCGACCTCATAACGGCCACCAATACGATCACCTTCTGAGTTGGTTGGCGACAGGCTCTGATAGGCGTAGCCGCGCACGCTCTGATCGCCACCGGCGAAATAGCGCAGCGACGGCGGTACCTTGGTGTATTCGTCGGTAAGGTTGGCCCCCAGTTGCACGCTACCCAGAAAGCGATGCCGCTCGGCGAGCGTGACAAGCCCCCGGAGCGTCGTGTTGGCATGAATGAGATCGGCATCGGACATCAGACCCTGCTTGGCCGCCGCCAATTCGAATTCCAGCCGATAGCCATGGCTTGGATCGACGCGATTGTCACTGCGCAGCAGGCTATAGGCGACACCCGGCATCAGTAAGGTGCTGATGCCGGAGTCATCGCCCAGTCGGTATTCCTCGTGCTGCCATTTCAACGACCATGTCCGTTGCCAGCCGTTGTCCAGCAGACGATGCCACTCCGGCCCGACCGTCAGCAGCCGGCTCATGCTGTCGTTATCACTCAGCTCCTGGTACTGATAGCCGCCCGCATAGCGCAGCTTGTTAGTCAGCGGCGGATCGAGCGGCACGTCGTACCAGAGGCCAACGTTCTGCCGCGGCTCGGATAGCTCGGCTTCAGCGCCATAGCTGTGCCCCTTAGGGTTAACCCAATGCCGCGTCCAATCCAGCCGTATGCGCGGCCCGACGTCAGTGGAAAATCCCACCCCAAGACCCAGCGTACGAGGTTCGCGGGTGGTGAGCAGAACACTGATGGGGATGCGCTCACCGCTTGCATTCGCCGGGTTGGCATCGACCCGCACCGCCTCGAAATAGCCACTCGATTGCAGCGCCTGGTTCAGCTCGGCGACCAGTTCGGAGTCATAGGGTGTGCCGGGCTTGAAGGGCACCATCCGCCGGAGCAGGTCGCTGTCGAAAGGCGTGTTTCCTTCGAAGCTGACGTCGCCAAGGAGGTAACGCGGTCCGCTCTCGAACACCAGCTCTATGTCGGCAAAGTTCTGTTTGGGGTCGACGGCCAGCTCATGTCGGGTGAAACGGCCTTCGAAGAAACCAAAGCGCGAGGCTAGATTGGAGATGCGCTGTTTGACCTCTTCATAGCGCCCTTGATTGAGCACCTCGCCTGGCGCAAGTGACCCCTGAGGGTTGCGGAAACCGGGGAGCTCGGCGGCGGGCCCGGCCACCCGCACGTGTACGGTACGCAAGCGCACCGGTGGCCCTGACGCAACATTCAAGATCAGCCGAGGCGTTTCGCCGCCAACCACCTCGCTATGGATGACCGCGTTGTAATACCCCAGCGCTTGCAGCGCCTTTTGCGCCTGATCCCGCGCAATAGGGCTGTAACGCAGCAGCTCACGCTCGTTGCGATCACCCAGATCGCCGATGTGGTTCTGGATGTTCTCACGCAACGCACGATTGCCGGGCTCGACTTTCACGTCCAACTCAGCCGCCGAAAGATTGGTAACGCCAACGAGAAAAAAGCCGGCTAGAACGAGGACGCAGCGGTTGAATTTACACATGGCGGCGAATGCTAGCATGGCTCTAACCCGGCACTGCAAAGCCTTTGGTCTCAGTCATTTCGACAAAGGCGTGGGTGACTTCTGTGGCCGCCGATAATGGAACTTTGTGGCATTTCGTCTCGAGGCGGATGCCAGAAAACGAAACACCCAGACGTTAGGACCGCCGTGCCACGGGGTAATTCGCCGTCATCCCTCGGCCTGTTCAAGTCGCACCGGCGCCGGGTGGAAGTAGACATACTCGACCACCGGCCCTATGGCGACCTGTCCGATCTCTTCATACCCCTGGCGTTGATAGAAGCTGCGGTAGCGCGTATTCCCGGTATCGATGATCAATCCCTCCGAAGTCTCGTCTTCGGCGCACCAATTGTGCAGCGCCTCGAGCAGCCGCTCGCCATATTGCTGTCCCTGGAACTGGGGGTGTATGGCCATCAGCGGCAGCACGTGAAAATTCCCGGGCGGCAAGCAGCTGAGCACTGCATTGTGGTAATCAAGATAGCGTCGGGTGCAACGGAAGCCCGCCGTCAGCAGCATGCGCAGCCGCCAGACCCAGCTTTCGGTTACATCAAGCCGGCGCTGCGGCGGCGCTATAAGCGCCGCCCCGATCAGACGCTCGTCCTGCACTAGCCCGAGCGCCGGCTGATCTTGCAGGAAGTGCTGATTGACCAGTTCGCGCACCGTGGCACGCACCCGCTGGTCGTAACCGGGACGGTCGGACTCGAACAGGTAGGCGAAGGTCGGTTCGTGTCGGTAAGCGTTGTACATCAGTGAGCGGGTTTCCCGGCCATAGCCGCTGTCCAGCATCCGTATTTCAGTAGGCATCGGCATCAAGGGCTCTCTTCTTGTTGTTTTCCGGACCTATCTAGACCCTAGCACCAGTTCGCCAGCGCTGAGTCTTGCAGCCGCTGAAAAGTTGACATCACGGCTTGCCACCGAGGCGTAAGCCGTCGCCCCGGCGCACCCTACCTCGGCGCGACGCCTTTCACTTACTGGGCTACGGCCCTAGAATCGCCGTTTTACCGGAGCTCGCTCATGAAACTCGTTTCTTTCAATATCAACGGGTTGCGCGCCAGACCTCATCAACTGGCTGCAATCATCGAAAAGCATCAGCCCGACGTCATCGGCCTGCAGGAAACCAAGGTGTCCGACGAGCAGTTTCCTCAAGCGGAGATCGAAGCGCTTGGCTATCACGTCCATTACCACGGTCAGAAGGGCCACTACGGCGTGGCGCTGCTGTCGCGCCAGGCGCCGCTGGAAATCCACAAGGGCTTTCCCAACGATGGCGAAGAATCGCAGAAGCGCTTCATCTGGGGCCGTTTCGCCGATGCCAATGGCCAGCTGATTACCGTCATGAACGGCTATTTCCCCCAGGGTGAGAGCCGCGTGCATCCGCTGAAGTTTCCCGCCAAGACCAAGTTCTACGCCGATCTGCAAGCTCTGCTCGAAGAGCGCTTCACGCCTGACCAATCCGTGGCGGTAATGGGCGACTTCAACATTTCGCCCGAAGACTGCGACATCGGCATCGGCGAGGTGAACGCCAAGCGCTGGTTGCGCACCGGCAAGTGCAGCTTCCTGCCCGAAGAACGCGAATGGCTGGCACGCCTCAAGGGCTGGGGTCTGCAGGACAGCTTCCGCACGCTCAACCCGGAAGTCGCCGACCGTTTCAGCTGGTTCGACTACCGCAGCCGCGGCTTCGAGGACGAGCCCCGCCGCGGGCTGCGCATCGACCTGATCCTGACCACGGCGGGCCTGCACGAGCGGGTCGTCGATTGCGGTGTCGACTACGACATTCGCGCCATGGAAAAGCCTTCCGACCATTGCCCAGTCTGGCTCGAAGTTCGCTGAAAACCGCGTGCCAGAGAGGTTTAATGCCTGTTATCGACTGTCATACAACAGTCACTAAACTGTCTTAGTCTCGCGGCTCCTATTGGGTCGAGAGGGTCAGGCATTGGTATTTTCCGTTTCCGAACGCGACATTTGGCACCGAGCGCTTTCGCTGCTTTTTCTTGGGGTCGTGTGCTACGGCTTTTCCGGCTCGGTAGCCGCGGCTTCAACCCGACCGGGTGATCGTCCGGTACTGACCGTGCAGGGCTCGAACACCGTGGGCGCCAAGCTCGCACCGATGCTGATTGCGGGGTTCTTCGAGTCGCAAGGGTTGCAGAACGTGCGCATTGCTTCGGCCGGCCGCGAAAACGAACAGCGCATCAGTGCCACCCGGAGCAATGGCCAACCCGTGTTCGCGCTGGTCGCGGCGCATGGCACCGGCACCGGCTTTGCCGGGTTGAAAAACGCCAGTGCCGACCTGGCGGCTGCGTCCCGTCCCATCAAGCAGAGCGAGATGACCGAACTGGCGAAACTGGGCGACATGCGCAGCGCCGAGGCGGAACAGGTGGTTGCCATTGATGGCCTGGCGATCATCGTTCACCCGAGCAACCCGCTCAAGGCTCTGAAGGTCGAGCAGGTGGCGCGGCTGTTTACCGGCGAAATCACCAACTGGCGCGAGCTGGGCGGCGCCGACAAGGCCGTCCAGATCCTGGCGCGCGACGATGAATCGGGAACCTACGACACCTTCAAGGAGTTGGTGCTGGGCAGCCAGGGCAAGGTCCTGACGGCCGCCGCGCAACGCTACGAATCCAACGATCAGCTCTCGCGCGACGTGCAGAGCAATCCAGGCGCCATCGGCTTCGTCGGCCTGGCCTCGGTAGGTGCGAGCAAGCCGCTGGCGATTGCCGATGGCGATTCGCTGCCGCTGCTACCGACCAGCGCGTCGATCGCCACCGAGGACTATCCGCTTTCGCGACGACTGTTTCTCTATGCCCGGCCTGACAAGCAATCCTCCCAACTGCAGGCCTTCATCGCCTATGCCCACAGCGACGCGGGCCAGGCCATCGTCGAGAAATCCGGCTATGTGGCGCAGACCATCAAGGCGATAAAGCTGGATGCCCAGTCCGACATGCCCGAGGCCTATCAGCAGCTGGCCCAAGACGCACAGCGGCTGACGGTCAACTTCCGCTTCGACCAAGGCAGTGCACGCCTCGACAACAAGGCCCTGCGCGACGTCGACCGGCTGGTCGCCTACCTGAAAGCCAATGACAAGCACATGAGTGCCGCGACCCTGGTGGGCTTTGGCGATCCCAAGAGCGACCCGGCGCGCGCCGCCCTGCTGTCCAAACTACGTGCCATGGCGGTGCGCAGCGAGTTGTCTCGTGGCGGGATACTTGTCCGATACATCAATGGGTTGGGTGATGAACTTCCAGTGGCTTCCAATAACGGTGCCGGACGGCTGAAGAACCGCCGAGTGGAAGTCTGGGTGCATTAAGGACAATCGGGCGAGGCGCTTGAAGTCGACTCGCCCGAAGCCCTATGAACCGAATACAGAAAAGTATCAGCCAGACGAACGCTTCGTACTGTTCGGCGCGTGAAGCGGCTACTAAGCTCGACGCAAACAACAACAGCAGCGATTGTCATGTACCTGATCTGTGGCGAAGCCTTGTTCGACGTGTTCACCGTGCCCGCGGGGAACGGCTCCAGTAACCGCATGACGCTGGAGGCGGTAGCCGGCGGCTCGCCTTTCAACGTGGCGGTCGGCCTGTCACGGCTGGGTGTGCCAGCCGTCCTGTTCGGCGGCATCTCCAGCGACTTTCTCGGCCAGCGCCTGCGCCAGATCCTCGCCGAGGAAGGCGTGGCCGATACCTACCTAATCCCGTTCGACGCCCCCACGACGCTGGCGATGGTCGCCCTCGATGCCAGCGGCTCGCCGCAATACAGCTTTCGCGGCGAAGGCTGCGCTGATCGCCTGCCGGAGGTAGCGCACCTCGGGCCGCTCGCCGACGACATTGGCGCAATCCACATCGGCTCCTACAGCATGGTCGTGGAGCCGATCGCCGATACGCTGCAGGCGCTGGTGGCGCGCGAAAGCCATCGGCGGCTGATCTCCATGGACCCCAACGTGCGCCTCAATGTCGAGCCCAGCCTGCCGCGCTGGCGCGAGCGCGTCGAGGCATTCGCCGAACACGCGCACCTGATCAAGGTCAGCGATCAAGATCTCGCCCTGCTCTACCCCGACGAGGCGCCGGAACGGATCGCGCAGAGCTGGTTGAAGGATCGTTGCGAGCTGGTGCTGCTGACCCGCGGAAGCGAAGGTGCGCAATTGTTCAGCCGCCACCATGGGCAACTCCACGCAGCGGCAAGGCCTACGGTGGTTCGCGACACGGTGGGCGCAGGCGATACCTTCCAGGCCGCGCTGCTGGCTTACCTGCATGAGCACCGTGTTCGGTCGGCAGTCGAGCTTGCCCAAATGCGCCTGGATCAGCTCGAGGCGCTGCTCGGATTCGCCGTGCAAGCGGCGGCGATCACCTGCTCACGCACCGGCCCGGATCTTCCCTACCGATACGAAATTGACTGGCCGAATTCGGCTCATCGTCTATAAACCATAGGGCCGTTCATCGGTCTGACGTCGCTGGGTGGATTGGAAAGACGGGCTCAGCTCATCGCTCGAAGCCAAGCGCATCCAGAAACCCATTGCCTGACTATCCGGCCTCCAACAATAAAAACCACCGTCCAGCGCAGCGTGCAATTGCCATGAAAGGACTGAAAGTCACCGACCCTTCCTATGAGCTGATGGATGACCACCACGGCAACTCGCTCATCTATCGGCAACACGGATTCCCCTGTCCACTGGTGCGCTGGCACAACCACAAGGAATACGAGCTGCACCTGATCATCGCCACCGCTGGCAAGGTATTCATCGGCGACTATGTCGGCAACTTCAGCGCCGGCAGTCTGTTCCTCACCGGGCCAAACCTGCCGCATAACTGGATCAGCCAGATCGCTGAAGGCGAGGTAGTAGCCAAGCGCGACATGCTGGTGAACTTTACCGATGAACTGTTCGAAGCCGGCCACAGCGTATTTCCGGAATTGCGCCATCTGACGCCCATGCTGGAGCGTTCGCAATACGGTATCGAGTTTCGTTGTTCCACCACCCTTGCCGAAGCAAGCCGGTTGATGCAGCAGATTGCCGATAGCCGCGGCGCCACACGGCTGGGCTATTTCTTCATCCTGCTCGAGCGACTCGCCGATTGCGAAGACTACCAACTGCTTTCCGGTATGACCTCTTCGCAGCTGGGCGACGACAACCACAGCGATCGCACCAACATGGCCGTCAACTACATCTTTGAGAACTACATGCGCGAGCTGTCGGTGGAGGAAGTCGCGTCCCACCTGGGGATGAAGCCGACTTACTTCTCGCGCTTCTTCAAGCGCGTCACCGGACGCTGCTACGTGGAGTTCGTCAACAGCCTGCGCATCAGCAAATCCTGCGAGCTGTTGCTGGATAACCAGAAGCCGGTGACCGATATCTGTTTCGAATCAGGCTTCAACAACCTGTCCAACTTCAACCGGCGCTTCCAGCAGCTCAAGGGCATGACGCCTTCGCGATACCGTCATCTGGTCGAGCAGCGCGTGACCGAACAGAACCTGGCCGGCTGATCGCCGCGCCATTCTGCGAAGCGCGAGGTTTTCCTCCGTTCGCTACCGCGGTCGTGGCGCGAGCAGGCCTTTTCTCCATTCCACCAAGCCGGTGTTTGGGCTGCCAGGAGTACAAAAAAGTACTAATCGATGTGCGGTACCGGCTTTGTATCGGCACCGCCGCGGCGTTGTAATAACTGCGAGACGCTCGTACCGCAGTACACGGGCAACAACAAAAACAATAAGCGCTTCCGCCGTTCCACTCGGCCGGAGGAGGAGACTGCAATGAACTTCAGCAAATTATTGCTCGGCTCTGCCTGTATTGCCTTGGCCGGTGCCACGAGTGCTGCAGAAACATTGACCATCGCCACGGTCAACAACGCCGACATGATCCGCATGCAGCGCCTCTCCCAGACCTTCGAAAAACAGAACCCCGAGATCGACCTCAACTGGGTCGTTCTCGAAGAAAACGTGCTGCGCCAGCGCCTGACCACCGACATCGCCACCCAGGGCGGGCAGTTCGACGTGCTGACCATCGGCATGTACGAAGCTTCGCTTTGGGGCGACAAGGGCTGGCTGACACCCATGAACGACCTTCCCGCCGATTACGATCTCGAAGATGTCTTCCGTTCGGTACGTGAGGGCCTTTCGGTCGACGGCACGCTCTATGCGCTTCCGTTTTACGCCGAAAGCTCGATGACCTACTACCGCACCGATCTGTTCGAGCAGGCCGGCCTGCAGATGCCGGAACGCCCGACCTGGACGCAGATGGCGGAGTTCGCGCAGAAGCTGCACAAACCCGATCAGGACCAGTACGGGATCTGCCTGCGTGGCAAGGCCGGCTGGGGAGAGAACATGGCGCTGGTTACCACCGTCGCCAATGCCTTCGGTGCACGCTGGTTCAACGAAGAGTGGCAGCCGGAATTCAACGGGCCCGAGTGGACCAAGGCAGCCAACTTCTATGTGGACCTGCTGAGTACCTACGGCCCGCCCGGTGCGTCCAGCAACGGCTTCAACGAGAACCTCGCGCTGTTCAACACCGGCAAGTGCGCCATGTGGGTCGATGCCACCGTCGCCGGCTCCTTCGTCACCGACGCTTCGCAAAGCAAGGTGGCCGACAAGGTAGGCTTCACGTTTGCGCCCCACGAGGTGACCGACAAAGGTTCGGCCTGGCTCTATTCCTGGGCTCTGGCGATCCCCAGCAGTTCGAAGAAGCAGGAGGCGGCCAAGGCGTTCACCGCCTGGGCGACCTCCAAGGACTACGCCAAGCTGGTGGCCGAGACCGATGGCGTCGCCAACGTTCCGCCGGGCACTCGTCAATCGACCTATAGCGCCGAGTACATGGCCGCGGCGCCCTTCGCTGAAACCACCCTCGAATCATTGAAACAGGCCGATCCTGCATCAGCGTCTGCCAAACCGGTTCCCTATATCGGGATACAGCTGGTGACCATCCCCGAGTTCCAGGCCATCGGCACACAGGTCGGCAAGATGTTCGCCGCCGCCCTTACAGGCCAGATGCCAGTGGAGCAGATGCTTGCCGCCGTCCAGCAGTCGACGACGCGCGAGATGAAGCGAGCGGGCTATCCGAAGTAACGCAGTCGCCTTTTGATGCACAGCTTCCACCGAGAGGGTCCGCCGGGATCGAATGCGACCAGCAGGCCCCGCTCGGACCGCAGTGAGAATATTCCCATGAGCACCACGAGCACCGTCTTGCCCAAGACCAGTGAAACTCGCACGGAGAGCGAACCGACCAAACGCCGGAGCCGGCTCGGGCCCAGCTGGTTCCTGGTCAGCCCGTCCGTTGCACTACTGGTGCTATGGATGCTGGTACCGCTGTCGATGACCGTCTATTTCTCGCTCATTCGCTACAACCTGCTCTATCCGGGCGAGAACGATTTCGTCGGGCTGGAGAACTTCCATTACTTCCTGACCGACGCCGGTTTCATGCCTGGCATGACCAACACCTTGATCCTGGTCGGCAGCGTGCTGCTGATCAGTGTGGTGCTCGGCGTGCTGATCTCTGCTCTGCTGGAAGCAGCCGATTTCGCTGGCCGTGGCATCGTCCGTGTACTTCTGATCTCGCCGTTTTTCATCATGCCGACGGTCAGCGCACTGGTCTGGAAGAACCTGATCTACCACCCGGGCTCGGGCATTCTCGCCGCTGTCTGGAAATTCTTCGGCGCCCAGCCGCTGGACTGGCTGGCCCAGCATCCGCTGGCCTCCATCGTGATCATCGTGTCCTGGCAGTGGTTGCCGTTCGCCATCCTGATTCTGATGACTGCCATGCAGTCGCTCGATCAGGAGCAGAAGGAAGCCGCCCGCCTCGACGGGGCTGGCCCCATTGCCATTTTCTGGCACCTGACCCTGCCACACCTCGCCCGACCAATCGCCGTAGTGGTGATGATCGAGACCATCTTCCTGCTCTCGGTTTTCGCTGAAATCTTCACCACGACCAGCGGCGGGCCCGGCTACGCCTCAACCAACCTGGCCTACCTGATCTACAACCAGGCCTTGCTGCAGTTCGACGTCGGCATGGCCTCCGCGGGCGGGCTGATCGCGGTGGTCATCGCCAACATCGCGGCGATCATCCTGGTGCGGATGCTCGGCAAGAATCTCACCGAGAAATACTGAGGGCTGATCGATGCTGACACTCAAACAAAGTCGTCGCCTCAACACCTTGGTGGTTGGTGTGCTCGCCTGGGTCGTAGCGCTGCTGCTGTTCTTTCCGATCTTCTGGATGCTGATGACCAGCTTCAAGACCGAGATCGCTGCCGTCGCCACGCCGCCGCAGTTCATTTTCACCCCGACGCTGGACAACTACTTGCACATCCAGGAGCGCAGCGGCTATTTCAAGTACGCCTGGAACTCTGTGGCCATTTCTTTTGGCGCCACCATCCTGGGCATGCTGATCGCCATCCCCGCCGCCTACTCCATGGCCTTCTTCGAAACCAAACGTACCAAGGGCACGCTGCTGTGGATGCTCTCCACCAAGATGCTGCCGGCCGTCGGTGTGCTGGTGCCGATCTACCTGCTGGCCAAACAGTTCGGGCTGCTCGACAGCCGTACGGTGCTGATCATCATCTATACGCTGATCAACCTGCCGATCCTCGTCTGGATGACCTACACCTACTTCAAGGACGTCCCGCGCGACATCCTCGAGGCAGCTCGCATGGATGGCGCCACCCTGACACAGGAAATGCTTCGCGTGCTGCTGCCGATCAGCAAGGGTGGGCTGGCGTCGACGATGCTGCTGTCGCTGATCCTGTGCTGGAACGAGGCCTTCTGGTCGCTCAACCTGACCTCGGCCAACGCCGCCCCGCTGACGGCGCTGATTGCCTCCTACTCCAGCCCCGAGGGCCTGTTCTGGGCCAAACTTTCCGCCGTATCCACCCTCGCCTGCGCACCCATACTGATTTTCGGCTGGATCAGCCAGAAGCAACTGGTGCGTGGCCTGTCGTTCGGCGCGGTGAAGTAACCAAAAGAACAAAGGATTCGAACATGGCAGAGCTGAAGATTCATGACCTGAAAAAAGGCTTCGACGGCAACGAGATCATCAAGGGAGTCAATCTGGAGATCCGCGATGGCGAGTTCGTGGTATTCGTCGGCCCGTCCGGTTGCGGCAAGTCAACCCTGCTGCGGTTGATCGCCGGCCTCGAGGAAGTCAGCAGCGGCCATATAGAGCTGGATGGGCGCGACATCACCCAGGTCAGCCCGGCCAAACGCGACCTGGCCATGGTATTCCAGACTTATGCGCTGTACCCGCACATGACGGTGCGCAAGAACATGTCCTTCGCGCTGGACCTGGCCGGCGTCAACAAGCAGGAAGTCGAGCAGAAGATCACCAATGTCGCACGCATTCTAGGGCTCGAGCCGCTGCTCGAGCGCAAGCCGAAACAGCTCTCTGGCGGGCAGCGTCAGCGGGTAGCGATCGGCCGCGCCATCGTGCGCAACCCGAAGGTATTCCTGTTCGACGAACCGCTGTCCAACCTCGATGCCGCCCTGCGGGTACAGATGCGTCTGGAGCTGTCGCGCCTGCATCAGGAACTGCGCGGCACAGTGATCTACGTGACCCACGACCAGGTCGAAGCCATGACTCTGGCGGACAAGGTGGTGGTCCTCAACGGAGGGCGCATTGAGCAAGTCGGCTCGCCGATGGAGCTCTATCACAGCCCGGCCAACCTTTTCGTCGCCGGTTTTCTCGGCACACCGAAGATGGGCTTTCTTCGGGGCACGGTGGTTGCCGTACACGCCGATGGATGCGAGGTGGAATTGGACGCGCGGTGCCGCCTGCAGTTGCCGTTGGGCGGCACCCAATTGTCCGTTGGCGATCCGGTGACCCTGGGTATCCGCCCCGAGCATATCAACCGCAGCACCGATGGCAGTTGCCAGCTGGAGGTGAAGGCCGATGTCAGCGAGCGCCTGGGCAGCGACACCTACTGTCACCTGATCACTCAAGCGGGCGAACCCCTGACCATGCGCATCCGTGGCGACTTCGCACCAGGTTACGGCGAGCCGCTGAAACTGACGCTTGATTCCGCTCACTGCCACCTGTTCGACAGCGCAGGCCAGGCAGTACGCCAGCCCCTGCGGCAGGTCGCCTGAGTCACCTCGGCAGGTCGCTCAGAACTTCAGTTTTCCATTTATCCGTGTTGCCGATCCGCTACGGACGACCCACGGCGAAAACAAAACGCCTTTCTAGAGATATTCGATGAAGTTGAACGAACAGAATCTGCAACGGCTTCCGGCGGGCATCAAGCGGCCCGGCTATGCCCTGGATACCATAAGCACAGGAATCGCCCATATTGGCGTGGGCGGATTTCACCGGGCCCACCAGGCCGCCTACACCGATGCGCTGATGAATGCTGGCGAAGGCCAGGCGTGGGGTATCTGCGGCATTGGTACCCGCCCCGAGGAGAAGTCCATGCGCGACGCCCTCGCCGCGCAGGACTATCTGTTCACCCTCGTGGAGCTGGATGACCGACCGGACACCGAGGTTCGGGTGATCGGCAGTATTCGCGACATGTTGCTGGTCGAGGACGGTTCGCAAGCGGTGGTGGCCAGACTTGCCGACCCAGCGATCCGTATCGTCTCGCTGACTATCACCGAGGGCGGCTACTGCGTGGACGAAAGCACCGGTCAGTTCGACGCTTCACTGCCGCAGATCGAGCACGACCTCGCCAGTCCGGCTACTCCGATCAGCGTATTCGGCTTGCTCTGCGCGGCGCTGGCCATACGCCGCGGCGCCGGCACCGGACCCTTTACGGTGATGTCTTGCGATAACCTGCCCCACAACGGCGATGTGACGCGCAAGTCGCTGCTGGCCTTCGCGACGCTGGTGGACGCGGAGCTTGCAGCCTGGATCGAGCGCCACGTCAGCTTTCCCAACGCCATGGTCGATCGCATCACGCCCATGACCAGCGCCGCCCACCGCCAGGCACTGCAGGACCGGCACGGCATCGAAGATGCCTGGCCGGTGGTCTGTGAGCCCTTCACGCAATGGGTGCTCGAGGACAAGTTCGTCGACAGCCGCCCTGCCTGGGAGAAAGTCGGCGTGCAGTTCACTGACGACGTCGCGCCCTATGAAGAAATGAAGCTCAAGTTGCTCAACGGCAGTCATCTGGCGCTGACCTACCTGGGGTTTCTGCGCGGCTATCGCTATGTGCATGAAACCATGGAGGATCCCTTGCTCAGGCGTTATGTGCAGCGCTACATGGACGAGGATGTGACGCCGCAACTGGCGCCTGTGCCCGGCATCGACCTGGAGCAGTACAAGCGCACGCTGATCGAGCGCTTCTCCAATCGCGCCATCGCCGATCAGCTGGAGCGCGTCTGTTCCGATGGCTCGTCGAAATTCTCCAAGTTCAGCGTGCCGACCATCAACCGGCTGATTGCCGACAAAGCCGAGCTGGATCGCGTCGCCCTGGTGATCGCCGCCTGGGCGCTGTACCTGCGAGGCGTTGACGAGAACGGCGAGCGCTACCGGATTCTGGATCCACGCCTGGCGTTCTGCCAGGCATTGGTCGCCAAGGACGAAGGGCTGACCGAGCGGCTGCTTGGACGCGAGGATATCTTCGGCACGCAGATACCCCGTTCGGCGGAATTTCGCGAGGCCTTCGAGCGCAACCTGGCGCGGCTGCGTTCCCTGGGGGTGAGCGGCACCCTCAAACAACTGCTGACCGGCTAGAGTCAAAGATGCGTTTGGCAGCGAACGAAACGGGATCAGACTCTAGGAGACCTTATGTTTCTGGGCATCGATTGTGGGACCCAAGGCACCAAGGCATTGCTGCTTGATGCCACCACCGGCGCCGTTCTGGGGGAAGGCGCGGCAAGCCATGAATTGATCAGCGGTCCCAACGGCCGCCGTGAGCAGGCTACAGAGCAATGGACCAATGCCGTTGAAAAGGCCACTGCAGCAGCCTTGGCAAAGGCAGGTGTCGATGGCTCAGCCGTGCTCGGCATCGGTGTTTCCGGTCAGCAGCACGGTCTGGTAACGCTGGATGCGATGGGTCAGGTGCTACGCCCGGCAAAACTCTGGTGCGACACCGAATCAACGGCCGAGAACCAGCGCTTGCTGGATTGGCTGTGCGGCAAGGCTGGCTCGCTGCAGCGCCTGGGCGTTGCCATTGCGCCAGGTTATACCCTGTCCAAACTGCTCTGGATGAAGGAGCAGCACCCCGCACTGTTCGAACGCATCGCGCACATCCTGTTGCCCCATGACTATCTCAATTACTGGCTGACCGGGCGTTGCTGCAGCGAATACGGCGATGCCTCGGGCACGGGTTACTTCGATGTACGCAATCGGCGCTGGGATCTGGAGTTGCTGCACCATATCGATCCGAGTGGACGGCTAGATAAAGCACTGCCGGAACTGATCGAATCCCACCAGCCAGTTGGATATTTGCGACCGGATCTGGCCTCGCGACTGGGACTGAACCCACGCACCCTGGTGGCCAGCGGCGGTGGCGACAACATGATGGGCGCGATCGGCACCGGAAATATCACGCCGGGCGCAATCACCATGAGCCTCGGCACATCCGGCACGCTGTATGCCTTCGCAAGCGAACCCAGCATCAGCCCGCAGCCAGCGGTCGCGACCTTCTGCTCTTCCAGTGGCGGCTGGTTGCCGCTGATCTGCACCATGAATCTGACCAACGCCAACCGCGTCATCAGCGACCTGCTGGAACTCGATCTGGAGCAATTCAACACGCTGGTGGCACAAGCGCCCATCGGCACCGAGGGCGTAAGCGTGCTGCCGTTCTTAAATGGCGAACGCGTACCCGCACTGCCCAATGCCACTGCCAGCCTGCATGGGCTGACCAGCGACAATCTCACCCGCGCCAACCTCTGTCGCGCCGTGCTTGAGGGCGTAACCTTCGGCCTGCGCTACGGCCTGGACCTGCTTCGCGAGAGCGGGATTCGCAGCGAGCGGATTCGGCTGATCGGCGGCGGCGCTAAGAACCCGCTATGGCGACAGATCATCGCCGATGTCATGGCCACACCGGTGATCTGTACCAGTCACAGCGAGGCTGCCGCACTGGGCGCGGCTATCCAGGCGGCCTGGTGTCATGCGCGGCAGAGTGATCCGCAGGCGAGTCTCGAGGATATCTGCAGGGGCTGCGTCAGCCTTGATGAGAGCACCGCCGTCGAGCCTGAGGCGGGGGCCGTCGAAGCTTACGAGCAGGCCTACCGGCGCTATCGCGAGCTGGTTATAAGACTCTACGGGCCTGAGATGTAGCCGACGGGTTGGATCATTTGCGGCGACCGGCCCGAGGACGGATCCGCGCGGTTACCCAGAAGCGAAACGCTCATCACCGGCGATCCACATCAGACAATCGCACATGAATAAAAGGCAAAGCTAAGGCGAATAGCTTTGCCTCCGGGTTGCCGCCTGTGCACTCAGCGGCTGCGCAGCATTTCTCGCGGCACGTACTTGCCCAGCTCGTGCTTGGCAATCGAGGCACGGTGCACCTCGTCCGGGCCGTCAGCAAGGCGCAGGGTGCGCTGCATGGCGTACCAGTGCGCCAGCGGGAAATCCTCGGAGACGCCGGCACCGCCGTGGATCTGGATGGCACGGTCGATGACCTTCAACGCCACGTTCGGAGCGACCACCTTGATCTGTGCGATCTCGCTGGCAGCTATCTTGTTGCCCACCGTATCCATCATGTACGCAGCGTTGAGCGTAAGCAGGCGCGCCATGTTTATCTCGATCCTGCACTCGGCAATGTGATCGAAGTTGGCACCCAGGCGTGCCAGCGGCTTGCCGAACGCCGTGCGGTTGACCGAGCGCTCGCACATCAGTTTCAGCGCCCGCTCGGCCACACCTATCGAACGCATGCAGTGGTGAATGCGGCCTGGACCAAGACGGCCCTGGGCGATCTCGAAACCACGGCCTTCACCAAGCAGCACGTTGTCATAGGGCACTCGGACGTTTTCCAGCAGCACTTCAGCGTGGCCATGGGGCGCGTCGTCGTAGCCGAATACGGGCAACGGGCGCAACACCTTCAGGCCGGGCGCATCCATCGGCACCAGAATCATCGAATGCTGCTGGTGGCGCGGCGCATCCGGATTGGTCAGGCCCATGAAGATCATCACCTTGCAGCGCGGATCACAGGCGCCCGACGTCCACCACTTGCGGCCGTTGATCACCCACTCATCACCCTCGCGCACGGCCCGGGCTTCCATATTGGTCGCGTCGGAAGATGCCACCCCCGGCTCGGTCATGCCGAAGGCTGAGCGGATTTCGCCGCGCAGCAGAGGTTCGAGCCACTGCTTCTTCTGGGCCTCGCTGCCGTAGCGCACCAGAACTTCCATGTTGCCGGTATCGGGTGCGGAGCAGTTGAACGCCTCCGGGCCGAGGCCTGAGCTGCCCATAATTTCAGCCAGTGGTGCGTATTCGGTGTTGGTCAGGCCAGCGCCTCGCTCCGAATCCGGCAGAAACAGGTTCCACAGGCCTTCGGCCTTGGCCTTGTCTTTCAGTTCTTCGACGATGGCGGTGGGCTGCCAGCGATCCCCCTCACCCACTTGCTGGTGAAAAACCTTCTCAGCGGGATAGACGTGTGCATCCATGAACGCCTGAACGCGCTCACGCAGCTCTTGAACTTTTGGGGAGTAGGCGAAATCCATGGGCAAACCTTTGGGACTGGGACGATGTAACGAAATGCTAATGCCAAGGATGATAATTTACCTACGCTATTTTCCTCGTGTATAAACATTCATCACCGATATATGATCGGCGTGAAAGATCTAGCCGGAGAGCGTGCGGATATGAACCTGAACAAGGTCGATTTAAACCTGTTTATCGTCTTCGATGCGATATACACCGAGGCGAACCTGACCCGCGCCGGGCAAATTGTCGGCATTACCCAGCCTGCAGTCTCCAATGCTCTGGCGCGGCTGCGCGAAACCTTCAACGACCCGCTGTTCGTGCGCACCGCCCAAGGCATGGTGCCCACGCCGATGGCTCAGAACATCATCGGTCCGGTTCGTAACGCGCTGCAGCTGCTACGCGTGTCGGTGCAAGAAAGCCGAACCTTCAACCCGCTGCAGGCGAACAAGACGTTCCGCATCAGCATGACTGACCTGACCGAAGCGGTTATCTTCCCACCCCTGTTTCAACGCCTGCGCCGCCTTGCACCGAACGTGAAAATCGAAAGCATGTTGGCCAAGCGCCGAGAAACCACCAAGGAACTGGCCGCCGGCCGGCTGGACTTCGCGATGGATGCGCCGCTCAACACCGACCCCCAAGTGCGCCACGTCAAGCTGCTGGAAGACCGCTATGTCTGCGCCATGCGCCATGGCCATCCGCTCGCCAAGGACAAGCTGAGCGTCGAGCAATACCTGTCGCTGTCTCACGTGCATATTTCCAGCCGCCGCAGCGGGCTCGGCATGGTCGACCTGGCGCTGGGCAAGATGGGCTTGCAACGCAAGATTGCCCTGCGCTCGCAGCATTACATGATGGCAACCCAGGTGATCCAGCACACCGACATGGCGGTGACCGTGCCCGAGCGCTTCGCCCGCCGTCATGACCTGCACCAGGCCGCCCTGCCAGTCGACATTCCACCGTTGGAAACGCACATTTACTGGCACGAAAGCACTGACCAGGATCCAGCCAACCGCTGGATGCGCGAGCAGATGATCGAAATCGCCCAGCAGGTCACCGCCCAGGCGCAGCAGGCCGAAGCCATCTCATGACGGGTGATCATGCGCTTTCGCGCATGATCACTTCAAAACCGACATCGATCTGTCGCTGCGCCGGCGGTTCCCCGCGCATCAGGCTGAGCAGCATCTGCCCAGCCAGCCGACCGATTTCCCCCCGGCTGGTACGCACCGTCGTCAGTGCCGGATGCATCCAGGCGGCTGCCGGCAGGTCGTTGAAGCCGGCGATAGCCAGACGTTGCGGAACGGCCAGTTGCAACTGATGGGCGCGAAACAACGCGCCCATCGCCAGGTCGTCGTTGTTAAAGAACACTGCATCGATTTCCGGCTGCTGTGCCAGCAAGCGGTCGAGCAGTTCCGCGCCGAGCCCTATTGACGATATTTCCGGTATCAGCAGTTCCAGCGCCGGATCATGCCTGGATACTTCCCGCATGGCATGCCGGTAGCCTTCCGCGCGCTGCAGCGTCCGTGGGTCGAGCTGCGCGGCGGCGAAGGCAATATTCCGGTAGCCACGCTGCAACAGCTGGCGTGCCATGGCCGCACCGGCATCGAATTGGGAAAAGCCAACGCAGTAATCCTCTTTGGCCTCGCTCAGCTCCATCAGCGTGACGACCGGGCTGACATAGCTGCCGAGCACCTCAAGAGCGGTGTCACTGCGCTCGAAACCTGTCACCAGCAGACCCGCCGGCTGATGGGCCAGATAGGCACGCAACAAACGTTCATCCTCTTCGACGCGGTAATGACTGACGCCGATCATCAGCTCGTAGCCTGCAGGCATCAGTACCCGCTGGATGGCCTCGATGGTGTCGACGAAGACAGCGTTGGACAGCGAGGGGATGATCACCGCAACCAGATTCGAGCTGGCACTGGCCAGATTCCGCGCCGCCGTATGTGGAACGTAACCCAGGGTCTTGGCTGCCGCGATTACCCGCTCGCGTAGCGCATCGGAAACGCGATCTGGCTGCGACAACGCTCTGGACGCGGACATCAGCGAACAGCCGGCGCTGCGCGCGACATCCGATAACGTGGCCCGCTCCAGAGATCGACGACGGCGAGAACTCATGGCTGCATCCAGAAAATGGGAGCAGCAATTCTACGCGGCCTGGGCAGTCGGCTCGAGGTGCTCCGGCTCACTATGGCGCCTTCGCTATTTCAGCCTGGACGGCATTGAACAGCGGCTCGCCTACCCTGTCGACCACGCTCTGGATCGCCGGCTGGGCCTGCTCACGCATGCGCTGCACTTCTTCCGCGCTGACTTTGTTGACCTGCATGCCTTGCCCTTCGATCTGCGCCAGGGCTTCGCGCGCCTCGGCGCGGGTGTCCTCGCGCTCGAAATCACGGGATTTGCGCGCGGCGTCCAGGATGATGCCCTGCTCGGTTTTGGAAAGGCCGTCCCACCAACGCTTGGACGCGGTCACTATCCAGGGGCTGTAGACGTGATTGGTGACGCTCAGGTACTTCTGCACTTCGTAGAATTTTGACGAGAGGATGGTGTTGTAGGGGTTTTCCTGGCCGTCCACCGCCCCGGTCTCCAATGCCGTGAACAGCTCGGAGAACGGCAGGGGCACGGCGTTGGCCTTCATCAGCTTGAAGGTGTCAATGAACACCGGGTTGGGCATCACCCGGAGTTTGATGCCGTTGAAATCTTCAAGCTTTTCGATAGGTCGGGTGTTGTTGGTAAGGTTGCGGAAACCGTTCTCCCAGTAAACCAGGCCGACCAGACCTTTTTCCGCCAGCGCATCCATCACCTGCTGCCCCACCGGGCCGTCGAGCACGTAGTCGGCCTGTTTTTCGCTCTCGAACAGGAACGGCGTATCCCAGACGGCCATTTCCTTGGCAATGCCCACCAGGGTCGCCGTGGAGCCCACCATCATTTCCTGCGCGCCGCCCATCAGTGCGTTCTGCATCTGATCATCCGAGCCGAGGCTGGCGGACGCATAGGTGCGCACCTTGAGCTTGCCATCGGAGGCCTTGGCGATCTCCTCGGCAAAGAGCTTGGCCGCCCTGCCCTGGTTGCTGTTCTCGTTCAGGCCATAGCCGAAGCGGATCATTCGCGAACGAACGTCTTCAGCCGCCTGGATATTGACTGCGGCGATGGAGCTGCCGAGCGTAGTGACCGCGAGGGCCGCTATGAGGAATCGTTTCATGCTGTTCTGCCTTTTGTTGTTGTGGATGAACACGAGTGAAAGTCACAGCGAAACCTGAACCGGAGCAACTGCCCGTTCAACGCATCCAGGCCAGCGGCACGGTGATGATCGACGGCACAGCGACCAGCAGCACGACGATAGCCATGTAGATCAGGAAAAACGGCATCACACCGCGGATCAGCGTCTCCATGCTCAGGCGGCCGACGCCGCCCACCACGTTGAGCACGGTGCCTACCGGCGGAGTGATCAGCCCGATGGAGCCGATCAGCACGAACATCACCCCGAAGTACACCGGATCGATGCCGGCGCCGAGGGCGATCGGCGCCAGCACGGGCCCCAGGATAAGAATGGTCGGCGTCAGGTCCAGCACCATGCCTATCGCCAGCATCAGCAGCATTATCGCAACCATCAGCAGCTTGGGATTTTCCGCCAGCGGACCGAGCATGGCGGCGATCTCGCCCGGCAGCTGCGCGAGGGTGATCATGTAGCCCGAGACGATGGCCGCAGCGCAGAGAAACATCACCGAGGCGGTGGTGCGGCTGGCTCGGGTCAGCACCTCGACCACGCCGTTCCAGCTGAGCTCGCGATACAGCAGCGTCGACACACCCAGCGCATAGACCGCCGCTACCACTGCCGCCTCGGTCGGCGTAAACAGGCCAAAGCGCAAGCCTCCGACAATGATCACGGGCAGCATCAACGCTGCCGCCCCATCCACCAGGGAGCGGCGGCGTTCGGCCGCGCTGGCCTTTTCCTGACGCGGTTCATTGATGTCCCGCGCGATCAAGGACCAGGCCACTACCAGCCCCGTACCCATGATCAGTCCTGGGACGATGCCGGCCAGAAACAACTGGCTGATGGAGGTATTGGTCACCACCCCGTAAATCACGAAGGGCATCGAAGGCGGGATGATCGGCGCGATGATTCCGCCAGCGGCCACGAGGCCGGCGGAGGGACTGACCGGATAGCCCCGTTCGCGCATCATCGGCAACAACAGCGTAGACAAGGCCGCGGTGTCGGCCAGCGCCGACCCCGACATGCTCGCCAGCAGCAAGGCGGCAGCGATGGCGACGTAGCCCAGCCCTCCGCGCTTGTGACCGAAATAAGCCTTTGCCATGTTGATGATGCGCCGGGAAATACCACCTGCGTTCATCAGCTCCCCGGCCAAGATGAAGAAAGGCACTGCCAGCAGCGGAAAGCTGTCGGCGCCCGCCTGGAGGTTCTGCGCCAGCAACTGCACATCCCAGAACTCCAGATGCCACATCAGCACCGCGCCGGTGAGTATCAGTGCAAATGCGATCGGCATGCCGAAGGCCATGAAACCGAACAGCGAAGAGAGAAAGACGACAACGGTCATGTAGAGTCCCCGGGGCGGGCGTTGCCCATATTGTTATGGAACGCTCAATCGGCTGTTACGTTAGCTTGAGTTGCCGGTGGCGGTTGCTGCACGCGCCAGACATTCACCAGCTGCACCAACGCCAGCACACCCAGCGCAAGCATGCCGGCCATGACCGGCAGCATCGCCAGCGCCAGCGGATAACCCACCACCGGGCTGTCGATGCTCCAGCCAAACTGCATCTGATTCCAGCCGCCCATCGCCGCCAGACCGCTAGCCACGGCGACCAGCACCCAGCTGAGCGAGTCGACCAGCCGCCGAAAAAACTGCGGAAAAAGGTTGCGAATCATGCTGAAGGCCATCAGCTCGCCGCGGCGCATGCTGGACGCCACGCCGACGAACACCAGCCAGACGAAAGCCAGGCGGGACAGTTCCTCGGCCCCGGTCCAGCCCGTCCCAAAGGCGTAACGCAACACCACACTGCTGAACACGACGATGACCATGAACGCCAGCAGTGCCGCCATCAACCAGTCGGTGATCCGGTCGAAGCTGCCCGCCAGTTTTCCACTATAGATCGGCGCACTGGTCAACGGCGTGTAGAGGTGGCCTTGCTTGCCAGCGCTATTAAACGGCCGCCCGGCGTTTTCTTCTGCCTGGATGATCTCGGCCCCCTGGTCCTGACGCATCCACTCGACGATTTCCGCGACCACCACCTCAAGAGAGCGGCTGGCATCGACGGACAGGACCCCTGGCTCCTGGTCGGGGGCTTCAAGCGTGGCGAATTGGCTACGCACCAGAGAAATCGGCATGAAGTGGTCCGCACGGCTACCGACACGTTGCCGGGCGGTTTCAGGGTCCACGTCCAAATGAGCGAAACGCAGATCTTCGACAGCACTGCGCAACATGTCGCGGTAGCTTCGCTTGAGTGCCGAACAGGCCAGCACGAAGCCGACGCCATCAACGTCCGCGCGTTGTATTTCGGCAATCAGCTTGCGCAGCCACTCGAAACGCTGCGCGTCGGTTAACGGAATGCCGTTGCGCATGCGCTGAACGTTGGCTTCAGAGTGAAATTGATCGGCTTCGATATGTCGCATGTCGAGGGCAGCGGCGACCGCGAAGCTGGTTTCGGTCTTGCCCGAACCGCTGACGCCCATGACAACCAGCGCTCGGGGACGGCGGGCAAGAAGGGTTTTGGAAGGCGTATCCACCATCGCACTCCGGCAACATTCGAATGCTGCGTTGTAATTGTCTCAAGATGGTAGCGCTACCAAAGCGGATGTACGAACGCCGTTCGTCAGGGCCCAGCCTCCGGACTGCACAGGAAAATCGCAGCATTGTTCTTCCAATCCGACTCGATGCTTACCACCTGTTCTACAATCGCGCCGCATCCAAGGAGACATCAAGAATGCCCAAAGCCATGGCGCGTCACATCCTCGTAAAGACTGAAATCGAGGCTGCACAGCTGAAGAAACGCATTGCCACTGGCGAGGCTTTCGATGTGTTGGCGAAAAAGTACTCGACCTGCCCTTCCGGCAAGAAAGGTGGCGACCTCGGCGAGGTGCGCCCCGGCCAGATGGTGCGCAGCATCGACCAGGTGATCTTCAAGAAAGCGCTGCGGGAGGTACACGGCCCGGTGAAAAGTCAGTTCGGCTATCACCTGGTGCAGGTCTTCTACCGCGACTGACCCATCAGCCGAAACGCTCGAGCTGCATTTCCCGGAGCCGGCTCAAGGTCCGCCGAAACGCGAACGACAGGTATCCCTGGGCATAAAGCTCTTCCATGGGCACCTGCGCTTGCACATACAACGGCACACGGCGGTCGTAGCATTCATCCACCAGCGCGATGAAGCGGCGCACGCTGTCATCCTTCATTGCCAGCCTCGGCAGTTCTCGGTCCCCTGCAACCACGCGCCTCGCCGAATCCTCGGTGCCGCGAGCGATACGGCCTTCCCGCTGTTCACCGCCGAGTCGGGGCACCTCGCTGAGGAGCACGACAGCGAAGCGGTCGCATAGCTCGATGAAATCCAGGGCAGAAAAAGGTTGTTCGCACAGATCGGCAAAACGACACCAGAGCACCGTGGAACTGTGGCCAATGGTGTGCAGAGCCCGACGACCAAGGAACACCGGACCGGTACCGGCGGCCCCATCGCCAACCAGCTCATCGAAGACCGTCCGTAACGGTTCGCTGTCATCGCCGAGCCAGTAACGCTGCAGCCTGGCTCCGGGACGCAACCGGTGGTCTTCAGCGCCGTCCACCTTCACCACCTGCATGTGCTGCTTCATGGCAGAGATGGCTGGAAGGAAACGTTCCCGGTTAAAGCCGTCGGCATACAGCTGCTCCGGTGGCTGGTTGGACGTGGCGACGATGACCACGCCGTGCTCGAACATCATCTGGAACAATCGCCCCAGGATGATCGCATCGCCGATATCGCCGACGAACAGCTCGTCGAAACACAGCACGCGGATGTCCTCGCCCAGTTCCATGGCCAACGCCTGCAGCGGATCGGCGGTGCCGTTGAGGCGGAACAGCCGCATATGTACCCAGCGCATGAAGTGATGAAAGTGCTGCCGACGTGACGGCACCCGCAGGCTGCCGTGAAACATATCCATCAGCCAAGTCTTGCCGCGCCCCACCGGGCCCCAGAGGTACACACCGCGCGCCGGCTCCATACCGGGCTCGTCGTGAAGCACTGTATGGCAACGCTGCAGCCACTCTACGGCCTCCAGTTGAGCGGGATCCTTGACGAAGCCCTTCGTCGCGATGAGGTGCCTGTACAGCGAGAGCGGAGAAGGTCGATTCACGACGGCCGGCCGGATAAAAAGAAGCGATGGTAACGCAGCGGTTGTGTTTGTCGGCGGATGCTCAGTTGGTGTGGGAAACCAGAACGGCGTCGATTGCTTGCAGTTGCCCATCGAACGCGATGGAGAAGCGTCTATAGGCATCCGTCCAGTCGCGCTCCTCACGCAGGCAGAGCTCGAGCTCCATGCTGAGCGCCTGTAGCTTGTCAGCGCCAAGCGTTGCGGCCAATGATTTGAAGCGGTGCAGCGACTCCTGCGCCTCGTCGAATCGTTTCTGCATCAAGCTGATGTGCAGCTTGGGCGAAACATCCGCGTAATCCTGCACAAAGCGCTGCAACAGGTTCCGATACAGCGCCTGGTTGTTCAACAGACGTGCGAGAGCGGCCTGCTGATCAAGGCCGGGGATGCTTGGCAATGCATTGTTGTTGGCCTCCTGCGGTAGCTGTGGGGCGATGCGCGTCGGCACCCGACACAGCCAGCGCTCGAGCAGCGCTTCAAGGTGGGTCGGATCGATGGGTTTGGCGAGGTAGTCGCTCATTCCGGCATCCAGGCAGCGCTCGCGGTCGCCCCTCAGGTTGTTGGCGGTCATGGCGATGACCGGTAGATCCGGAAGCTTTTGCCGCAGCCTGCGGATGGTTTCCAGCCCATCCATGACAGGCATTTGCACATCCAGCAGAACCAGCTCGATGCTGGAATCGCTCAACAGATGCTGCAAGGCATCGGCACCGTTTACTGCAACCGACACCTGTAGCCCGAGCGCGACGAGTTGCTCGATACCGACCTCGCGATTCAGCGGGTCATCTTCCACCAGCAACACATGCCGGCCAGATAGCGAAAGCCCTTCGAGCACCTCGCTACCTTCCTCGCCAGGCGCCAGTGACCCAGGCGCGGCTTCAAGGGAGAGGCAAAGCCTGAACAGGCTGCCGACGCCAACCTCGCTGCGTGCGGTGAGCTGTCCGCCGAGTAAGGTCGCCAGCTGTGCACTGATGGCCAGGCCTAGCCCGGAGCCGCCATAGCGGCGCGTGATGGAATCATCCAGCTGTTGGAACGGCTTGAAAATTTCTTCCAGGCGGTCGGTTGGAATGCCTACGCCGCTGTCCTGCACCTCGAAAATCAGCGGGTGTCGCTTTTCTCGCGTGTCCCCCAACAGAACGCGCAACGAGACGCTGCCTCGTTCGGTGAACTTGATCGCGTTGTCCATGAAGTTGATCAGTATTTGCATCATCCGCAGCGGATCGCCATAGAACTGCGCCGGCAGTCGGGGATCGATGTCCAGAATGAGCTGAAGCGGTTTGCCTCGGGCACGCTCCCAAACGATGTCGACAACACTGTCCATCAGCCGTTGAAGCGAGAAACTGACCCGCTCTATCTGCATTTCCCCGGCTTCGATCTTGCTGAAGTCGAGGATGTCACCGACCACGTCCTGCAAATGCTCGGCTGACTTGAGCATCTTGTCCAGATAGCCTTCCAGCTGTGGTTCACGGTTACTGCGCCTGGCAAGATGCGCCAGCCCCACCATGGCGTTGAGTGGCGAGCGAATCTCATGGCTCATGTTGGCGAGGAAGGTGGCCTTCGCGCGTGTGGCCGCTTCAGCCTGTTCCTTGGCATCCATCAGCTCGGCTGTACGCGACTGAACCTGAGTTTCCAGTTCTGCTGCCAGCTCCGACAGGGCAAGCCGATCTCGCGCCTGCTCGGTCTCTTCCACCACCACGCTGCCCAGTCGCTGGATGCGCCCATCGACATCGAAAATCGGAAACCCGATCAGCCGGTACGCATGGAACCCACCCTGTTCAGCGCCGTTGCCCTCTATCACGAACTGGCGCTCCTGAGGTTTACCCGACAGCAGCGTCTCGCGCTGCGTTTCACGCGCCAGGCGACTCAAGGGTGGCAGCATGGCGCCATCGTCCGTACTCAGAAGGTCGAGGTTTCCCCATCTGGCCACGTCGGACGATCGCGTAGCCCTGTTCTCAAGCCTTACCCGCCCTTCCAGATCGCGAATACGCACCATCAGCGGCAGATGATCCAATACCTGCCGGTAAAAGGATTCGCGCCCGGCAAGCAACTGCCGGTCTCGCCTGGTACGCAGTGTTAGCCAAACCATCAGCACGACGCCTACAGCGCACAAGCCGAGAATCAGATTGCGCCCATATCGGTAAGGGCCGTATAGGGGCTGCAGGTCTTGCTCGACCACCAGACCAAGACCAAGCTCGTCCAACCACAGAGCGGCACTCGCCACCCGTTCGCCGTTCTGGTTCAGACCTTCGGAGTAACTGACCGAATCGCGGTCAGCGCCGAACGCCACAGCAAAAGGCACGCGACTCTCGCGCTCGTGCGGAGTCGCCAAGGGCGCAAGTGGAACGCCTTCCGCGTCCACTGAGAAAACGCGGCGATCTGCACCTCCCAGTCTCGCGAGCAACTGGCCCAGCCCGTCCTTCTGCGCCAGGCGCAGACACAGAACGGGGGCGCGCCCTGCCTCGCCATGTTCAATCTCGACCCGAGCGCAGGCCATCTGCATCGGCGTACCGGATGGCAAAATTCGCTCGAAATCGGGTAGTGCCGCGGGTGCAGGGACTGTGAAGTCTTGCGGATGATCGCCATTGCCATCGCTGATCACCCGCTGCTGAGCATCGAGCAGCACGTGCTCCAGATAGCCCTGCCCCAGGTAGAACGGCCGCAAATGCTCTTTCAGGTAGTCGCTCTGGGCGGACTCGCTGCCATCCAGCCGGTGTGCTACCCAAGCCTGAACCGCGGGGAGATCGACCATCCCACGCACCACTTCCAGATGTTGCGCCTGCCAGAACAGCACCAGGTTCTTTGCCACCAGCAATTGAGCGCGCAAATGCGCAGCATTGTTGGCGGCGACCTTAGCGTGCACCACCTGCAGGGCCGCGACCGTAAGAAACATCAGCAGCAGGCACGCGGCAACCGAGGCGCCCAAGCGAGAAAATTTAGTCATGCGCTAATCATTGAGCCAAACGTTGAGAGACGATTGTTCCCGGTGTCGGTAATGCCAGCCGGCAAGCTGCTCGCCCGGCATCGGGCGCGCAAACAGATAACCCTGCCCGGAATGGCAACCTAGCCTTTCCAGCATCAGCGCGTCCTCTTTGCGCTCCACGCCTTCTGCGACACAGGGCAAGCCGAGCTTGTGGCCCATCTCGATGGCCGAATACAAAATCGCCCGCGCGCGCCGGTTCTGGTGCGCTTCGGTGACGAATGCACGATCTATCTTGAGTTCGGTAAAAGGCAGCCGGGAGAGCTGGCGCAGGGTGGAAAACCCGGTGCCGTAGTCATCGATCGAAAGGCCGAAACCGGCCAGGCGCAGGCGCCCAACAGATGCAAGCGTCAGCAGCGGCTCGTTCATCACGGCGCTTTCAGTGACTTCGAGGATCACCTGGCTCGGCTGGCAACCAGCCGCGGCCACGCAATGAATCAAATCATCGGCAAAATGACGATTGGCCAACAGGCTGATGTCGACGTTCAGCGCCATGGTGATCGACGAATCGGAAAGCCTCAGAAGCTCCGGCAGCACCTGCTCAACCAGGCTGAACGTCAGCCCGTAAAGCAATCCGCTTTCGGTAGACAGGGGAATGAACTCAGCCGGATAAATCGGCTCGCGGCCCACGTCTACCCAGCGCGCGAGCACCTCATAACCTGTCACGCGGCCCGTGCGCAGATGCACTTTCGGCTGGTAGTAGGGGCGGATGCAGCCGCGCTCGATTGCCGAGGCAAGTTCGGCTTCCGTGGGCGTATGTCCCGGGAGGCCGTTACCCTCGCAGACAGCGGGCTGCGCTGCGGTCCTGGAAAGGAGCCGATGCAGATCCTGGCCCACTATCGGCTTGCGCAAACTGCCGAGCAAAGGCATGCCCGCCGCTTGCAGCATGCCCTCCACGGTAGAAATAAGCGCCTCCTCACGCCCGCTGATGATCAATACCTGCGCATGAATTCGCTCCTCGCTCAGGTGTTGCAGCAGCTCGATGCCGTTCATCCCCGGCATTTCCAGATCGACCAGTAGCAGCGGTGGCTCATTGCGGCACGCACGCAGCATCATCAGTGCGGTTCCGCCATCGGCGGCCTGCCTAACATCGGCAATACCCAACTCGCCAAGCAGACCACATAGCAGCTCACGCTGAAACGGGCTGTCTTCGACGATCAGCACTCTCTGCTGTCGGACCGCAGCAGAGAGTTCAGCCCAGGCCTTGCGCATAGTGCCAGCAGAAGCTTTCACACTCTCTGACCGAAATGAGCGATCCGCTCGGGGATTTCGTCCAGGCTGCAGATCTGCTCCACCGCACCAAGGCGTATCGCTTCCTTGGGCATGCCGAAAACTACGCAGCTGTCCTCGTCCTGAGCCACGGTGAAGGCTCCCGCTTCGCGCATGGCCTTCAAACCGCGGGCGCCGTCATCGCCCATGCCGGTCATGATGACGCCTAGCGCGTTACGCCCCGCCGCCTTGGCGATGGAGCGAAACAGCACATCCACCGACGGTTTGTGCCGCGATACCGGCGGGCCGTCCTGCACCACGACCTGATACTGAGCACCGTTGCGCCGCACGCTCAGGTGCAAGCCACCCGGCGCAATCAATGCCCGACCTGGCATCACCCGATCACCGTCCTGGGCCTCGCGTACTTCGATGTCACACGAAGCGTTCAGCCGTTGGGCGAACTGCCGGGTGAAATTGGCCGGCATATGCTGGACGATGACCAGCCCTGTGCAGTCCTTCGGCAACCGCTTGAGCAAGTACTCCAGCGCCCGCGTGCCACCGGTGGAGGTACCGATAGCGACGATGGCGTCGGTGGTACGACCCAGCGTAGCCACGGCCAGCGGCGGAACGCTGGTTGTCGCGATCCTGGCGGCGCGGCCGACTTTGCGCATACGGCTGGATGCTGCCTGACGCACCGTCTGCACCAATTGCGCGCGTTGCTCCTGAATGAACTGCCCTACCCCAGCCCCCGGCTTGCACAGAATCGCCACCGCACCGGCATCCATGGCATCCAGCGCAACGGCCGAACCCTGTTCGGCCAGCGAGGAAAACACGATGGTGGGAATGGGATCATCCTGCATCAGCTGTCGCAGGAAGGTCAGCCCGTCCATGCGTGGCATCTCCACATCGACCACCAGCACGTCGGGGCGCAGAGTACGCAGCTTCTGGAAAGCGAACAACGGATCCGGAGCTGCACCGATCACCTCGATATCAGGCTCGGCTTCCAGCTGCTCGCGCAGAAATGAGCGCACCACCGCCGAATCATCAACGATCATTACCTTGATCATGCCGGCATCCTTTGCGGCGCCATCTGCGCGCTTTCTCGATAAACCGAAGGAGCCAACTGCTGCAATGGCATGCGGATACCCGCCAGGGACTCGCAATGGCCGGTGATCAGCCAACCGCCTGGGCGTAATGTCGCGCAAAGATGGTTGATCACGCGCTGACGCGTTGGCTGATCGAAATAGATCAGCACGTTGCGCAGGAAGACCACGTCGAAGCCTCCCGCCTCGGGCCACGGGCTCAGCAGGTTGTGCTGTTCGAAGCGCACCCGCGCGCGCAGTTCACGGTCGATCATCATCATGCCCTGGTAGTCGCCCGTGCCTCGCCGGCAATAACGCTTGAGGTAGTCGTCCGGCAGCAGCTCCATCCGCTCCAGCCGATACAACCCGCTGCTGGCCTGTTTCAGAGCGCGCCGGCAGATATCGCTGGCTACCAACTGCCAGCCGTCCGCACCAAGCTGATCGGCCAATACCATGGCCAGGCTGTATGGCTCTTCGCCGGTCGAGGCGGCCGCGCACCAGACCTTAACCGGACGCCCGTTAAGACTCGGAATGATCTGGTTTTTGAGCCGAGCGAAATGCGCCGGCTCCCGAAAGAAGTAGGTTTCGTTGGTGGTCAGGCGGTCAAGCATCTCGGCCCGTTCCGCTACGCCACTCGCACTGAAGACGTAGTTTAGGTAGGCATCGAAATCGTCCAGCCCCAAGGCTTCCACCCGGCGCCATAAGCGGCTGACCACCATCGAGCCTTTCTGCGCATTGATGAGAATGCCGGCGGTCTGGTAGAGCCACTCCTGGATCGTGCGGAACGCCTCGGCGCTGAGCGGTTTCATGATGACTCCTAGCCGGCGGCCGTTACGGTTGCATCGGCGCCGGTACCAGCCTCGATGAGTGTTTCCAGCTCGGCCATGGACAGCACCGAGGCGATATCGAGGATCGGAATGAAGCCCTGCTCGCGGCGCAGCATGCCGGTGACGAAGTCATTGCGCAGCCCGGTGCCAAAATGAGGCTTGCGCTCTATTTCGGTCGGCTCCACTTCGCGCACTTCAGTCACGCCATCGACCAGCACACCCAGCATGTGCAGGTTCTCGCCTTGCGCCACCTCCACCACCACGATGCAGGTCCGCCGGTTGATGCCGGTGGGCTCCCGTCCGAAGCGAACCGAAAGGTCGAGTACCGGCACCACGGCGCCACGCAGGTTAATCACACCATGGAGAAACCGAGGTGCCAGCGGTATCGCCGTGACACCCGGATATTCGATGATTTCACGGATGGCATGGATGCCCACGCCATAGGTCTCGCCACCCAGATTGAACATCAGGTACTGACGTACCAGTTCGAGGTTTTCCTCGGACTCAGCCATGGAACACCTCAGAAATTAACGAACAGTTTTTCATCGACGGTATCCGTCGAAGGAGTCTTTGACGCAGCGCGGGCGGAGACCTGACGCATGCCGCGTGCACCGGCTGACGCACGGCCAGCACTCGGCTCGGTCTTGAAGAACTGCATGACGGTCTGCAGCTGCAGCGCCTGGCTGCTCATCTCGTCGGCAGTGGCAGACAGTTCTTCGGATGCCGAGGCGTTGGCCTGGGTCGTCTTGGACAGCTCGACGATGGCACTGTTGATCTGATCCACACCCGAGCGTTGCTCCTGGGAAGCGGCGGCGATTTCCTTGACCAGGTCGGCGGTCTTGCCAATCGAGGGCAGCATTTCTTCCAGCAAGGTGCCGGCACGCTCGGACATCTTCACGCTGGAGCCAGCCAGCGCACCAATTTCCTGTGCAGCGACCTGGGAGCGCTCAGCCAGCTTGCGCACCTCGGCGGCCACCACCGCGAAGCCCTTGCCATGGTCCCCGGCACGGGCCGCTTCGATCGCAGCGTTCAGCGCAAGCAGATTGGTCTGGTAGGCGATGTCATCGATGATGCTGATCTTGTCGGCAATGGACTTCATGGCATCGACCGTTTCGCGCACGGCCTCACCGCCCTCTTTAGCGGAGGCGGCAGACTGGGTCGCCATGCTGTCGGTCAGGCCTGCGTTCTCGGCATTCTGGGTGACGGTCGCGGCAGTTTCCTCGATGGAAGCACTGATTTCCTCGACGCTGGACGCCTGCTCGGTAGCGTTCTGGCTAAGGGTGCCGGAGGAAGCGGAAACCTGCTCGGACGCGGACGCCAGCGAATCGGCAGAAGATGTGACCTGGCCGATGACATCGGTCAGGCGCACCACCATGCGGTTCATGGCAGCCAGCAGACTGTCCTCATCACCCTTGCGCAATTCGACCTTCACGGTCAGGTCGCCTTCGGCGATGCGGCTTACCACGTCACGCGCATAGTCCGGCTCGCCGCCAAGCTGGCGAATGATCACGCGAGTCAGGAACAGGCCGAACAGGATTGCAGCCAGCGCAGTCATGGCAATAACCACGCCCATGACAATCTTCATGGCGTCGACGGTTTCTGCCGCATCGCTCTGAGAGGTGGCCCCCTGCTGCTGCAGCTCGGCAACCAGCGCCTCGAAGTGGCTCTCGATTTCAAGAGAAAGCGGAAGTAGCGGACCGTTGACCAACGCCATGCCTTCAGCAGCCCGACCTTCACGAGCCATCTGCAACGCTTGCTGCACGCCCGCAATGTAGGCGTTCAGCGCGGTTTGAATCTTGTCGGCTATCTGGACTTCGGTATCCGACATTACGGTGCCGAGATAATCATCGAACGCATCTTGGGCAATTTGCCGGTACTCGATGGCGCGCTTGACCGTGGCCTCCTGCTCCGCTCCTTCCTGGGTTAGCAATCGAAGCGAGGTCCGGGTATAGATCAGATATTGGGAGTACGCATGCTGAGCCTTGCCCCCGGCCACCAGGTTGTTTTCATACATATATTGCAGCGAGTTGCCGACCGAAACGATATTGCTCAATGCATATAACCCCATCCCTGCGGCAACCAGCGCTAGGGAAAAGAACGCACTAAGCAGCTTCTTAGCCAGACTGAGTTTCATGAACCAATTCATCGTTGACGCCCCAAGCTCAAAATCGAAGAGAAGTTAAATGACGGACCATGTCCGTCAGGCGGCGCTGGAAACCAGTGCCGGTATGTCGAGAAGAAGAGCGACGCTGCCGTCGCCGAGAATCGTTGAGCCGCTGAAACCGCGCATGCCGCTAAGCAGGTTGCCGAGCGGTTTGATGACCGCCTGGATCTCGCCAACGAAACGGTCCACGACGATGCCGGCGCGCTGATCGCCGCACTGCACGACCACCAGGCACTCGCGGGCCGTCTGCTTGCGCGGGATGCCGAAGCGCTCGGCAAGGCGCAGATAAGGCAGTGGCTGGCCGCGCAGACTGAACACGTCATTGCCGCTTTGTTCGTTGAATTCCAGGCACTCGACCACCAGGTCCAGCGGCAAGACGAAATCGGCATCACCCACCGCGACCTGAAAGCCGTCGATGATGGCAAGCGTCAGCGGCAACTGGATGCGGAAGGTAGAGCCCTTGCCGGGCGTGCTCTGAATATCCACGGTGCCGCGCAACTGCTCGATGTTCTGACGCACCACGTCCATGCCCACACCGCGGCCGGAAAGGTCAGTCACTTTTTCTGCTGTGGAGAATCCTGGTGCAAAGATGAGGTTGAAGATGTCGCGCTCGGCCAGTTGCGCCTCAGGCTCCACCAGTCCGCGCTCCACCGCCTTGCGCAGGATGCGGTCGGTATTCAGCCCGCGACCGTCATCGCTGATCTCGATGACGACTGACCCAGACTGGTGATAGGCGTTAAGTGCCAAGACACCTTGCTCGGGCTTGCCGGCAGCGAGGCGCGCCTCGATCGACTCGATCCCGTGGTCCATAGCGTTACGCACAATGTGCAGCAACGGGTCGTTGAGTTTTTCAACCATCGACTTGTCCAGCTCGGTATCGGCACCGTTGATCTGCAGGTCGATTCGCTTGCCCAGCTCCTTGCAGACATCGCGCACCACCCGCGGAAAGCGTTGGAACACTTCACCGATAGGCACCATGCGCAGGTTCAGGGCGCGATCGCGGATCTGTTCCACCAGGTGTCCTACATCCTCAAGCAACTCACCGAGGTCGGGGTCTTGACGGATCGATGGGTGGCTGTTGCAGGCGGAGTTGCGGATAACCAGCTCGCCAACGGCATTGATCAGCTCATCAAGCTTGCGGGCATCGACCTTGATGAAGACCTGCTCCGACGAGCGATCCCGGCTGCTTTCCGCGGCGCCTGGCGCGCCCGTACGCTCGGCAGCCCCGGCGAGCACCAGGCTTTCTTCTTTGATCGGTGCTCTCTCGAACCCAGCCAAAGCCTCGATCAGGATGTCGCAATCCTGCTCGATGAACTCCAGTGCCTGTTCGATATCACTGCGCTGAACATCGGCCTTCAGCTCTATAACGAAGCCCAGATGGCAACTCTCAGGATCCAGTTCCGCCAGCGGTGGCAGATCGTCTTGCAACACCTGCAGGTCCACCACATGGCCCATATCGGCCAGGTATTGCACGAAGGGAACAGGATCCAGGCCATGAGCGAACACCTGTGCTTCAGGGCGCAAGGTGACTCGCCAATGGGTGCCTTCTCCAGCGGCGGGTCCAGGGACAACGTTCGAGACGGTTTCGCACGCCGCACCCTGCAAATAGACGCTGAGTTCGGCACAAAGGCTGGCGCGCATGGCCGGATCGGGATCCTCGTCCTCACGACCTTCCGCGACGTTGTCGAACAGCCGGCTCAGGTAATCGCCGCAGTTCAGCAGAAGCGAAACCAGCAAGCCATCGATCGGCTGTTCGCCGGTACGCACCCGAACCAGCAGGTTTTCCATCAGGTGAGTGAAGTCCACCACCAGCTGGAGGCTGAACATGCCCGAAGAGCCTTTGAGCGTATGGGCCGCACGAAAAATGGCGTTGATACGTTCGCTATCGGCACCCTGGGTTTCGATAGCCAGCAGCGCCTGTTCCATTTCGGCCAGCAGCTCGCGTGCCTCATCGAGCAGCACGCTGCGAACGGCTTGCATATCCATGAGGTTTCCTCAGTTATCCAGCAAAGATGTGATCCGGACCCGAGCGAACATCTGCTCTACCGCCGGACTTGGCGCGATCAGCTGAACGGTCGGTAACTGGCGGCGAAGCGCCAGTAGCAACTGCAGGCCGGAGCAATCGATTTCACTGATGCCCTCCAGGCTGATTGCTTCGGGCGTTTGTTGCTGCAATTCGTGCAGCAACAGCGCATGCAGCTCCGCGGCGCGTTCAATGGTGAAGGCGCCGCCCAGCTTCAATGCTGTTTCATGGAATGGATGCGTTACGGACATGGCGTCAGAGCACCAGTTTGGAAACGGCGTCGAGCAGCATCGGCGGCTGGAAGGGCTTGGTGATCCATGCGCGCACGCCTGCGGCCTTGCCCTGCTGCTTCATGCTGTCGCTGCCTTCGGTGGTCAGCATGATCACCGGCGTGAACTTGTACGCGGCAAGCTGTTTGGCCGCCTTGACGAAGCTGATGCCATCCATGTTCGGCATGTTCACATCAGAAACGATGAGGTTGTATTTGCGGCCGTCCAGCTTGCTCAGCGCGTCCTTGCCGTCCTGCGCTTCCACCACGGTGTGGCCGGCACTGCGCAGGGTCAGGCTGACCATCTGACGCATACTCGCCGAGTCGTCGACCACCAGAATCGTCTTGCTCATGCTTGTTTCAACTCAAAAGAAAGTAATAGAAGAAGGGGCACTGACGGACGCGGCGCTGCGGCCCTCATGCAGCGCACGCTGCTCCAGGGTGGTGTAAGTACTGCTGAGGCGTTCGAGCCACTCGGCAATTTCGGGCAGCTCGGTGCCTCCCGCGTACAGAGACGCGAGCGCCTGCTCGAGGCGCTGCATGTCATCGCCAACGTGTCCCATGATCTGGTCGACGCGATCCTGGAACTGCAGGTGCACCACCAACTGGTTGATTTCAGCCTCCAGCACAACGCGCTCCTGATGGAGCTGGTGCAAGGAGTCCTGCAGCACCGTCGCCGTCTCGTTGAAGTCCTGCACGATATCTTCGACCAGCTGCTGCGACTCCCCGACCACGCTCTGCTCGCGAGTGGCAAAGGACGCAGAGAGATCCTGCGCCTTGTGGATCACCTCGGTCACGGTAGCCACCGTTTCGCGGATAAGCTTGCCGGTCTCGCCAGACTCGTTGGAGAGCTTGCGCACTTCGTCCGCGACCACCGAGAAACCGCGCCCTGCTTCGCCCGCCCGCGCCGCCTCGATGGCGGCGTTGAGCGCAAGCAGGTTGGTCTGATCGGCGATCTTGCCAACCCGATCGGCCATGCGGCTGAGCTCATGGGTTTGACTGGCGATGCTGTCGATTTCGGCAAGCAGGAGCGCACGGTACTGCTGGGTCTGCAGCAACGCGTCGGTGATCTTGTGCAGGCCCAGCTCGGCCCGCTGAATGGTTTCGATCGCACGGCTGCTTTGCCCCTGGCCGCTTTCGGGGGCATCAGTGACGAGGCGCTGACTCAACTCGGCAAAGCCGCACGACAAGCCCGTGATGGCGCCAGCGACCTGGCCACGAGCCAACTGCAAGTGCTGCCCCCAAAAAGGCAGTACGCCGGCTACCAGCGCCTGTAAGCGCTCGCGCAACAGCAAGTCCTGCGACACGGCCGCGTCATCGACCTGCGGCGGCTGTTTGGCAGTGTCATGACTACCTTTGGCTACTGCCAACGACACCAGCACCAAAGCGCCCCACGCCACGCCCAGCCACCAGGTCTGGGCCAATAATCCGCAGAGGATTACGTTGGCCAGCACCAGGACCCGTCCCGCATTCGGATGTCGCATGCCCGCTCAACTCCAGCTACTCGCAATAGCCGGAGATTGTCGATTGGTAGCACTTTGATAGCGTGAGTAGAACTACTCAACAGCAGAGGGGGGATCTACCCACCTCGCAAGTCGATCAGAACAGCAAGGGGAATCAGCCTTACGGCCGACGAGACATACAGCTTGTCCGCCACCGGGAGATTACGGTCCCCAGCGCACCTTGTTTGAATGATTCACGCGATGCTCTTCACACTGACCCGCCACCTCCCCTCCGTCAAGGAGGCGTCGAATTGCTGAGCTCCGGGCTCATTCAGGATCGCCTCGGCGAGTGCGGGCTCCAGGTGCGTACGTATGGCGCGTACCACCTCGCGAGCCCCAAAGCGTGGATCGTAACGGGCGCACAACCACTCGCGGCCCGCGCTGGATAACGTCACGCTTCGGCCCTGGCCAGCCAACCTCCGATTGAGTTTGTCCATTTCGATATCCAATAAAGCCTCAAAGCACGAATTGCCAATGCGCTGGAAATTCAGCACACGGTCTATGCGGTTGATGAACTCCGGATCGAACCGCTTGTGCAGTGCCGCTTCAAGCACCCGCGCCTCGGCCGTCGGGCGCAACCGGAGCAAACGCCGCCAGCCGTGCTCGAAACGCTGCACATAAGTACGGGCCTCTTCGGCCCCGATATTGCTGGTCATGAAAATCAGGCTGTTGCGAAAATCCAGGGTGCGACTGCCGGCGGTAAGGGTCAGGCGCCCGGAATCGAGTACGTTAAGCAGGCTGCGCAGCACTTGCTGACTGGCCTTTTCCAGCTCATCGAACAGCACGATTCCGGGACGGCCGAAGCTGCCGGCAATAGTCTCGGCATCGAACAACGTGGTGCCCTCCTTACTGCCCACATAGCCAGGCGGGGCGCCAGTCAGGGCCGCGGCGTAGTGCTCCTGCGCCAGGGTGTTCATATCGATTCGGCAGAAGGCATCCGGGCTGCCATGTATGGCAAGCGCCAGCAGGCGTACCAGCTCCGTCTTGCCGACACCTGTCGGGCCCATGAACAGGTTGACCGCCAGAGGCCTCTCTCGATCGCCAATGTCCGCCTTGATCACTCGGAGCATGGCCTCCATCTGCGTCAGCACCGGGTCCTGTCCAATAATGCGCGAACGCAGCAGTGCCATTACCTGCCCGGGATCGAAAAGAAAACGCGATGTCAGCTTGCCCGTCGGCGGAGTGCTCAAGCGGGCCCCGGCCAACTGCTCACGGTTGTGCTCAAGCAGATCGTTGACGAAGGGCATGAGGTCTCCTCCAAATAGCCAGCAGGCGCGTGGTGACGAGGTGTAGGCAACCGGCCTACCGCCCTGCCTCGAGTTCCTTGCCTGGGTGGGGCAATTCACCCACCGGGCAGTCGGCCACACCGATGGTGCCGCGGGTCATCGCTTCTACATTTTCCTGGGCCTTCTGCGCATCCATGACCCAGGTGCGATAGAACTCGAACGGGCAGTCGGCCACGCCTTTGTCGCCGTCGCCGGAGTTGTAGACGCCGGTGTAGCCGCGATGCAGCAGCTTGAACAGGTGGTTCTGCGACTGGTCGTTGGCACGTGCATCGCGGATCTGCGAAATCGACAGCTGGGCGTATTGAATGCCCATTTCCTCTTCACCACACTCGCCCAGGGTACGACCGTCGAAACCGATGATCGCCGAGTGGCCGAAGTAGCTGTACACGCCATCGAAGCCCGCAGCGTTGGCCACGGCCACGTAGCAGTTGTTGGCCCAGGCCATGGTCTTGGACATCAGCACTTGCTGCTCCTTGGCCGGGTACATGTAGCCCTGACAGCGAACGATCAGCTCGGCGCCCTTCATTGCGCAGTCGCGCCAGATTTCCGGATAGTTGCCGTCGTCACAGATGATCAGGCTGATCTTCATGCCCTTGGGGCCTGTCGAGACGTAGGTACGGTCTCCTGGGTACCAGCCTTCGATGGGGCACCAGGGAATGCACTTGCGGTATTTCTGCACGATCTCGCCCTGATCATTGATCAGGACGAGCGTGTTGTACGGCGCCTTGTGCGGATGCTCTTCATGGCGCTCGCCGGTCAGAGAGAAAATGCCCCAGGTCTTGGCTTCGCGACAGGCCGCGGAAAAAATCGCCGTCTCCTCGCCCGGGATAGTCGCGGCGGTGGCCATCATCTCGTCCTTGTCATACATGATGCCCATCGTGCTGTACTCGGGAAACACCACCAGATCCATGCCTGGCAGGCCGAGCTTCATGCCCTTGATCATGTCGGCAATCTTGCGCGCGTTGTCGAGTACCTGAGCCTTGCTGTGCAGGCGTGGCATTTTGTAATTGACGACGGCGACGCCAACGGTATCGGGGCTACTGGAAATATCACCGTGACGCATGGGTAACTCCTCTGAATGTTCGTAGGGCAGCTATCCGCCCCGATATCAGGTCACCACGGAACGCGATTCGTGCCCGTGGCCTGGCGGGCTTCGAGGTTCCGGTGACAGGCCTTAATGACTGATCATCCACGGTCGTCCAGCCGGCTTGCCTTTCAATGCATGCGGGTTGGCCTTGGTCGGCGCGAGTGGCTTGTTAGGCGTGCAGCAGCTGCAGCCGCTGGCGTGCTTACGCTTGTTGGCGTACTCGGCCAGGCTCTGCGGCGCGTGGCTGCTGCGCTCGTTGGTTTCATGGGCACGGCGAGTGGCACCGGATACAGCAGAGAAATTGGGGGTCGAGCGGATCACCCGAGGACTGTTGCTTCCGCAGTCCGGGCACAGGCTATCGTCGCGGCATTGGCTCATGGGCCGCTGGGCGGTGAAGTCGCCGCAGGTGGGGCAATCGTATTCGTAGATCGGCATGGAATCGCTCCGGTCAGGCGACAGGTGGGAGCACCAACCTGCACGATGGATCGAGGGAGTCTGATCCACCGGCCGGGGTGGATCAGACCCGCCGTCATTTCTTGTCGTAGGCGATCGGTAGATCGATGCTGCCGTCCAGATGCACGATCGGGCCGGAGGCGTTGGGGTTGATGTCGAACTCGAAGATTTCCGTCGGCAGCCACAAGGTGGCGCAGGCGTTGGGGATATCCACCACCCCGCTGATGTGCCCCTGCACCGGCGCCGAGCCAAGCAGCGAGTAGCCCTGGGCTGGGGTGTAACCGAACTTGGTCAGGTAATTGATGGCGTTCAGGCAGGCCTGCTTGTACGCCAGATTGACGTCCAGGTAGTGCTGCTTGCCGGCCTCATCGACCGAGATGCCTTCGAAGATCAGGTAGTTGTTGTAGTTGGGAACCACAGGGCTGGGCTTGAAAATCGGGTTCTTGATGCCGTACTTGGCCATGCCACCCTTGATCAGCTCGACTTTCATGTGCACCCAGCCGGCCATTTCGATGGCACCGCAGAAGGTGATCTCGCCATCGCCCTGACTGAAGTGCAGATCGCCCACCGACAGGCCGGCGCCGTCTACATACACCGGGAAGAAGATCTTCGAGCCGCGCGACAAATCCTTGATGTCGCAGTTGCCGCCATGCTCACGCGGCGGCACGGTGCGAGCGCCCTCGGCGGCGGCCTTGTCGCGTGCCTCGCCCTGCATCTTGCCCATGTGCGCGGTGGCAGCCAGCGGCGGATTGGCCAACGGCGGCACGCGCACCGGGTTGGTGTCGATCAGTTCCTGCTCGCGGCGGTTCCAGTCGGCCAGCATCTTGTGATCCGGCAGACAGCCGATCAGGCCGGGGTGAATCAGGCCGGCAAAGTTGACCTTGGGAATGTGCCGCGAGCTGGTGAACATGCCCTTGAAGTCCCAGATCGACTTCTGCGCATGGGGAAAATGATCGGTCAGGAAGCCGCCGCCGTTCTGCTGGCTGAAGAAGCCGTTAAAGCCCCACAGCGAGTCCTCGCGGGCGCCAATGTCGAGCAGGTCGACCACCAGCAGATCGCCGGGCTCGGCGCCGTGCACACCGACCGGGCCGGATAGGTAGTGCACGGTGCTCAGGTCGACGTCGCGCACGTCGCTGGCGTCGTCGTTGTTCTTGATCGCGCCGGCGGTCCAGTCGTAGGTTTCGAGGATGAAATCGTCACCCGGCTTCACCCAGCAGGCCATGGGAATGTCGGGGTGCCAACGGTTATGGATCTGCTCGTTCTCGATCGCTGGCTGTTTGAGGTCGACCTTGATCAGTGTTTCGGCCATGACAAGCTCCTGTGCTAGGTAGGTTCGGCGCAACACGCCGGTGCGCAGCTAGTCTCAAACGCTGCGCACAATCGGCAAATACGTTGGATGACGTATGCCGCGTGGCATACCAGGCGCGGCCTCAGGGCTTTTTCGCAGGCAGCAAAAAAAGGCCGTCGCGCAGGTGCGCCCGACGACCGAAAGCGGGTCAAGAATGGGAAAGGCTCAGACCGAGAGGTAGCGACTGATGGCTGCCTCGTCGACATTGGCGCGGCTTTCCTCGACCACGAAACGTCCCTTTTCGATCACCAGGAACCGGTCGGCGATTTCCAGGGTGAAGGACAACACCTGCTCGGACACCACAATGGTCAAGTCGCGCAGATCGCGGATTTCCTTCAGGCTGCGGGCGATGTCCTTGATGATCGACGGCTGAATGCCCTCCGTCGGCTCGTCCAACAAGAGCACCTTGGGGTTGGTCGCCAAGGCCCGGGCAATGGCCAGCTGTTGCTGCTGGCCACCGGATAGGTTCCCCCCCTTGCGCGAACGCATGTCGTACAGCACCGGGAACAGCGCATAAAGGTCCTCCGGCACCTTGCCCTTGGCCAACGCCGGCAGGCCGGTCTGGATGTTCTCCAGCACGCTCATGTGGGAAAAGATCATCCGGCCCTGGGGCACGTAGGCGATGCCGCTTTCCACTCGCTGATGGGTTTCCAGTTTCGATACGTTCTTGCCATCGACACTGATGCTGCCGCTCCACAACGGCAACCAGCCCATCGCGCTTTTGAAGAAGGTGCTCTTGCCCATGCCGTTACGGCCCATGACCGCGACGATTTCCTTTTTCTGCACCTTCAGGTCCAGGCTGTGCAGGATCTGGCTCTGGCCATAGCCGGACGCCAGTTGGCTGATCTCGAACATAATTGCACTCCAAACGGCCACTCAATGGCCGAGGTAAACCTCGATCACCTTGGGATTGTTCTGCACCGCGTCCATGCTGCCCTCGGCCAGCACCTTGCCCTGATGCAGCACGGTGACCCTGTGGGCGATGCTCTTGACGAACTCCATGTCGTGCTCGATGACCAGCACCGAGCGGCCCTGGCTGATGCGCTTGAGCAACTCGGCGGTCTGTACCCGTTCGCTGACGCTCATGCCAGCCACCGGCTCGTCCAGCATCAACAGGTCCGGGTTCTGCATCAGCAGCATGCCGATCTCCAACCATTGTTTCTGGCCGTGAGACAGCAGCTCGGCCTTTTGCTCCAGCAACTCGCCGAGGAAGATCTCGCCGGCCACTTCGCGCACCCGGTCGATCACCGCCTGGCTGCGCTTGAAGAACAGCGCGCCCCACACCTTGCGCCCCTCGGGATAGGACATCTCCAGGTTCTCGAACACCGTCAGCGCTTCATAGATCGACGGGTTCTGGAATTTGCGCCCTACCCCGGCGCGTACGATGTCGTACTCGCGCATCCGGGTCAGTTCGCGGCCCTCAAACTGGATGCTGCCGGCGGTGGCCTTGGTCTTGCCGCAGATCAGGTCCAGAACCGTGGTCTTGCCGGCGCCGTTGGGGCCGATCACCACGCGCACCTCGTTGCGGTCGATGTACAGGTTGAGGTCGTCGACCGCCTTGAACCCATCGAACGATACGGTCAGGCCTTCGATGGCCAATACCGGCTTGGGCGATTGAAATCCGACGGCGTGGCTCATGGGGTGCTCTCCAGCTGTTTGGTGACGGGCGCTGCGGGCGAGCGTGATGGGGAAACCGAGGCCGCAGACACGGCCGTTTTACGCTTGAGCCGTGAGCTGACGCGCTGCACCCACGCGCGACCGTAGCTGTCATACAGCCCGGCCAAGCCGTTGGGGAAATACATGACGACCGCGATGAACAGGCCGCCCATCAGGTACAGCCACAGTTCGGGGAAGGTCTCGGAGAAGTAGGTTTTGCCGAAATTGACCAGCAACGCGCCGTACACCGCCCCCAGCAGCGACATGCGTCCACCTACTGCGCAGAAGATGACCATCTCGATGGACGGCACGATGCCGACGAAGCTCGGTGACATGAAGCCGACCTGAAGCGCAAACATCGCCCCACCTATTCCCGAGAAGGCCGCCGCCACACAGAACACGAACATCTTGAAACTGGCCACGTCGTAGCCTGAGAAGCGCACCCGCTCTTCCTTGTCGCGCATCGCCATCAGCAGCCGGCCTAGCTTGGAGGACAGGATGAACTTGCCGAGCAGAATGCAGCCCAGCAGCAGCAGCGCGTTGATGAAATAGAGAATCAGCTTGGCCTCATCGCTGCGGATATCCCACCCCAGCAGGGTGCGTAGGTCGGTAATGCCATTTACGCCGCCGGTCAGCCCCTGTTGGCCGATGATCAGTACCGTGAGGATCAGCGCGATGGCCTGGGTGACGATGGAGAAATAAACATCTCCGACCCGACGCTTGAACATCGCCAGACCGATGACGAAGGCCAGAAGCACCGGCACTGCGATCACCGCGACCAGGGTAAAGCCGAAGCTGTGGAAGGGCTCCCAGAACAGTGGCAGCTGGGTAATCTGGTTCCAGTCCATGAAATCCGGAATGCCGGGGGTGGACTGGATCTTGGTGCTTTCCGGATCGGAGGCTTCAAGCTTGAGGAACATGGCCATGCAGTAGCCGCCCAGGCCGAAGAAAATCCCCTGACCCAGGCTGAGAATGCCGCCATAGCCCCAACACAGCACCAATCCCACCGCAACGAAGGCGTAGGTCAGGTACTTGCCGACCATGTTCAGGCGGAAAGCATCGAGTGCCAACGGGAACACCACCAGGATCAAGGCGGCAAGGACCAGCAGGCCTACGGTGCCCTCCTTGCCGCCCAACCATTTGCTGAGTGTTGCGTTCATCTTGATTCCCCTTCAGGCAAACAAAGGTGCCGGTTCATTTGCGCACCTTGCTGGCGAACAGCCCTTGCGGGCGCAACATGAGGATGCCGACCACGGTCAGCAGGGTGATGACCTTGGCCATCGAGCCGGTGAGGAAGAACTCGAGGATCGATTGCGCCTGGGCGATGCTGAATGCGGAGGCGATGGTGCCCAGCAGGCTGGCCGCGCCGCCAAACACCACCACCAGGAAGGTGTCCACGATGTACAGCGAGCCCGCGGTGGGGCCGGTGGAGCCGATGGTGGTAAAGGCCGCGCCTGCCACCCCAGCCACACCGCAGCCCAGGGCAAAGGTCATTCGGTCGACGCGCTTGGTGTTGATCCCCACGGCGCGACTCATGCCCCGGTTGAGCATGGTGGCGCGCACGTGCAAGCCCCAGCGCGAGCGGTACATCATGAGAAAAATGGCGGCGGTGAGCAGGAAGGTCAGGCCCATCACGAACAGGCCGTTGCGCGGGATTTCGATAGTGTCGGTCAGGCTCAGCGAGCCCATCAGCCAGTCCGGCAGCGTCGCGCCGACTTCACGGGCACCGAAGATCGAGCGGAACAACTGCTGCATGACCAGTGACAATCCCCAGGTCGCCAGCAGAGTGTCCAGCGGCCGGTGATAGAGCTTGCTGATCATCGCCCATTCGACCACCCAGCCAATGGCACCGGCGATGATGAAGGCCAGGATGATGGCCAGGAAAAAATAATAAGGGCCGAACGCCGGCGCATAGCTGGCGGTCAGCAGCGAGACCAGATAGGTGGTGTAAGCGCCGATGGTAAGGAACTCGCCATGGGCCATGTTGATTACGCCCATCTGGCCGAAAATGATTGCCAGCCCCAGGGCCATCAACAGCAGCACGCAGAATACGGATAGGCCGTTGAAGCCTTGCATGGCTGCGATGGCACCGAACTCAGATAGCCATTCCATTTAGGAATCTCCTAGTAGAGGAAGCCACAGGCCTCAAGCCGCAGGCCCAGGGGGCCCGCGGCTCGCCCACGTTACTGGTAGCCTTCAGGGAAGGGGTTGGGTTCGACCAGGTCGGACTCGTAGACCAGTGCAAACTGACCGTTGGGCAGCACTTCGCCGATGCGGGTCTTGCTCCACAGATGCTGGTTCTGGTGCACTTTCACGTAGCCTTCCGGCGCGGTGTTCAGCTCGATCCCGGCGCTGGCGGCAACCACCTTGTCGACATCGAAGCTGCCGGCCTTCTCGACGGCGGCCTTCCACAGCCACGGGCCGAGGTAGGCTGCCTGGGTCACGTCACCGATGACCGCGTCCTTGCCGTACTTGGCCTTGAAGGCGTCAACGAAGGCGAGGTTGTTCGGGTTGTCCAGGCTCTGGAAGTACTTCATGGAGGCGTAGAAGCCGGCCATGTTTTCGCCGCCGATACCCAGCAGCTCGTCTTCGGTGACCGACAGGGTCAGCAGGGTCTGCTTGTCGGCGGTGACGCCGGCAGCTTTCATCTGCTTGTAGAACGCGACGTTGGAACCGCCAACCACCGCAGCGAACACCACGTCAGGCTTGCGCAGTTTGACCTTGTTGATCAGCGAGCCGAACTGGGTGTGCCCCAGCGGGTAGTACTCCTCCCCCACCACTTCGCCACCCAATACGGTCTCGATGTGCTTGCGAGCGATCTTCATCGAGGTGCGCGGCCAGATGTAGTCCGAGCCGAGCAGGTAGAAGGTCTTGGCGCCCTTTTCCTTAGCGATCCAGTCCAGACCCGCAAGAATCTGCTGGGTGGCTTCCTGGCCGGTGTACACCACGTTCTTCGACTGCTCCAGGCCTTCATAGAACGTCGGGTAGTAGAGCAGTCCGTTCTCCCTCTCGAAGATTGGCAGCACCGCCTTGCGCGAGGCCGAGGTCCAGCAACCGAAAACCGTGGCGACCTTGTCATTGACCAGCAATTTGCGCGCCTTCTCGGCGAAGGTCGGCCAGTCGGAGGCGCCGTCTTCCTGCACGATCTTGATCTGCCGACCAAGCACACCGCCCGAGGCGTTGATCTGCTCAATAGCCAGGCGCTCGGCCTGGATCGATCCGGTTTCGGAAATGGCCATGGTGCCGGTGGCCGAATGCAGCTGGCCGACGATGACCTCGGTATCGGTCACGGCCAGGCCGGTGGTGTTGACCTGTGCGGTGGGTGGCGCGGCGAATGCGCTCGCCGCCAGCATGGAAATAGCGGCCGCTCCCATTGCCAGGCGGCGGGGGAAACGCAATTTCACGCCCGTCAGTTGTGAGTCCATTGGTTGTGCTCCTTTCTCGGTGGGTCGATGGCGGAGCACCGTCACAACACGACGGCGACCGCTCTCGGTGCCAGCCAAGAATGGGCCGGGTCCTGAGCGCGGGGTATACGCAAATTGACGTAACGGCATACGTCATATGACTTAGCCGACCGCGCGCCCTATCGGTGCACAATTGGCCCGCAGCGGACCTGCCAGTGGCCTCCCGCTGATTCACTGCACTTCGTTTCCCTCACGATATGGCTCTAACACGGGTGTAGGGCACTTCGTTCCGCCGGCGGATCGAAAGGCATGAGTGTTGCTAAGAAACCGGGAATGACCTCAGATGGAGCCAACCAGTGAGCGACACCGGAACCACGCAGATCGCAGCGGTGCGCCGCGACTACAACCGCTGGGTGGCCGACGAAACCATGGAGGATTACGCGCTGCGTTACACGCCGCGCGCTTTCCGCAAGTGGTCGGAGTGGCGCATCGCCAATACGGCTTTGGGCGCAGTGTCGTTTCTGGCGCTGGAAGCCATCGGCGGCACCTTGGTGCTGAGCTATGGATTCAGCAATACCCTCTGGGCGATTCTGACGGTGGGTCTGGTGATCTTCCTCACCGGGTTGCCAATCAGCTATTACGCCGCTCGTTACGGGGTGGACATGGACCTGCTGACCCGCGGCGCAGGGTTCGGCTACATAGGGTCTACGATCACCTCGCTGATCTACGCCAGCTTCACCTTTCTCTTCTTCGCTCTGGAAGCCGCGATCATGTCGCTGGCGCTGCAGCTGTATTTCCAGATTCCGCTGCCGCTGGCGTACATCGTCAGTTCATTGCTGATCATTCCGCTGGTGGCGTATGGCTTCACCCTGATAAGTCGGGTGCAGATGTGGACCCAGCCGTTATGGCTCGTGCTGCTGTTTCTGCCCTACCTGATGGTGGCCTGGAAGGAGCCTGCATTTTTCAGTGAATGGACCGACTTTGCCGGGAGCGACGGAAGCTCCGGCGACTTCGACCTGCTGGCCTTCGGTGCTGCCTGCACCGTGGCTCTGGCACTGGTGACGCAGATCGGCGAGCAGGTCGACTACCTGCGTTTTTTGCCGGAGAAGAGCGCAGCCAACCGCGTGCGTTGGTGGGCCGCGGTCTTGGCCGCCGGCCCTGGCTGGATCATTCCTGGTGCTCTGAAAATGCTTGGCGGCGCCTTTCTGGCCTTTGTCGCGCTCAAACTGCTGGTGCCGGTCGAACATGCCGCCGAGCCGACGCAGATGTATCTGATCGCCTACGGCTATGTATTCGACTCGCCACACTTGGCGCTGGGCGCCATGGTGCTGTTCGTCGTGGTGTCCCAAGTCAAGATCAACCTGACCAATGCCTACGCAGGTTCCCTGGCCTGGTCAAACTTCTTCGCGCGAGTCACCCACAGCCATCCCGGACGAGTCGTCTGGCTCGTGTTCAATGTGAGCATTGCGCTGGTGCTGATGGAGCTGGGCGTGCTCGAAGCCATCGAGCAGGTATTGGGGCTTTACTCGAATATCGCTATTGCCTGGATCGCCACCCTGGTCGCCGATCTGGTCGTGAACAAACCACTGGGGCTTTCGCCAAAGTACATCGAGTTCAAACGGGCTCACCTGTACGACATAAACCCGGTCGGAATGGGCTCGATGCTGATCTCGTCTCTGGCTGCGATCCTGGCCTATGTGGGCTGCTTCGGCAGTGTCGCGACGGCGCTGGCCCCTTTGATCGCCCTCGGTAGCGCCTTTGTGCTCTGCCCGTTGATCGCTTGGTTGACCCGCGGGCGCTATTACATTGCCCGCAGCAGCGCACCCGACTTGCTGCATCCGTCAGGAGCGACACAGGCGCTGGCCTGTGTGGTCTGCGACAACCGTTTCGAAACGGCCGACATGGCCCATTGCCCAATCTATGCGGCACCCATCTGTTCGCTGTGCTGCTCGCTGGATGCCCGTTGCGCGGATGCCTGCAAACCCCAGGCGCGACTGGCCGAACAGTTCGACACCTTTGTGCGCTGGCTACTTCCCAAGACATCGGTGCCAAACCAGCATAGGCGGCTGGCCCATTACCTGGCCCTGCTAACATTCATCCTCGGGTTGCTGTTCTGTGTGCTGGCGGTGGTCTTCAGTCAGGTCAGTCATGCCCTGGCGGAGGATGCCCGGCACAACCTGTACCCTATGTTCTTCAATGCCTTTCTGATTCTCTCCCTGTTCGCCGGCCTGCTGGCCTGGTGGCTGGTGCTGACCCACGAAAGTCGGCGCGTGGCACAGGAGGAATCAAACCGGCAGACCGCTTTGCTGATGCAGGAGGTGGCTGCCCACCAGCAGACCGATCTCGCGCTGCAGCAGGCCAAGGAAGCATCGGAGGCGGCTAACGCGGCAAAGAGCCGCTACGTGACGGGGCTTTCTCATGAGCTGCGTTCGCCACTCAACAGCATCCTTGGCTATGCGCAGATGCTGCAGCATGACCAGGAGCTGTCGAGTCGGCATCAGGAGGCGATGGCCACCGTCTACCGCAGCGGCGCACACCTGTTGTCACTGATCGATGGACTGCTCGATATCGCACGCATCGAGGCCGGCAAACTCAACCTGGAGCTGTCTGAAATCGCCTTCCCTGACTTCATCCAGCAGCTGCAGCTGATGTTCACCCCACTGGCCAACGAGAAAGGCCTGGCCTTCCACCTGCAATGCAACGGCCGGATGCCCGCAGTGGTGCGCGGCGATACAAAGCGCCTACGCCAGATTCTCATCAATCTGCTCGGTAACGCGGTCCGTTACACCGAGCGGGGCAGCGTCACCCTGCAAGTCAGTTATGTGCGTGAGACAGCGACCTTCGAGATCGTCGATACCGGCATCGGCATTCCAACCGAGCAGATCGAGCGGTTGTATCAGCCATTCGAGCGCGGCGACTCGCTGCGCCAGGATCAGGGTCTCGGCCTGGGGCTTACCATTACCCGGATGCTGACCTCGCTGATGGGCGGTGAGCTCTCGGTACGCAGCGAGCTAAATGCCGGCAGCAGTTTCCAGGTGCGCCTATTCCTGTCCGAAGTACGCATGCCCCAGACGCTGCCAAAAGCCGATCACGGAATCATCGGCTACCAGGAAAGCCGCAGGCGCATTCTGGTGGTGGACGATCAACTGGAGCATCGCAAGCTTATGGCCGCCATCCTTGCGCCCCTGGGCTTCGAGTTGCAGCTCGCTGCAAACGGTCAGGAGGCGCTGCAGCAGGTGGAGCTGAATCCGCCGGATTTGATTCTGATGGACCTGTCCATGCCTCAGCTCGATGGCTGGCAGACCAACCAGTTGATCCGCCGTACCGGCCGCTGCGAGGCGCCGATTATAGCGGTCTCGGCCAATGCCTTCGCCGACGACCGCGAACGCAGCCTAGCAGCGCATTTCAACGATTTCCTGGCCAAACCGGTGCATATCCCGATGCTACTGGAAAAGATTTGCCAGCATCTGCATCTGACCTGGATCAAGCACCCCGAGGCGCCCGCCGCCCTTCCCGCTTCGCCGGTCGCGCCCAGTGCCCTCACCCTGAGCGAGCTCAAGGAATTGAGCGCGATGGGCCATGTACGCGGCCTGCTCGAACGACTCGAGCGTATCGATCAAGAAGAACCCGCCAGCCAGGCCTTCACGGCCCAATTGCGGCAACTGGCCAAAGGATTCCAACTCCATGAGCTCAACCGCCGCCTCAACGAGGTCGACCATGAATAACGCCATCCGCGCCGCCTACCGTGGTGTCGTGCTGATCGTGGACGACACACCGGAAAATCTTGCCCTGCTGTCGGACGCTCTGGAAGTGGCCGGTTACATGGTGCTGGTTGCGCTGGACGGCCACAGCGCGCTGGAACGTATCGAGCGCTTACGCCCGGATGTGGTGCTGCTGGATGTCATGATGCCTGGCATGGATGGCTTCGCCATCTGCCGACACCTTAAAAGCCAACCGGACATGGCGGACATCCCGGTGCTGTTCATGACGGCACTGGGTGAAAGCGAGCATGTGCTGGAAGGCTTCGCGGCCGGCGGCAGCGACTACGTGACCAAGCCGATCAAGCCAGACGAGGTGCTGGCCAGGGTTGCGGCACACCTGCACACTTCGCGCATCCTGCAGGAGGCGCGCAGCCAACGGCGTAGCGCGCGCCTTGCGCTGAGCGACGACCACGCGCAACAGGCATTGACGCAGCGCTTTCAGCTCACCAGCCGGGAAATGGAAGTGTTGTACTGGGTGGCATGCGGAAAAACCAACCGCGACATCGGCGACATTCTCGGCCTCAGCCCGCGCACCGTGAACAAGCACCTGGAACACGTGTACGTGAAGCTCGGCGTGGAAACCCGCACAGCCGCAACCGCGTTGGCGACAGCGACCATCTCGGAGCTGTGATGGTGCGAATCGAGATCAAAGCAGCAGCCGAACCAGCTCCACGACTGATGATACGTGCAGCTTGTCCATCAGCCGTGCGCGGTGGTTTTCCACGGTGCGCACGCTCAGGCCCGCTAGTTCTGCTATTTCCCGGCTGGAGCGGCCTTGCACCACCCACTGCGCGATCTTGCGTTCCTGTGCCGACAGCAACGACAAACGTGCCTCGCGAGCCTGCCGTTGCAAACGCTCGCGGTGCCGATCACGGCTGAGCGCCAGCGCCGCGTTCACCCGGTCCAGCAAATGCTGGCCGTGTACTGGCTTTTCAACGTAATCGAACGCGCCACGGCGCATGGCTTCAACGGCTGTCGACACGTCCGCGTGCCCCGTAATGAAGATGATCGGGGTATCCAAGCCTCGCTCAAGCAATGCCGTCTGCAACTGAAGCCCGCCCATCTCGGGCATACGCAGATCGGAAAGGATGCACGCACATGGCACAGGAAGGTACTGATTGAGGAACGCCCGCGACGAGGTGAAGCAATGCACATTCAACCCGATGGAGCCAAGCAGTTGCGCATGGACCTGAAGGATGAACGCATCGTCGTCAATGAGGAAAACGCTGCCTTGTGACGTGGAATGACTCATGTCGATGGGTCCGGCTCCGGCCAGCGACGGCGACGGAGTGATTCTTCGGTGACTGGATAGAGATATTGCAACATGCCGCTCTGCAAAGAACAAAGAAAAGCGGTACCTGGCTGCTTTGTTTCATGCAGCAATGAGATTTGCCGGCCGGTCCCTAGCCCATCAAGATGCGAGCCTGCTCTCGCAGCTGCTCCAGAAGCTCCTGCTGTGCGGTAGACGCGGCTTCCTGCGCGCGCACCAGTGCGTACAAAGGCACGTGGATCAGAGGTTCCAGCGGGCGTGCCTGTATTTGTTGGCTATCTCTGACCAGGGCCGTGAACGGGTCGACCAATGCCAGCCCCTGCCCCGCTGCTACCAGCGACCGTGCCAGCTGATAGGTCTGCACCCAGGTAAAGATGCGCGGCGGCGGATCCAGTTCTTCCAGATGCCCGCGCAGCAGTCCGCCCAGCGCATCGCGGGTATCCAGACCGATCAGTGGTACTCCTGCCAATTCCTCCAATCGCAGGGGCTGCGCCAGTTCATAGTCGGTCCACCAGTTGGCAGGTGCGATAACCATCATCTGGCCTTGGGTGAGGACTTGGCTGCTTAGTCCAGGATGCTCCACTGCCTGCAGCGTCAGCCCCAGATCGGCCTCTCGCATAAGCAGCGTCTGGACGATTTCCGCGGTGTGTTGAGTGGCAAGCTGACACGGTGTATTGGCGAACAGCTGCCGCCAACGCTGCAACGCTTGAGGGACCAGCGCCTGAGACAGTGCGGGAGTGCAGATCAGCCGCAACGCCCGCTCTTCACCACGCCCAAGATTGCCGGCCAGGCGCCGAAGCCTCTGCAGATCCGCCGCCAGGCGCTCGGTTTCCTGCTGCAGGATGCGCGCTTCCGCGGTGGGTTGCAGCTTGCCGCGCATACGGCTGAATAGCGCAAACCCCAGTTGCTGTTCGGCATGTTTGAGAATCTTGCTTGCCGCCGGCTGTGAGATATGCAGCAGCTGTGCCGCGGCGGTCAGGCTGCCGGTCTGCAAGATAGCCTGGAACAGTTCGATATGACGAAGGCGCATGGCAGAGTCTCCGGTTGGATCGACCAAGCATAACCTCAGGTTATGCGTGACCCACAACCTTTCATTGGCCGCTTCGCTGGCGCGGCCCTAGGCTCCCTGAATCACCTTTTTTACGGAGCGGCACGATGCGAATCGCGGTAATTGGCGGCGGCGTAATCGGTCTGACAACCGCTTATGCACTGGTTCGGCAGGGCTACCAGGTTGAGCTGATCGAGAAACGCGACCAGGTGGCGATGGAGACCAGTTTTGCCAATGGCGGCCAACTCAGCTACCGCTACGTGTCGCCGCTAGCGGATGCGGGCGTACCGCTGCAGGCGCTCGGCTGGATGCTCAAGGGTGATCACGCCCCGCTGCGTTTTCGTCCGCGGATGAGCACACAGCAGTGGCGCTGGTGCGCGCGCTTCCTGCTCGCCTGTCGACGCTCAACCAATAAGCGCAACGGCGCTCATCTGCTGCGCCTCGCGCTACACAGCCAGCAGATATTACGTCGCTGGCGTGAGCAGGACGAATTGCGCGACTTCGCCTGGCGTGCCAACGGCAAGTTAGTGGTCTATCGCAACCGCGCCAGCCTGAACAAAGCTGCCGCCGGGTTGGACGCCAACGGCGATCAGCGTCTGCTGGACGCCCAGGGCTGCACAGCCATCGAGCCCGCAATGCTGCCGCTTGCCGATCACCTGCAGGGCGGCATCTACTCGCCCGGAGACGAAGTCGCCGATTGCCATCTGTTCTGCCGGCGCCTCTTGCAGCGGCTCGGCCAGTCGCCGGATTTCCGCCTGCATAGCGGCCAGACGGTGGAAGCGATTCACCGCGAGCACGGCCGGGTGCGCTCGATCAGGCTCGACCATGGCGAGCTGCCGGTCGAGCATCTGGTGATCGCTGCCGGCGCTGCAAGCGTGGCGTTGTTACGGCCGCTCGGCATCGAGCTGCCGATCTACCCGCTCAAGGGCTACAGCCTCACGATGCCCTTGCGCGACCAGGCGGGGATCCCCGATACCAACGTGACCGACTACGACAACAAGGTCGTTTATGCCCGCCTGGGGGACAAGCTGCGGGTTGCCGCGATGGTCGATATCGGCGGCTGGGAGGCAAACCTCGACCTGGGAAGGATCACCATGTTGCAAGGCTTGGCCAGCAAGACGTTTCCCGCCGCGGGCGACTACCGCAACGCCGACCGGTGGGCCGGTTTACGCCCTGCAACGCCTGAAGGCACCCCCTTATTGGGCGCTACCGGCATCAACAATCTTTGGCTCAATGTCGGACACGGCAGCCTTGGATTCACACTGGCTTGTGGCAGTGCTGACCTGCTTTGCAGCCTGATCGGCGAGCGACGCCCCGCCGTTGCGCTGGAAGGCCTTACCCTTGCTTCCCGATAACACACAAAAAGAGGATTCCCATGACCCTGCAACGCTTCAATACCAACGAACGTATGTCCGCTGCCGTTACCTTCGCCAACCTGGTGTTTCTGGCCGGACAAGTACCGGATGACCGCAGCGAGGATGTCGCCGGGCAGACCCGGCAAGTGCTGGCGAAGATAGACAGCCTGCTGGCAGCAGCCGGATCCGACCGCTCAAGCATGCTCAGCGCCCAGATCTGGCTGAAGGATATCGAGGCTGACTTCGCGGCAATGAATGCCGTCTGGAGTGAGTGGCTGCCAGCCGGTTGCGCGCCTGCGCGTGCGACCGTGGAGGCGCGCCTCGCCTCGGAAGACGTGCTCGTGGAAATCATGGTGATCGCTGCCCTCACCTGATCGCCAAAGGCGCACATATTCGAATGACCCACCCACGCAAGAGGAAACAACAATGAACAAGAAGATCCGCACAACCTTGCTGACCTGCACCCTCGCTAGCGCTCTGAGCGCCTTGCCAGCCGTGGCGCAGGAGCGTTTCGTCACCATCGGTACCGGCGGGCAGACCGGCGTCTACTACACCGCTGGTCAGTCGGTTTGCCGCCTGCTCAACCGCGCCGAAGCGGTACCACCGATCAAGTGCAACGCGCCCTCCACGGCCGGCAGCGTGACCAATATCGTTTCGCTACGAAACGGCGAATACGAGTTCGGCTTTATCCAATCAGACCACCAGCACAAAGCGCTACAGGGCCTCCCTCCGTTCGAAAAGGATGGTGCCATCGACGAGCTGCGGGCGGTGTTCTCCCTGCAGACGGAGATTCTCACGGTAGTCGCCCGTGCCGATAGCGGCATCCAGACCTTCGACGATCTCAAGGGCAAACGAGTCAATATCGGCGTGCCCGGCTCGGGGAGCCGCGACACCTTCGACGAAGTCATGAAAGCCAAAGGCTGGAAAAACGCCGACTTCCGCCTGGCCGGAGAGCTCAAACCCGCTGAAATGGCGTCGGCCCTGAGTGACAACAACCTCGACGCCATCACCTATGTGGTCGGCCATCCAAGCGGTGCAATCCAGGAGGCGCTGACCAACGTCGAGGCCAGGCTGATTCCGGTCAGCGGCTCGGGCATCGACTCATTCCTCCAGGGGGCCGACTACTACACAGCAGCGGAAATTCCGGCAGGGCTCTACCCAGGCGTGGATACAGCCGTGCCGTCAATCGGTGGCAAGGCAGTACTGGCCGCAACCACAAAGACCGATCCCGAGATCGTGTATCAGCTGGTCAAGTCAGTGTTCGACAACCTTGAGCGTTTCAAACGACTGCATCCTGCCTTTGCCGGGCTCGAAGCGCAGGACATGATCCGCGTCGGCCTCACCGCGCCGCTGCATGAAGGAGCCGAGCGTTTTTACAGGGAAAAAGGCTGGCTCTGAAACCAGAGCGCCACTCTCGTCGAGTGGCGCTTCATTCGCTGTACTGGCGTATCGAGGCTCATGTGCCAGTCATCGGCCGGCTTTGCGAATCATCTGGCTGACCTTGCGCAACAGTTCTTCGATCTGGATCGGCTTGGTGACCATGTCCATTCCATCACGCAGGAAGCGGTCACGACGCACCGCGTCCTCCGTATAGCCTGTCATGAACAGCACCGGCAGCCCGGGGCGATGAAGGAGAGCGGCATCAGCCAGATCCCGCCCGGACAATCGAGGCAGACCTACGTCTGTCAGCAACAGATCGACTGAGAAGTCATCCTGCAGTACCGAAAGCGCTGTAGCGGCATCCCCTGCTTCGGTGCAACGATAACCCGCCTCGCTAAGCAGTTCGGCAACCACCATTCGCACCGCCGGCATGTCCTCGACGACCAGCACATGTTCGCCGTTGCCCAATGGCATGTCATCGACAAGCGGCGGCGCCTGCCGCAGTGCAACGGCGGCAGGCAATACCAGTGTCACCTCGGTGCCCTCGCCAACATTGCTGCGTATGCGCGCTTCACCGCCCGATTGCCTGGCAAAACCGTAGATGGACGACAACCCCAGGCCAGTGCCCTGGCCGAGCGGTTTGGTCGTGAAAAACGGATCAAACACCTTGTCGATGATTTCCGAAGCGATGCCAATTCCGTCATCCCGGACGCTGAGCGCGACATAGCGCCCGTCTGGCAGATCCGAGTCGAAACTCGAATTCAGGAGGGTTGTGGCTATGGTGATGTTGCCACCACGGGGCAACGCGTCTCGAGCATTGATAACCAGGTTGAGCACGGCACTTTCCAGTTGGCTGGCATCTACCTGAGCAATGGCGCCCTCTTTGCAAAGGTTCAACGTCAGCGAGATATGCTCGCCGATGGTGCGCCGCAACAATTCTTCCAAGGACAGGATTTGTGCGTTCAGGTCGGCTGGACGCGCGTCCAATGGCTGTTGGCGAGCAAACGCCAGCAAGCGATTTGTCATCGAAGCCGCGCTGCGCGCAGAGTTAAGCGCGGTGTCCGCAAAGCGCAACGCCACCTCGGTACGCCCTTCGGCCAGGCGCCTTTTCAGCAACTCGATACCCGTGATGATGCCAGTCAACAAATTATTGAAGTCATGCGCGATTCCGCCGGTCAGCTTGCCTAGCGAATCCATTTTCTGCGCCTGCATCAATTGCGCTTCAGTACGCACCCGCTCAGCCACCTCGCGAGCAAGCTCGACATTGGCATCATCGAGCTGCTGCAATTGCGACCGTTCGCGCAGGCGCTGCTCGGTCACATCCTCGACAAATACCAGGCCGAGCTCGAATGCGTGATAAGGCGACATCTGCCAGGTGGTTTCGCGCAGGCCACCGTCAACGCGCATGATCAGCGTTTCATGCCAACGCTCGCCGCTGCAGAGGCGCTCGCGCAGGGCCTGAAGCTTCGCTTCCTGACCTTCTTCCAGGTGACTCAGCAAGGCTGTTGGTGCTTCCTGATTACCCAGCAACAGCTTGAATGCCTGATTGCATTCATGAACATTGAGTTGCGCGTCGATCAGTACGATCGGCGCAGGCACATAGGTGAAGATTTCCCGGAAGCGCGCTTCGCTTTCGCGCAGCGCCTGCTCGGTATCGCGAACACGTAACAAGGTACGCAAGGTAGCGAGCAGCACGTCTGGATCAACCGGATGAATGAGGTAGGCATCCGCGCCAGCATCCAGCCCGGTAATGATGTCTCCGGTGAGGATTGACGCCGCGGAAACATGAATGACGGGCAGTAAGCGGCTCTGATCATCGGCGCGTAGCAGTCGAACGATATCGAAGCCGCTCATGTCCGGAAGATTCACGTCCAGAATCAGCGCGTCGACCTTTTCTTTAAGGATGGTCGCAAGGCCTTCGGTGCCCGTTCCGGCCTCCAGCACGACATAACCGTGGCGTTCCAGGACCCGCCGAATGGCATAGCGCGTCGGGGCATTATCGTCGACTACGAGTACCGTGCATTCATTCGCCATTAGCCGACTCCGCTGAAACAGCTAAAGGGATGATGACGAAGAAGGTCGAGCCGACACCAGGCGTGCTTTCCAGCCCGACGCTGCCGCCCAGCAGTTCAGCGAAGCGCTTGCATAGCGACAAGCCCAAGCCCGTACCGCGCAACCGCTTTTGCAGCGGCGAGTCGATTTGTACGAAATCCTCGAACAGATTCTGGTGCAGGCTTTCGGGAATGCCTATACCAGTGTCGGTCACGGCGAAGCGAACATAATCCTTCCCTTCAGGACGTGCGGACACCCTCACTTCGCCCTGCTGGGTGAACTTCAGCGCGTTGGAAATGAAATTGCGGAGGATTTGCGCCAGCTTCTTGTCGTCGGTATACAAACGTGGAATGTTTTTCGGCTCTTCGAAGATCAGGTCTACCGAGTCACCATCAACGATGGGACGGAACATTCCCCGCAGCGCCGAGAACAGGTCGAACATATCGAACCAGGCGGGCGAAATCGTGATTCGCCCCGCTTCGATTTTCGCAAGGTCGAGGAGATCGTCAACCATCTCGCTGAGTTCCATCGCGGCGCCGCTGATAAAGGCGATCTGTTTGTGCTGCTCGGCGCTTAGCGGCCCGTCCATTTCATCACTCAGCAGCCGGGTAATGCTGCGGATCGAACCAAGCGGGGTTCGGAACTCGTGGCTCATATAGGACAGGAACCGGCTCTTCAGATCCGACGCTTGCTTCAACTGTTCGGCTTGGGTATCGAGCTCCGCATACAGAGCGAGAACGCCCTGGTTGGTTTCCTCAAGTTCGGCTCGCAGCAGTTCATTCTCTCGGCGCAGCCTTTCAATGGCGTCGGGCTCCGTACCCTCCAGCGCAGTCGCATCAATCACCGGTTGCCTCCAAAGCAATTACCAGAACGGTCACATCGTCGCGTCCCCGACAGAAATCACGATGCAGAACGCTGGCGATGAGCGCGGGATGGCGATTCGCCAGACCGGGATAATCGCCTAAATCCCAACGCGTCTGTAGGCCATCACTGTAAAGAATGAGCAACTGATTGACATCGACCGGATAGTCGAAGACCTGTGCCTTGCGAAACCTTGAGCCAACGATACCGGGATGTGAAGCCAAACCCCGGCTATTACCCGGACTCAACAAGCGTGCCCCTATGTTGCCCACGCCGGCAAAGCGCAAGGTACCGGCGCCCATGTCGGTCAGCGCAACCGCGGCCGCACCGCCACGCGTTCCATTCATCGCCTGGTGCATCTGCAGCATCTGGACAGCCGGATCGGCAAATGGATCGACCGCGAACACCGCAGCACCGGCAAAGGCCGCCCGCTCGGCATCCTCACCATGGCCGATCCCGTCGATGACCAAGGCGCTCACACGCTGCCCATCGACGGCCAGATGCCAGGCATCGCCACAGGCGGGGTCTGCATTGAGCGAGTGCTGGCTGACGCCGAAGCGCAACGGCACAGCCGCTGAATGGCGGGCGTACAGTTGCACCAGTACAACTGAACCCCTATCGTCGGAGTACACGTCGAACAGTTGCGCCCCACGCACCAAAGCTCCAAGCCCGTTGCCCTGTGTGCCGCCCGTGGAAAATCCATCAGCCAGACACTCGCCGGGGTTGAAGCCTGGCCCTCGATCGATGCTGGCCAGCTCCATCGCGAAACCCGGATCTGCCGGAATGGTGCGTAAATGCAGTTCACCATGGCCGGCGTGTTTCAGCAGATTCGTGGCCAACTCCGTCGCGGCAAGTGCCACGCGGCCAGCATCCGCTTCATCGAAGCCCAGCTTGCTGGCCATGCCTTGGGCAACACGCCGGGCATGGCCAACCTGACTCTCCTCCTCGACCGGCACTACAACCGTCAGGCTGCCCTTGAGATTCAAGACCATTTTAGGATGCTGATACGCGTACCTGCGCCCGGCGTGCTTTCCAGCTCGAAATCATCTACCAGACGCTTGGCGCCAGTGAGCCCCAATCCGAGGCCGCCACCTGATGTCCAGCCGTCGGTCATCGCCAGTTTGATATCCGCGATACCGGGACCCTCGTCGCGAAAGGTCAGGCGGATGCCTGAACGCGGCCCTTGGTCGAGCACGTGCCAGTCCATATCGCCGCCACCGCCGTAGATGACCGTGTTACGAGCCAGCTCGCTCACTGCAGTGACCAACTTGGTCAGGTCGACCAAGCGCATGCCGCAATCCTGAGCCAGTTTGCGAACGATCTGGCGTGCGATAACCACATCCTGTTCGATGCGAACGGGCACGCTGCCGCTTGCACGTTCGATCATTTTTCGGCCATCCGCTGATGCAACAGCTGCATGCCCCTCTCGACGTTGAGCGCGGTGCTGACACCCTGCAATGTCAGCCCCAGTTCAACCAGCGTAATCGCTACCGCCGGCTGCATCCCAACGACGACAGTCTCGGCATCCATGATGCTGGAAAGCCCGGAAATAGAACTGATCATTCGGCCGATGAACGAATCCACCATGTCCAACGCCGAGATATCGATGAGTACGGCGCGAGCCGAAGTCTGACTGATCCGCTCGGCAAGGTCGTCCTGCAGGGTAAGCGCCAGCTGGTCGTGCATATCGACCTGGATGGTGACGAGCAGAAAGTCCCCCATCCGCAGAATAGGTATGCGTTCCATTAGACCGCCTTGGTTACAGTCAGCCCGGAACGGCGCAATGCAAGCGCAAGCGCGTCAGCCAGAGATGCCTTGGTGACGATGCCTTGAAGGTCCAGCCCGAGGTGGACGATGGTCTGCGCGATCTGCGGACGCACGCCGCTGATGATGCAATCGGCGCCCATCAGGCGAATCGCCGTGACAGTCTTGAGCAGATGCTGCGCTACCAGCGTATCGACCGTCGGTACGCCCGTGATGTCGATGATCGCAATTTCCGAGCCGGTATCGACGATGCGCTGCAACAGCGACTCCATCACAACCTGGGTGCGCTGGGAATCGAGCGTGCCGATCATCGGCAATGCCAGAACGCCGTCCCAGAGTTTGACGACAGGTGTCGACAGCTCAAGCAGCTCTTCCTGCTGGCGTTTTATGACCGCCTCGCGCGACTTCTGGAAAGTACGAACGGTGTGCAGACCCAGCTCGTCGATCAGCTCGGACAATGCCCACAGCTGCTCGACCAACATAGCCGGCTCGTCGGCATACTCGCCTTGCAAAAGCGGCATCAACGGACGCTTGATCGAGAAAATAAAGCCGGCAGTCTGCTGGGAATCGAAGCCCAGTAGCACGCGGCTATGCGAAAGCTGCTCAAGGAACAGACGCATCTCGTCCCAGGTGGCGTCTCTAAGGTCTCCAGATGAGGAGGCGCTGGCGCCAGCGGTCAACAGCCTGATGAATTCTGCAGACTGCTGACGGATATCTTCAGACTTGACGTTGCGATACGAACCACTGGCAACCAGTTCGGACGTCCAGCTGTCGAGCAGCTTCTCCGCGTTGGTGCGAATGAGATTAAGCGTGCGTTGATGCAATGATGTCATTGGCGCTGTTCCTGAGCTGAGCGTAACGGTGGTTCACTTGGGCTAAGAGTCTGTCCAAGGTCACGGGTTCGTATGAGGAGCAAAAAAAGAGTCTGCGGCGGACGCCTCCTGCGAGCGCAAATACGGTGCTACAGAACAGTAGGCACCTGGGGTAACGCCGATGCTGCGCCCCCTAACTCATGAATTGCAAGCGTCGCGGATAGACTCCGACCAGCGCCCTCCGCCACGCATTGCTCCATAACCTGGCAGTCACATCAAGCCATACATGAGGCCTTGAACTCTGCCGACCGGCACGCAGCAGCGCCACGATCAAGCGCTGGCATCTGGCGGCGTTTTGCTCTGCAGTCGTGTGCAGAAGGCCTTCGGTAATCCGAAGGTGTGGTGCCCAAGTGAGCAGCGAACTGCTGACGCAGCGACAAGGGCGTGCCGAAGCCTGCGGGCAGATTGGGATCGGTCCAGGCTGGCACGATGATGAGGTCGCTGTCCTCCACTATCTGCAGCCCCTTCGGGCACGTCGATCACGGCGCTGTGATCGCTACGGACTCTGCCCGGCGAAACGGCACAGTAACTCACCTCGTAAGGCGGCAAACCAGACCCACCGCCAACAGCGCCGAGCACCGTCCCCGCACAGTCAGGTGAAACAGGCCCGCACCTTCGAAGGCTGTCTAGACTGGTCAACCAGGAACACGCCCCACCACATCATGGGGTCCGTCATCCGCCGGACGAAGACAGCGAAGATTGGCTCGAAACCAATCATGTCTGGCATCCGGGCAGATGGCCCTACCAGGCAATCAAATGGAAAATGGGGCGCATCTTCCATTAACGATCTATAGGAGTCACTCATGAAGATCGGTATTCTCGCAAGCTCCGTGATGCTGGTCCTGGGGCTTGCAGCCAGCACCTCATTCGCTCAGGCGCCTTCCAACACGGCAATGCCAGAGCCGCTACAGGTGCAACAGATCCGCAACGCAACGGTGAAAGTCACCTACGCGGGTACCACCTTTCTGATCGATCCGATGCTGGCGAAGAAAGGTACTTACCCTGGATTCGAAAACACCTATAGAAGCCATTTGCGTAATCCGCTGGTCGACCTGCCCATCTCTGAAAAAGAAGTCATTGATGATGTAGATGCGGTGATCATTACCCACACACACATCGACCACTGGGACGACGCCGCCCAGCAATTCCTACCCAAGAATCTCCCGCTATTCGTGCAAAACGCATCCGATGCCGAAATAATCCGTAAACAGGGTTTCCAGGATGTGCGCATTCTTGAGGATCATGCCGAATTCGGCGGCGTGAAACTGAGCAAGACCGGCGGCCAGCATGGCACCGACAAAATGTTCGCCTCGCCTGAACTGGCGCTACTGCTCGGCGAAGCCATGGGAGTTGTGTTTCAGGCGCCTGGGCACAAAACCCTGTACTTGGCGGGCGATACCATCTGGCGCGATGAAGTCGACCAGGCCATTGCCGAATATCACCCTGAAGTAATAGTGCTCAATGCCGGCTATGCGCGGGTCAACGGTTATGACGGCGCCATTATCATGGGCGAGGACGACGTTCTCCGCGCCGCGCGCGCCGTGCCAGATGCAACAATTGTCGCCGTGCATCTGGATGCCATCAATCACATGGCCCTTAGCCGTGACCAGCTGAGTGCCTATGTCAAGGAAAACGGCATCGAAGATCGAGTCGAGATACCTGCAGACGGAGCAATGCTGGAGTTCTGATCCCATACGGGGCCTTTCCCAAGGCCCCGCTTCGGCTTCATGGCCTGCCTGAGGGTGGGGTCCTGGCGACTGATGATTCAGCTGCCCTTTTGAGCAATGGCATCGGCCATGACGAGTTAATTCGTTCTGCCGTCCCGCGCCGCCTAGATTCAAACGCTACGCGCACGCTGACGGGCAACGGATCGACTGGCATCGGGCCGCAGGCCAGCTTCCGTTGAGGCCCCGTAGCAGTACAGGCGCTGAAAAGACGCTCATGCCACCTCCTTCGCGCGGCCCTTTCGTCTTCCCCCAAGGCAAGGGCGGGCTGTGGATCAAGGAGCCAAGTGTTACCATTAAGCACTTTCACGCCGCGCTAGGTACCTGAGTATCCATAGCGCCGGCAATACAACGCCCGACACACCTACGCAACATGTGCTTGATGGCCTGCCTGAACTCGCGTTCATAGCAAGCCAGCTTGAGCATAGCGTCCAAATGTTGCTCTCAACCTATGCCAAATGGCTGAGCTCGACCTCCGACCGGAACGAGCTCGAAAAGCTGCCTGCCAGATCAAAATGGTACGGAATTGGTATGGAAACGGAGGCAGGCGATTAACTACCGCTGTAACACCCGCAGGACTAGCCCTTGATTTCAACCGCCAACATCACCATGCAGTTCGGCGCAAAGCCGCTGTTTGAAAACGTCTCCGTCAAGTTCGGTAACGGCAATCGCTACGGCCTGATCGGCGCCAATGGCTGCGGCAAGTCGACTTTCATGAAGATCCTCGGTGGGGACCTCGAGCCCTCCGGCGGCCAGGTCATGCTCGAGCCCAACGTGCGCCTCGGCAAACTGCGCCAAGACCAGTTCGCCTATGAGAACTTCAACGTCATCGACACCGTGATCATGGGTCACGAGGAACTCTGGAAGGTCAAGGCCGAACGCGAGCGCATCTATTCGCTGCCGGAAATGAGCGAAGAAGACGGCATGGCCGTCGCTGAGCTGGAAACCGAATTCGCCGAACTGGATGGCTATACCGCTGAATCCCGTGCCGGTGAGCTGTTGCTGGGCCTGGGTATTCCACTCGAACAGCATTTCGGTCCGATGAGCGAAGTGGCGCCGGGCTGGAAGCTGCGCGTGCTGCTGGCCCAGGCATTGTTTTCGGATCCGGAAGTGCTGCTGCTGGACGAGCCGACCAACCACCTGGATATCAACACCATCCGCTGGCTGGAAAGCATGCTCACGGTGCGCAACAGCACCATGATCATCATTTCCCACGACCGTCACTTCCTCAACAGCGTGTGCACGCACATGGCCGATCTGGATTACGGCGAGCTGCGCCTGTTCCCCGGCAACTACGACGAATACATGACTGCCGCTACTCAAAGTCGCGAGCGACTGCTGTCCGACAACGCCAAGAAGAAGGCACAGATCGCCGAGTTGCAGACCTTCGTCAGCCGCTTCTCGGCCAACGCCTCGAAAGCCAAGCAGGCCACTTCGCGCGCCAAGCTGATCGACAAGATTCAGCTCGACGAGGTAAAGCCTTCCAGCCGCGTGAGCCCCTTCATCCGCTTCGAGCAGACCAAGAAACTGCATCGCCAGGCTGTGACAGTGGAGAACATGGCGAAAGGCTTCGATGGCAAGCCGCTGTTCAAGAACTTCAGTTTCACCGTGGAAGCCGGCGAGCGCGTTGCAATCATCGGTCCCAACGGAATCGGCAAAACCACCCTGCTGCGCACGCTGGTGGGTGAATTAAAGCCGGATGCCGGTTCGGTGAAATGGACCGAAAGCGCCGAGGTCGGCTACTACGCGCAGGACCATGCGGACGACTTCGAAGACGACATGACCCTGTTCGACTGGATGAGCCAGTGGACTCAGGGCGGCGAGCAGCTGGTACGCGGCACCCTCGGACGCATGCTGTTCTCCAACGACGAGATTCTCAAATCGGTGCGGGTGATTTCCGGCGGTGAACAGGGACGCATGCTGTTCGGCAAGCTGATCCTGCAGAAGCCCAACGTGTTGGTGATGGACGAACCTACCAACCACCTGGACATGGAATCCATCGAGGCGCTGAACCTGGCGCTGGAGAACTATCCGGGCACGCTGATCTTCGTCAGCCACGACCGTGAATTCGTCGGCTCGCTGGCCACGCGCATCATCGAGCTGTCCGAGTCGGGGGTCACCGACTTCAGTGGCAACTACGACGATTACCTGCGCAGCCTCGGCGTGATCTGAGATAGCCTCAATGCCGAAACGCCCCGCTGACTGCGGGGCGTTTTACGTTGCAGGTCGGCAAAAGAGAGCGAAGCCCTGTCGCTCATATCTGCGCCAGCAAACGAAACAGGCGCTGGACATAGAGGTAATCGAACCAGACGACTTGATGAGCGCTGATGATCAGCCAGAACACCAGTTGGAAAGAAAGCTTCCGAGTCTTGTGACGCAGCGTCTGCTGCGCGATCAGGGCACCCGGCCAGCCACCCATCAGTTCAATCATGTGCAGGCGTGCCTCTGGGGTACGCCAGCCACTGCGCATCGCGCTGCGCTTGTCCTGTAAGTACAGCCCGAATGCCAGCAAGCTCGCTACCGCATAGGTGAAAGTCGGCCAATAAGTGCCTTGCTTGGTCAACTGCAGCATCCCCAGCGCAGGTAACAGGCAGAGCAGAAGAAAACCCAGCACCCTCAGCAAAGGTTGCTGACGCGACCCGTCTCGCCGGGCCGAGGCGAAGACTTCGCGGGCTTGGGACTGGTTGGTTTGCGGCGGATGGCCGGTTCGTCGAGTGACCTAGGTGCCTCGAGACGAATATGAGGCGCGCGGGCGCGCCCGCCCTTTTCAGGCTCGCTCAGATGCAACACTTGGTCTCCTTGCAGCGGGCAGCGCACGCCCTGCATGGCCGGAATATGGCAAAGACTTCTCCGCCGCCCTGGGCGGGCCGAATGAATCCGAATTCGTTCTGATCGCTCCAGCTGCTCAGCTGGCCACGTAGTTCCATAACACGTACCCGAACACAAAAGCGGATTCTACAGCCTTGGCGGAGTGGCGATGAGCCGCCTTAATCAGCCCGACGAATAGCGACGCGCGAGGAAATCGAGCAGCAGCCGGTTGACCTCGCCGGGCCGTTCGCTCTGTAGCCAGTGCCCACAGTCAGCCAATAGATGCTGTTCGAGATCGGTCACCCAAGCAGGCATTTTCTGCAGCGTATGCGCTTCGAGCGTTCCGACAGGGTCCTTGTCTCCCAAAAGGAATAGCGCCGGCTGCTCGACCTTGCGGTCGGCCAGGGCTGCGGTACGCTCCCAGGTGCGCTCGAAATTGCGATACCAGTTGAGCGCACCGCGTAAGCCATGCCCGTCAAAGGTGCGCACGTAGATATCGAAGGCATCCGGGCTACACCAGGCCGGCGGCACTCCTGGGTCCTGCATGCCCTGAGCAAGACTGCTGTCGGCAGGTTTTTCCTGCAGAAAAAGATCCTTGGGTACCGCCGCAGAGGTGTTGTGCATCATCATCCGCAAAGTGCGCGGAATGTCAGCTTCCAGCTCAGCCTCGGCGATACCGGGCTGCTGAAAATAGAGGATGTAGTTGAAGCGATCGGCAAAGTGGTTGCGCAGGATCTCGATGGCGGGCCTTTTGGGCCGTCCTCCATAGGGCACTGCCATGGCGACCACCGCGCGAACGCGCTCTGGCTCCAGTAGCGCCAGGTGCCAGGCAACCGGCGCGCCCCAGTCATGCCCAACGATCGCCACCTGGCGCTGATCGAGCTGGTCCATCGCCGCCTGGATGTCCCCACACACGGTGAGCAGGTCATAGGCAGCAACCTCATCCGGAGCGCTGCTCTGCCCATATCCGCGCATTTCCGGCGCCATCACCCGATACCCAGCCGCAGCCAGCGCTTGTATCTGGCATCGCCAGGAGTACCAGCTTTCCGGAAAGCCATGTAGAAGCCATACCACGGGGCCATCCGCTGGGCCAGCGCTGTAGAGGCTGAGCGTGATGCCATTCACCGGCAGTAGCTGATGCTCGTATCCAGTCATGAAACCCCCTCGATAGGCGGCATTCTGCGGGTTCAGCCCGCGGCAGTACTCCAGTCGATCAGACCGAACTGCCAGGTCGCCAGGATGATGATGCCGAACACGATTCGGTACCAGGCAAACGCCGCATAGCTGTGGTTGCCGATGAATTTTAGCAGCGCCCGTACGGCCAGCATGGCGAAGATGAACGACGTAACGAAGCCGATGGCAAACACCATGAAGTCGCCCGGCTGGAACAGGTCGCGATACTTGTAGCCTGAATAGACCGCCGCGCCAACCATAGTCGGCATTGCCAGGAAGAATGAAAACTCGGTGGCAGCCTTACGTGACAGGCCGAACAACAGACCACCGATGATGGTCGCGCCGGAACGCGAGGTGCCCGGAACCAGCGCCAAGCATTGCGCAAAACCGACCTTGAGCGCGTGGGTCCAGCGCATATCGTCTACCGTTTCGGCCTGAATGTGGTGCGGGCGCTTTTCTGCCCACAGCATGATCACCCCGCCGATCACCAATGCAGTCGCAACGGTGATCGGATTGAACAGGTACTCGTGAATCAAATCGGCAAAGGCCACGCCCAGCACCACCGCCGGCATAAAGGCGACCAGCAGATTAACGGTGAACTTCTGCGCTTGCCGCTCCTTGGGCAAGCCAACCACGACGTCGATGATCTTGTGGCGGTACTCCCACACCACAGCCAGGATCGCGCCCAATTGGATAATGATGTTGAACGCCAGCGCCCGCTCGCCGCCGAACCCTATCAAGTCCGCCACGATGATCTGATGGCCTGTACTCGAAACCGGTAGAAATTCGGTAATGCCCTCGACAATCCCAAGAATCAGCGCCTGAAAGGCAATCCAAAGATCCATCTACTCCCCATCAGCGATGTTTTCATCGCAAATCAACAATTCAAAAGATGTGTGTCAGATAGCCATCTGAGCGCTGTTCAGACTCATAGCGCGTAAGTAAATTCACCTCGCTTTCCTTACGGCGCTCATTTTTTATCAGATGGGGCCGAAAAGCTATCTGAAGGGCCACGCAGACAGTCAGCGTCGCCCTATAAGAAAAGGATGCGTGCGCGCCGATACAAGCGCACCCGCCGCCCGTGCCCAAAAAATTACTAAAAGGCCTAGAGGTAAACCAAATGAATCTGCTGCGAAAATTTCCAATTAGTAAACGCTTATGGCTGATACCAGTGGTTGCGATAGCCATGCTGTTTACCCTTGGTATGGTGATGATTCAGCAGGTACGCGTAGACCTCTACAAAGGCAAGCAGGTCATGACGCAGCACGTGGTCGAGACGGCAACCGGCGTCCTGACTTACTACCAGCAGCTCGAAGCCAGCGGCGCCATGAGCACCGCCGAGGCAAAAAAAGCCGCGATGAAGCAGGTCGCCGCTTTGCGATACGGCCAGAACGATTATTTCTTTATCAATGACATGGCCCCGATGATGCTGATGCATCCGATGAGGCCCGAACTGGATGGCACCGACCTGTCTAACAACAGGGACCCGAACGGCAAGGCGCTGTTCGTTGAGATGGTCAAGGTCGCCCGGCGTGATGGCGCCGGCCTGGTGGACTACGAGTGGGCCAAACCCGGGGAGAAGAATCCGGTGCCCAAGATCTCATACGTCCAGCTGTTCGAACCCTGGGGCTGGGTCATCGGCTCGGGCATCTATGTGGATGACGTGGAGGCCGAATTCCAGCAATACCTCATGCGCTTTTCGGTAATCGGGTTGGTGATCGCCGTGCTGATGGCCGCATTGGTTGCCGTGCTGATCCGCAGCATTACCCGCCCACTGCGCCAAACCATGCTGGCTATGGCCAACATCGCCAGCGGCGACGCTGATCTGACGCGCAACCTGGAGGTATCGGGTCGTGACGAACTGGCGACTCTGGGGCGCGACTTCAATACCTTCGTCCAAAAGATGCGCAGCATGATGGGCCAGCTGTTTGAAACCGCTGGTGCGCTGGAGCAATCCTCGCGCGCGCTCGGCGGCCTGGCCAATCAGGCCAAAGACCAGAGCCAGCAGCAATCGCTGCAGATGGAACAGGTGGCGACGGCCGTGAACGAGGTGACCTATGCCGTTCAGGAAGTCGCGAAGAGCGCTGAAAACGCCGCCAACGAGGTCACCGCAGCGGAAGGCGAGGCTGGCCAAGGACAGCGGAGTATCGAGGCGAGCCTGCAGCAGATTGACGAGCTGTCCTCGACCATCGGCAAGGCCGTAAACGTCATCCAGTCACTGGCCGAGGAAACTACCAAGATTGGCTCTGTGCTTGAGGTGATCGGCTCCATTGCCGAGCAAACCAACCTGCTGGCGCTCAACGCAGCGATCGAGGCGGCGCGGGCTGGCGAGCAAGGCCGTGGCTTTGCCGTGGTTGCCGATGAAGTGCGCCTGCTGGCCCAGCGCACCCAACAATCCACCGCCGAAATCCACACGATGATCGAACGGCTGCAGAAAAATTCCGGCGCGGCAGTCAACGTCATCCTGGAAAGCAATCGCGCTTCGCAAGCCACGGTCGAACAGGCCAGCCAGGCGGGCGAAAGCCTCGGCCAGATCGCCCAGGCACTGCGCAATCTGTCAGCGCTCAATGCCTCGATCGCAAGCGCCACGTTGCAACAAACCCATGTCGTTGACGACATCAACCAGAACGTCACCCTCGCCGCCGGGCTTTCCCAGCAAAGCGCCAGCGCAGCTCAACAATCGAGCGTTGCCGGCGAACAGCTGGGGCAGCTGGCCGAACAACTCAACCGACTCCTGAGCCAATTCAAGGTCTGACGAGAATTCGGCCTCTCGAAGGCAAACGACCTGAACGATGTGCGGGGACGCAACGTCCCCGCCCTCATTTTCGCCTTGCGACCTGTTGCCACAGGCTCCACGTACGCAAAAAAGCTTGTCTTCGACCTCGTGCCCGGGCTGACACCCCGCCATTCCTGGCGCCTAGCGCTCTCGCCTAGCTGCGATACGCCTCTCAAAAAATCTAATACCTTTGGCTAATTGCCAAAAAAACCACTCAACAAGAAATTCTGATGTGACTTCCTGGTCCTCTCCTTACATCAACGGAATGTAACGCTAGCGCCGGCGATGTGGCGCAGGCGTATTTCGTTACCCCTGGGTTCCACATAGAGAGGCCACACATGAACACTCCGCTTCGCTTCAACGACGCCCTCCTGATTACTGATCGCGCTTTCAAGCCATTCCAATGCGTTGCCTGGACGCTGCTTGAAGGTAACGGCGAACTCAGCATCACCGTCGTTGACGGCACCCAGTCCCGCCCGGTCGCCCGCTGCAAATTGCCCAGCAGCGTTTATTCCGACCCGGTAAAACTGGAGGAAACACTCGAGCGGACTCGCGAGAATCTCAGCCGTGAGGGCATCAATTTCGCGCCCTGGCAAATGCCTGAGTAACCTGGTCATTCGTTTCGGAGGCCCGGTCGCACCAGCGCCGGGCCTTTTTATTTCTGCCTGCAAAGCGCCTCGGCTGGATCGCGGCTGTAATGCGAATGATCCATTCGCCAGTTCCATTGTCGTAGTTACCAACCGTCAATGGAGGTAGCTATGAAAGGCGCCGAAGCCTACGTCAACGATCAATTGCACAGCAGCGGGCTTACGAAGCTGCCCGAAGGGCCGCAAGAACATTGCGTGACGTTGCGTTTCATCGTCCCGCGTGCCGACCAGACCACAGCTCTGATCGATCACATCAGCGCCGCCACGCAACAACGGCTTCAGCAGCACTACCCAGGACGCACAATTACTGCCAAGCCGGTTGCCGGGTCCGTCGTCGGCGACGGCACCGGGGACGGAATCAGTCTGGAATTCCATATCGAATCGGCGTCGTCTGGCTGGACGGAGAGAGATCATGTCCATCCATCTTGATCTCGAAGAGGCCATCGCCATCAGCGAAATGGCTTTCCTCCCCTGCCGAGCTATCGCCACCGACGATGCCAGCGACGCAAGTTATGCGCTGCGCATCGAAGACGAAATGGGCAGCACACTACTCTCCATTCCCCATATTGCGCGTTCGCAGTACAGCGACCCGGTGCACCTGGCCGGACTGCTCGAACAGGCAAGACTGGAACTGAGCAAGGACGGCGTTCAACTGGCGGCCTGGTCCATGCCGACGCAGCCGGAATCCTAGCCCAAGCGGCAGTCTGCGCCACGAGGACAACCATGACTCCCTTCGATTGGCAGCGGATATTCATCCATGAGTTTCCGCTGCTGTTTCTCGCCGAAGTCGCGTTGCGTGCAACTTTCGCCTTCATCAGCGTTTTCCTATTCCTGAAGATCAGCGGCCGACGAGGCATCCGCCAGTTGTCTCTGTTCGAGCTGGTGGTGATCCTGACACTGGGCTCGGCAGCGGGCGACGTTTCGTTCTACGAAGATGTTCCGCTGCTGCCGATCGGCGCGACGTTCGTCACCCTGTTGCTGCTCTACAGGGCCACCATGTTTGTGATGAGTCGTAGCGAGCGTTTCGCTGGTTGGATGGAAGGTAAGCCGGTGACGATCATTCGCGACGGCCTCTACGAACTCCATAGCTTGGAAAAACACAATATTTCTTCAGACGAGTTTTTCATGGAACTGCGCCATCAGGGTGTCGAGCACCTCGGGCAGGTTCGCTTGGGCATTCTGGAAACCGATGGTGATATCAGCCTGTTCTTTTTCGAGCCGACAGCGGTGCGCCCAGGCCTTTCCGTCCTGCCGGCCGAATACCGCCAGGTTTACCGCAAGGCTCCCGCGAGCGGCATGTATGCCTGCGTCCGCTGCGGTTTTCCGCAGCCGCTGGAAAGTCAGCAGCAGATGAAATGCAGTCGCTGCGCAAGCGTCTGCTGGAGCAAAGCCATGGACCATCCACGACTGCGCTGACATATGGCACGAACCACCCGCATGCGTACCGGTCACTTAAATCGGGGAAGCGTTTTATATCCAGCCCCGCTCCACAACCAATGCTCAGGAGATTGATGATGATCGGCGACTATTCCTCGATTAATGACCATCTTGATACCGCCCGCAAACATGCCGACCAGGCCGAAACGAGTGCCGAACCCGCGCTCTACCGTGAGGCCATCGATGAGCTGGTGGCAGCCATCAGATTACTGATGCGCAACAACCCGGAAAAGGAAAACTGAGCGGCGGGCGGACCTAAGTTCATACCGCGGTACCCGGAGGGGTGAGCATGCTTGACCAGAGTGGAATGCCGCATGACGAACCCTCCGCTGATGCAGCTGAAAATATCGCCGGATCACGGCAACTGCTCTTGCCGCCCGAGCTGCACTATGTCGACGACCGCAAGGCTGGGATCAGCCGCAGGCGGCTACGGGGCAAGTTCGCCTACTTCCTGCCTAGCGGAGAGCGCCTGCTTGATCCACTGGAGATAGGGCGGATAAACAAACTTGCCATTCCCCCAGCCTATACCGATGTTTGGATCTGCCCCGATCCGCAAGGCCACATCCAAGCCACCGGGCGCGACGCACGCGGTCGCAAGCAATACCGCTACCACGCGCTTTGGCGCGAAACTCGGGACTGCACCAAATACGAGCGCATGTTCGAGTTCGGCCAGGCACTGCCCAAGCTGCGGGACGGCCTGGAAAGGCATCTCGCGTTGCCTGGAATGCCGCGCGAAAAGGTCATGGCGCTGGTGGTGAGCCTGCTGGAATCGACATTGATCCGAATCGGCAATTCGCGCTACGCCCGCAGCAACCGCTCCTATGGCTTGACGACCCTGTGCACTCGCCACGTGGATATCCACGGTGCCGCAATTCGCTTCCAATTTCGCGGCAAGAGCGGCGTGGAGCACAAAGTCACGCTGCGCGACCGACGTCTGGCGAGACTCATGCGGCGTTGCCTGGAATTGCCGGGGCAACAGCTTTTTCAGTATCTGGACGAAGACGGCCAGCGCCGAGCTGTCAGCTCCAACGATGTGAACCGGTATCTCCAGGAAATGACCGGTAGCGATTTCACCGCCAAGGACTACCGCACCTGGGCCGGGAGTGCGCTGGCGCTGGAACGGTTACGCAAGGTGGACTGCACGACCGAAACCAACATGCGGCAGTATCTACTCGAAACGGTCAAGCAGGTCGCCAGCCAACTGGGGAATACCCCGGCGGTCTGCCGCAAGTGCTATATCCACCCGGCGATCCTGCAAGCCTTCGACGAGGGCGCGCTGCGCAATCTACGCGCCGCGCGCAAGCGTAAATGGCTCAGTTCAGAAGAAGCCACCCTGCTTGCCTTTCTCAGGCAGCTCCTACGCTAGGACCGTTTTGGCAAGATTCGTGTGGTACTTGTCATTGTTGCCATCCACATCCAGCGCCACACTCGCCATATCCACTAAGCGAGATGCGCAATGTCGTTTCGAACCATAGCCACACTGGTATTCCCCGAGGTGATGAGCCTTGATGTGACCGGCCCGATGCAGGTGTTTGCCTCCGCCAACGTGGAGCGTAGGCGCCAAGGCCAGCCTGAGCACTACCGACTTGTGTTGCTCGGCCAGGAACTCGCTCCGGTGGCAACCTCGAGCGGAATTCGCCTCTGCGTCGATGCCCTCTGGCAGGACGTCCAACCAGAGACCCTGGATACCCTGCTGGTACCAGGCGGCGCGGGGGTCGAGACGCAGTACGAAAATGCAGCTCTGCTCGCTTGGCTGAAAACAGCAGAGCCGAGAATCAGGCGGCTTGGCTCGGTTTGTTCCGGCGCGCTGATACTGGCTGCGGCAGGCCTGCTCGACAAGCGCACGGTCACCACTCATTGGGCCGATGTAGAAACCATGCGCAGTCGCTATCCGAGCGTTCAGGTCGACGCTGATCGCCTGCACACTTATGACCCAAGGGAGGACGGGGCCGCCCACCTGTTTACCTCGGCGGGAGTGACAGCTGGCATAGATCTCGCCCTGGCGCTGGTGGAAGCCGACCTGGATCGTGCCACGGCATTGGCCGTCGCACGTCGGCTGGTCATGTTTCTACGCCGCCCGGGCGGCCAGGCGCAATTCAGCACCCTGCTGCCCGCCGCCAGCAATGAGATCTCCCGCCTAGGCGCCTTGCTGGAGTGGATCCCCGCGCACTTGGCCGACGCGCTCAATATCGAGGCGCTTGCTCGCCAAGCGCGCATGTCCCCACGGACCCTGTGCCGCCTGTTCAACGAAGAACTGGGCATTGGGCCCGGACGCTACGTCGAGCAGGTGCGCCTGGAAACCGCGAGAAGTCTGCTCTCGGGCGGCCAGGTGTCCATCGCCACGGTCGCCAGCCTGACAGGTTACGGCCATCCAGAAAACATGCGGCGGACCTTCCAGAAGCACCTATCGGTCAGCCCGCAGGAATACCTGACGCGATTCGCCTAAGCCGCTCCGCCCTCCCAACACCAAGGAAACTCAAATGCTGGAAATGCGCCCCTGTTGCGAACGATGCCTGCAGGAACTGCCCGTGGACACTACCGATGCGCGGATCTGTTCGTTCGAATGCACGTTCTGTAGCGCATGCACCGTCCTTCTCGACCAGCGATGCCCCAACTGCTTGGGTGAACTCGTCCCTCGGCCACGAAGAACGAGCGGAGAACGGTCATGACGATGCTGATCGGCCATCCCGTAGTTCTTCGCCTGTTCGTTGCCCAGGCACTGTTCTGGACCAGCTCGATGACGGGCATCACCCTGACCGCACTGATCGGACTGCAGCTGGCGCCGATCAACAACCTCGCGACGCTACCGGTTGCCCTGCTGGTGCTGGGCAACCTGATGGCGGTACAGCCACTGGCGCGCCGGATGCAGTCACGCGGTAGACGCTATGGTTTCGTCCTGGGGGCCTGGGCAGGAGTGCTGGGTGGCCTGCTCAGTGCCACAGCCGCCTGGTTCGGTGACTTTCTTCTGCTATGCCTGGGTGCGCTGCCGCTGGGCGTCTATCAGGCGTCGGCAATGTTCTACCGCTTCGCCGCGCTAGAAACGGTAGGCGATGCCGAGAAGGGTCGCGCCATCGCCTATGTGATTGGCGGCGGGGTCTGCGCGGCGCTGCTGGCGCCCAGCCTGGGCGCATTTGCGCGCGAAGCACTACCTTCCCCCTTCGCTGGCGCCTATTTGCTCATGGCCGGATTGGCGGCAGTCGGCCTGCTGGTGGTGGCTTCGCTGCCCATCAGCTCACGTTCTCCCACCCAGTCGGCACCGGCAGCGGTCTCCCTGCGCGAGCTGTTACGTCGTCCCATCATCCGCACGGCGATCATCACCACAGCAATCGGGCATGGCTTGATGATTTTGGTAATGAACGCCACGCCTCTGGCGATGAGCTTCTGCAATCTGGGGCTTGATGACAGTGCGACGGTGATTCAATGGCATCTGCTGGGCATGTTTCTGCCCGCATTCGTGGCTGGCCCCTTGGTCGATCGTTTGGGCAGCATTCGTGTTGCGTTGAGCGGCGCCCTAATCCTGGCGGTCAGCGCGACAATTGCTCTTGGCGGCAACGGCTTTCAGCACTTCCTGCTGAGTTCCTGTCTGCTGGGCGTGGGCTGGAACCTGATGCTGGTTTCCGGAACGACCCTGCTCGGTAGAGGCCACCAGCCTGAGGAGCGCTCTGCAGCACAGGGCCTGATGGAACTGAGCAACGGATGCGCCGCTGCGGCGATGTCGTTCGCCTGCGGCGTGCTAATCACCAGCATCGGTTGGTCGGCTATCAACGCCGGAATGCTGATAATGATTGCGTTCGCCGCGGTGCTGCTCGGCGGACAGCGGAGTACAACCGAGGCCACCACATGAGCCAGGCGTCTAACGGCTGCTGCCACCTCTGTGCCGAAAGTGCTTCTCCCACCAACAATCAGGCCGAACAGGATACTGATCCCAGCAGTGCGTAGCGCACCTTCGCGTGAAAACTGACACGACCCGAGCTATCACAGCCCTACTGCTGGTGCAGTGTTACCCGATTGCGGCCTGCGGCCTTGGACGCGTACAGCGCAGAATCAGCCCATTCGATCAACTGGGCGTGACCGCTGCTGGGCGCGCTGAGGTCGGCGACGCCCAGGCTGATGGTGAAGCGGATTCGATGCTGCTCGTGACGAACATCGCAGGATTCGACCAGATACCGCAACCGCTCGGCAAACATCAGCGCACCGTGCTTGTCGGTATCGGGCAGCAGCAGCACGAACTCTTCGCCACCGTAGCGACCGGCCACGTCCGTACCGCGCAGGCTCTGGCGAATCAGTTCCGCCACTTGCTGGATGACCGCATCGCCTGCCTGATGTCCGTAGCTGTCGTTTATCGCCTTGAAATGGTCGATATCTAACATGACCAGCGCCGCTTGGCTGCCATAGCGACGGTGGCGCGCATAATCCAGACGCAACATTTCTTCCCAGTGCCCACGGTTGTAGAGTCCGGTCAGCCGATCGGTGTTTGACAGTCGCTGCAACTCGGCATTCGCTGCCTGCAACTGGCGGCGATTGATCGCCACGTCCGTCACGTCGTAGATAATCAGGCAGACCTGATCGATGTTGCCATCGACGTTCTTGAGCGGCAGCAATGTGGTGTTCTGGTACATGAAATCTTCCAGCCCGGTAATCGGCTGGTAATTCTTGAAACGCAGCAGGTAAGGCCGCTGCTCCCAGATGGCGAATGAAGGTGTGCCAAGCGTCATCACGCTTTCCACCTTGCGCCGAAACCAGTCTTCTTCCACCTCGGGGAACAGCTCGAAGAACGAGTGTTTGCGCACCTGACTCGGCGCCAGGCCCGAGCGGTTTTCCATGAAGGTGTTCCAGACCTCGACGCTATAGTTCCGATCCAGCACCACGACGCCCACATCAATACTCTGCACGATGGCCAGCAACCAGTGCAGCTCGTTCAGCTCGCTCGTATAGTTCATGCTCAATTCATCAGGTAGGCGAGCTTGCGTCTCAACAGCTCGACCGAATCTTCCGTAAACAGCAACAACAGATCGAAATGGATATCGTGACCTTCCAGGCTGTAGCTGAACTCCACCGCCAAGGTCTTTTTCCAACGCGCGCTGTTGAGCCGAATGAGTTCATCGATGGACGCGTGCTGTCCCAGCACTTGAGGATGGCCTTGGGAAAACACCACTTCGATCTGCTCGGCGATGCCGCTTAGGCAGGCACTGATCAGCAGGCTCGAAAGGTCCAGGAGCATTTCCATCTCCCGGTAGTTCTGCCGACGCATCAGCCGCGCCATGTCGGCCACCTCGGAGTCATGGAACAGCAGCAGCGCCTCACCGGCGATACCTCCGCCGATATAGCCTTGGCAAACCGCGGTGAGCTTCTGTCCTTGCGCAGCGTCGGCCAACGCCATGTGCAACTCGCCCACTTCAAGCAGGTTGACCTGGGGAATCGGTAGCTGGATGAACACTCCGAGCACCCGCGCCAACAAGGCCGCCGCACGCCCCATGGCGACATTGACTACTTCACGAAAAGCATCACGAAAGCCGATCGATTCGCCTTCGATACGCCCCACCAGTGCAGGCAGGTCGTGCAGCAGGCCAAGGCTGGCCAGAGTTTGATGCAGATGAACAGGATCGGCAGGTTTTCGGATGAAGGCCAGCGCACCGAGATCGAGTACCCGTCGCACAGCCTCATCCTGAACGTCGGCGGATATCACGACAGTCTTGCAGTGCAGTCCCTCTTGGCGCAGTTGCGCGAGCAACTGGTAGCCGTCCAGCTCCGGCATGGTGAGATCAAGCAGAAGTACATCGACGCTACCCTGGCGTATGCGCTCCAAGGCCTCCAGACCGGAGGCCGCCTGGCTGACTTCTACCGACCAGCCGACCGGCAGCGCTTGCAGCAGCTGCTTGCGCGCCAGGCTGGAATCATCGCAGATCAATAGCGAAACGGCAGACATCTGGTACGGAACTCTCGTTGCTCGCTCAACCAATTAACAGAGCTTATCGCACGCAACGCACCGCGTATGCACTATAAAGGCAAAATAGTGGCACTTTGCCTAAAAGAATCCGAGCAAGCGCTGCGCGAGCTTCCTCGCACCGCCCGGATATGCCTTGCTATTTAGTAGTATGCGTTCTCGCGGTTGGTGTGGTCGGTCACGTCACGCACCCCTTTTAGCTCTGGGATTCGCTCAAGCAGGGTCTTTTCGATCCCTTCTTTCAGCGTGAGGTCCGCCTGCCCACAGCCCTGGCAACCACCACCGAACTGCAGCACGGCAATACCTTCATCAACCACGTCGATCAAGGTCACTTGGCCGCCATGACTCGCCAGCCCAGGATTGATCTCGGTTTGCAGGTAGTAATTGATGCGCTCGTTCAGCGGACTGTCTTCGTTGACCATCGGCACCTTGGCGTTCGGCGCTTTGATAGTCAGCTGGCCACCCATGCGATCGGTCGCATAATCGACCAGCGCATCTTCCAGAAAGGGCTCACTGGTGCCATCGATCCAGGCGGTGAAGCGCTTCAGGGCAATCGCCACGTCGTCCGGTTTTTCTTCGCCGGGCTTGCAGTAGGCGATGCAGGTTTCCGCATAAGGGGTGCCGGGCTGAGTGATGAAAACACGAATGCCGATGCCCTCGGTATTCTGCTTCTCGAGCAGATCTGCCAGATAATCGTGTGCAGCTTCGGTAATGGTAATGGCGCTCATGGAAACTCCTCCAGACATTGGGGGAAGTGTACGCCAACCGTCGCGGCGGATAAAGTCCTAGTATTTTAGTCGGATTAAAGTTCCGATCGAAGCCAACGTTCAAAGGTTCTGATATCGATTCATATCCAGCGCTCCCGCCTCAACCGGATCGGTTTCATACAGGTAGCGGGTCAGGTCATTGAAATACTGCCAGAACTGCGGGTGGCTACGCCGAACGCCCCACCGCTCCACCAATCGCTCGAACGCCTCCTCGCTTTGCAACTCTTCCAGCGCCGCCACGAATGTTGGCACTTCGGCTGCGTGCAGACTGAACATGAAGTTAGGGTAACTGCTGAGCACTCCTGGGTAGACGGTCAGGGTATCCAGCTGCGGCTGATAGCGCTGCGCTTCACCGAACATGAAGGCCACGTTGCTGTGGGCCCGATTGCGTAACAGGCTATACACCTCCCGGCGGTTTTCGCTGTGTTCGACCCGCAGCATCGTCGCCTCAGGTAGGTAGTTGATGCCCGGCAGGTCCGCGGCCAGGCGATTGGTCAGCCTGCTCAGCGCCTGTTCTGCCTGCTGCAAGGCCTCCGGTTGTTCCTCGCGATAGCAATGACTTGCCGTACACCTGTTAATGCGATCCGGCGCAACGCTAGCGGGCGCGTGCCTGCTTATCAGCTGATCGACAAAGACTCGCTGGGGCATCTCACCATCCAGCTCCAAGGCGGATGGAGTTTGGATATCGATGGCGGTGTAGGCGAGCCGTAATTTCAACTGCCCGGTCTTCTGGTACCAACCATTGAGGATCGCCTGACGTGAATCGGCCGGCAGCAGCCGGAGGAAATTGAGCTCCGCACCGTTACGAATCAGGTCGAAATACAGCCGGGTCTGCCCCTGGTGCGAGACGTTGCCGAACACGTCGAAATTCACGACCAGCTGGTAATAGGTGCGCTCAAGCAGCGGAAAATCCATCCACCACAGGGTCTGCGGGACCTCCCCTATCAGGCCTTTGCGCACTGATGCGCTGTCATGCTGGCGGAAGATCGACAGCAAGGCGTTGTCGTTGCCGCTCCAGATATCCGCCCATTGCGCTGGAACCTCGGCATATGCGCGCTTGCGCAGCTGTTCATACTGGTTGCGTTTGCCCCAGTAACTCTTCCAGAACAGCAACAGTTCACTCAGGTCATCAATCTGGCCGGGCATGCTCAGCAAAGGCGTCGCTTCGACCCGGTATTTCTCATCGGTGAGGTAGAGATCCTGCTGAGGGTCTTGGAACAGCACCCAGAAGTTGTCGCGAATCACATCGGTGGCGATCTGCCCTCTGCAAACCGGGCCACGGATAAAGGTTCTTACGAAATACTCGGCGTTATCGAGCATGAACTGGTAACGCGCCTGGGCCGGAATCGCCTGGAAGGTCGCGAAAGGATTGGCCCGGTGGTAGGGCCCGTAGCCGGGGACTGTATCGAGCGTCCACGGGCTGTCGAAGAACAGTTCGCGCACCCGCTGCAGCTTGGCTGCGCTGAGTGGATAGGTGATGTGCGTCTTGTGGACGATGGATCCCTCCACGGGCTTGATCCGGTAGAAGAACGTTGTTCCTGGATCCTGGTTCGGCAGCCGCGTGGCGATGGGATTGACCGGCTGACCAGTCGCTGTGCGCGAGCGCACGACTTGGAAGAAATGCCCCGGCTCGCCACCGTCGAAATGCAGGTGGGCGAGAAACAGATGCTCGTACAACCAGCGACTGACGAGTCGCTCCCGCGACCCCGGCGCATTCAACAGCCTCTCCCAATCGTCGATCTGTGCTTGCTCATGTGCCGATGGCTCGAGAGGTTGCTGGTCCGTGGCTGCGCCCTGCTCTAGCCAAATCTGCAGCGTCGCGTATTCCTCATCGCTTAACCCAGTGACAGCGAACGGCATGCCGCCATAGGCGTTGCGCTTTGCATAGCCATCGAATTCCTCGGGTAGCGGGCAAAGATTCTGGCGGGCAATGCCGATATCCAGGTGCGCTGGCAATCGAGCATTTGCCTGCAGCGGTTGGCTTCGCCCCAATTCGAGCATGCGCGACATCAACGCAGCCTGGCTGCCTTGGCCGTCGAGTACCGAATAGAAGTCCTTGCGCCGCCAGGCTGCCTCTCCATGTGCGTCCAGGTACAGGCGCGAAGGAGCCTGGGACACGAGACGCGTGCCGTTATAAACCGGAGCCTTGTTCGCGCCCCGGAGTACGCCCTCGGCGCTGCCCATGTTCAGTTGGCAGGGCGCGTCATAGCAGGCATGGCAGGCGATGCACTTGGCTTCGAAGATGGGTTGGACATCGCGCTGATAGGAAATCGGGTCGGCCCGCAGAACAGTGCAACCCAGCACCAAGAAGCAAGCACCAAAAAAACGAAGCATGACCGACATTCCTGATAGCAGATAGAGATTGTAGCGAACCTCGTCATGGCTTTCCCGGCACCAGGGAACATGAATGATATTCAAGCGAACCCCTCCATGGCTCAAAAACCATGCAGGGTTGGTATCATCTGCGGCTTTCGCCTCAGCACTTCAGGTAGTTCCCATGACCAACCGCACCAATCGTCTTCAGGCCCTTCAGCAAGCGCTCAAGGAGCGCATCCTGATTCTCGACGGTGGCATGGGCACCATGATCCAGAGCTACAAGCTTGAAGAAGCAGATTACCGCGGCGAGCGTTTCGCCGACTGGCCGAGCGACGTCAAGGGCAACAATGACCTGCTGATTCTCAGCCGCCCGGACGTGATCAGCTCCATCGAGAAAGCCTACCTGGACGCCGGCGCCGACATTCTGGAAACCAACACCTTCAATGCCACTCAGGTTTCTCAGGCCGATTACGGCATGCAGAGCCTGGCTTACGAGCTGAACGTGGAAGGCGCTCGCCTGGCGCGACGCGTCGCTGACGCCAAAACGCTGGAAACGCCGGACAAGCCGCGCTTCGTCGCCGGAGTCCTTGGACCGACCAGCCGTACCTGCTCGCTGTCCCCGGACGTCAACAACCCCGGCTATCGCAACGTCACCTTCGATCAGCTGGTGGAAAACTACAGCGAAGCCACTCGCGGCCTGATCGAAGGCGGCGCCGATCTGATCCTGATCGAAACCATCTTCGATACCCTCAATGCCAAGGCGGCGATCTTCGCCGTGCAGGGGGTGTTCGAAGAGGTCGGCATCGAACTGCCAATCATGATTTCCGGCACCATCACCGATGCCTCCGGCCGTACCTTGTCGGGACAGACCACTGAGGCCTTCTGGAACTCGGTGCGCCACGCCAACCCTATCTCCGTGGGCCTGAACTGCGCCCTGGGTGCCAAGGAGCTGCGTCCGTACCTGGAAGAGTTGGCCAGCAAGGCCGACACCCACGTGTCTGCCCACCCCAACGCCGGTCTGCCGAACGCTTTTGGCGAATACGACGAAACGCCAGCAGAAACCGCCGCAGTGATCGAAGAGTTCGCCCAGAGCGGCTTCCTCAACATCGTCGGCGGCTGCTGCGGCACCACGCCGGCACATATCAAGGCGATCGCTGACGCGGTAGCCAAATATGCGCCACGCCAGATTCCCGTCATTCCCAGAGCCTGCCGTCTGTCCGGCCTTGAGCCATTCACCATCGACCGCAACTCGCTGTTCGTGAACGTTGGTGAACGCACCAACATCACCGGCTCGGCCAAGTTCGCCCGTCTGATCCGCGAGGACAACTACACCGAGGCGCTGGAAGTCGCCCTGCAGCAGGTGGAAGCTGGCGCCCAGGTGATCGACATCAACATGGACGAGGGCATGCTGGATTCGAAGAAGGCCATGGTGACCTTCCTCAACCTGATCGCCGGTGAGCCGGACATTTCCCGCGTACCAATCATGATCGACTCCTCCAAATGGGAAGTGATCGAAGCCGGTCTGAAGTGCATTCAAGGCAAGGGCATCGTCAACTCGATTTCCATGAAGGAAGGCGTCGAGCAGTTCAAGCAGCACGCTCGCCTTTGCAAGCGCTACGGCGCCGCCGTGGTGGTCATGGCCTTCGATGAAGCCGGCCAGGCCGACACCGCAGCGCGTAAAAAGGAAATCTGCCAGCGCAGCTACGACATCCTGGTCAACGAAGTGGGCTTCCCGCCGGAAGACATCATCTTCGACCCGAACATCTTCGCCGTGGCCACCGGCATCGAGGAACACAACAACTACGCGGTGGACTTCATCGAGGCCTGCGCCTTCATCCGCGACCACCTCCCCTACGCCCTGACGTCGGGCGGCGTATCCAATGTGTCCTTCTCGTTCCGAGGGAACAACCCGGTGCGCGAGGCCATTCACTCGGTGTTCCTGTACTACGCCATCCAGAACGGCCTCACCATGGGTATCGTCAACGCCGGCCAGCTGGAAATCTACGACCAGATTCCGCTGGACCTGCGCAACAAGGTCGAGGACGTGATCCTCAACCGCCACCCCGGCGCCACCGAAGCGCTGCTGGCGATCGCCGAGGACTATCGCGGTGACGGGTCGGTCAAGGAAGTCGAAAACGAGGAATGGCGCAGCCTGCCCGTGGGCAAACGCCTGGAACATGCGCTGGTCAAGGGCATCACGGCCTTCATCGTCGAAGACACCGAGGAATGCCGCCAGCAATGCGCACGCCCCATCGACGTTATCGAAGGCCCGCTGATGGCAGGCATGAACGTGGTTGGCGACCTGTTTGGCTCGGGCAAGATGTTTCTGCCGCAGGTGGTGAAGTCCGCCCGTGTGATGAAGCAGGCCGTGGCGCACCTGATCCCCTTCATCGAAGCGGAAAAAGGCGACAAACCGGAAGCCAAGGGCAAGATCCTGATGGCCACGGTCAAGGGCGACGTGCATGACATCGGCAAAAACATCGTCGGGGTGGTGCTCGGCTGCAACGGCTACGACATCGTCGACCTGGGCGTGATGGTTCCTGCGGACAAGATCCTCAAGACCGCCATCGAAGAAAAGTGCGACATCATCGGCCTCTCCGGGCTGATCACCCCCTCCCTGGATGAAATGGTGCACGTTGCCCGCGAGATGCAGCGTCAGGGCTTCAGCCTGCCATTGATGATCGGTGGCGCGACCACCTCCAAGGCGCACACCGCCGTGAAGATCGACCCGCACTACAAGAACGATGCCGTGGTGTACGTCACCGACGCCTCGCGCGCCGTGGGGGTGGCCACGACCCTGCTGTCGAAGGAAATGAAGCCGGACTACGCGACCAAGATCCGCGAGGAATACGCGATGATCCGCGAACGCACGGCCAACCGCAGCGCGCGTACCGAGCGTCTGAGCTATGAGAAGGCGATTGCCGCCAAACCGCAGTTCGATTGGGCGGGTTATACCCCGGTCAAGCCGACCTTTACCGGCAGCCGGGTGCTGGACGATATCGACCTCAAGGTGCTGGCCGAGTACATCGACTGGACACCTTTTTTCATCTCCTGGGATCTGGCCGGTAAATACCCCCGCATCCTCACCGACGAAGTGGTGGGCGAAGCCGCCACGGCGCTGTTCGCCGACGCTCAGGCGATGCTGAACAAGCTGATCGATGAAAAACTGATCAGGGCCCGCGCCGTGTTCGGCTTCTGGCCGGCCAACCAGATCAATCATGACGACCTGGCCGTCTATGGCGACAACGGCGAACAGCTCGCCATCTTGCATCACCTGCGTCAGCAGACCGTCAAGACCGATGGCAAGCCTAACTTCTCCCTGGCGGATTTCGTCGCGCCCAAGGACACCGGCATCACCGATTACGTGGGCGGTTTCATCACCACCGCTGGCATCGGTGCTGAGGAAGTGGCCAAGGCTTATCAGGAGGCCGGTGACGACTACAATTCGATCATGGTCAAAGCGCTGGCCGACCGCCTCGCCGAAGCCTGCGCCGAGTGGCTGCATCAGCAGGTGCGCAAGAACTATTGGGGCTACGCCCCAGACGAGCAGCTGAGCAACGATGACCTAATCAAGGAGCGGTACAAGGGCATCCGCCCTGCTCCCGGCTATCCAGCCTGCCCGGACCACACCGAGAAGGAAACCCTGTTCGCCTTGCTCGATCCCGCGGCGCAGTTCAACAAGGCCGGAAACAGCGGTGTGTTCCTGACCGAGCACTACGCCATGTTCCCTACCGCAGCGGTCAGCGGCTGGTATTTCGCCCACCCCGAAGCGCAGTACTTCGCGGTCGGCAAGATCGACAAGGATCAGGTGGAAAGCTACTCGCAGCGCAAAGGCCAGCCCATCGAAGTCAGCGAACGCTGGCTGATGCCGAACCTGGGTTACGACGTCTGACCGGAGCAATCATGAACGACACGCCTTACCTGCTGGACCAGCTTGAAAATGCCGACATGCTGGAAATCGACGGCCTGCACGCCAGCGACTTCAGCCTCGACGAGCAGCTGCTCGACGCGGCTGACGCAGCAGCGCAGGCAGAGCAATCCTTTTCCAGCGAAACGATCGTGTTGCGCATTCAGGCCTTGGATGGCCGCCAGCGTCAGCAGTGGCAATTCAGCTATAACCAGGTGATGGAAGCACTTCATCAGCCTGAGGACGACAGCTGGCAACTCGAAGGCGGCCACGTGCTCAGATGCTTCGCGGCCATTCGTGCCGAAGGTGACGACTAAACCGGGCTTTTAGGGAGACAGGCATGCAAGACGAGAACCAAGCACCTCCAGCCGTCGCCCTTGGCACGGTAATCGCCCAACGCACATTGAGCACCGAAGCCGGGGACGGTGTAACGATTTCCATAGGACAGCCAGTGCATATTGGCGACGGCTGGGATTGGGCCTGTCCCTATCAGATCGAGGGGCTGAAAACGCCAATACAGCACCGAGTGTTCGGCATCGATGCCCTACAGACCTTGCAGCTGGTGTCGATTGCCATCCGCGCCGAACTCGAACAATGCGGCGAGCGCCTGTCCTGGCTGGACAATGACTTCTGGCAAGCCGGCTTCCCGATGTTGCTGCAGTCCTACGGCGACAGGAAGATCGAGGAGAAGCTGCTGAAACTACTGGAAGAAACCTTCCACTGATCCAAAGCGGTGGAATTTCTTGCCATCGCTGTAGCAACACCTCCGTCATGAGCGCCATGGCGCATTCACCATGACTCATCGTCGTGCCACCGGGCTCCTTCATGTCCCCTCTGGAAATCATCGCCTCAACCCTCGGCGTCATCGCCGTATGGCTGACGGTCCGACAGAACCCTTGGTGCTGGCCCATCGGCCTGGTCATGGTGTCCCTCTATGCCTGGTTTTTCTTCGAGGCGCAGCTGTTTTCCCAGGTACTGCTGCATGGCGTGTTCGCCCTGTTGCAGCTATATGGCTGGTGGCAATGGACCCGAGGTGAGGCAGGGTCTAGACGCAGAACGGTTGGTCGCGCGAGCGCCCGTGAGGTATTAAGCGGTCTCGCCAGCGCCTCGCTGGGCGCGGCGGTATTGGGTGGATTGATGGCTCACTACACCGAAGCGCTGTTTCCCTGGGCAGACGCCTCGCTCACGGCGTTCAGCCTGCTCGCGCAATACTGGATGGCGCACAAGCGCGTGCAGTGCTGGATCCTGTGGATCGCGGTAGATGTGCTCTACGTCGGTTTCTTTGCTCATCAGGATTACTGGCTGACCGCCGGCCTCTACGTCCTCTTCACACTGTTGGCGATACTGGGGTTACGGGAATGGCGCCTGACATTGGTGGCGACACGATGAAAGTGTTGGTGCTCACCGGGCCCGAATCCACCGGCAAGAGCTGGCTGGCCGCACGGTTGCACAGAAGGTTCGGTGGCCTGCTGGTGGGTGAGTACGTGCGCGACTTCATCGACCGCGAGCAGCGCGATACCTGCCTGGCGGACATCCCTGCCATCGCTCGAGGCCAACTGGCCAGGGAAGATGCCGCGCGCAGTCAAGCACCCGAGCTGTTGATTCTCGATACGCACCTGCTGAGCAATATCCTCTGGAGCCGTACGCTGTTCGGGACCTGCCCCGCCTGGCTGGAAGACGAACTGCTGCAGCGCCAATACCATCAGCATCTGCTGCTATCGCCGGAAGGCATCGACTGGCATGACGACGGTCAGCGTTGCCAGCCCAGCCTTGCCGAACGCTTGAAGTTTTACCAAGACTGTCGCGATTGGCTGATCAGCCGTAATCAGCCGTTTGTGGAAGTCGGTGGCAGCTGGGCCGAGCGAGAACAGCAAGCCATGGTAATTACCCAGGCGATACTGGAAAACTAGCGACTCGCTGACCGTCGCAACAATAGCGCAATGGCGAGCAACACCATCAAGGCGCCCGGCGCCCACTGCCATCCCGCGCGCGCAGGCTGGTCGAAGAACAACAGGAGCATCGAGACGAAGGGCACCAGGTAGCTGTAGGCAGTGACGGCTCCCGGGGTGAGTACCGAGGTCGCGCGTTGCTGCAGGAAGAATGTCATGGCACTGGAGAAAACCCCCAGGTAAACCACCAGCAGCACGTCGAGCAGGTTCAACCTCAGCAGGGACTGCGGCGTTTCCCATAGCACGCCCATCAGACCGATCAGCGCAGCACCACAAACCAGGCTCCAGAAGGTACGCAGCGCTGCCTGCCTCGGCAGCATCGCGCGCGCCAACCCCCATTTGCTAAGCACCGGATATAGCGCCGATGCTACACAGCCGAAGAAGAATCCCAGCTCCCCCAAGCCCAGCTGCATGCCAGCGAAGTCGCCGCCATTCTCCGCCCAGGCCAGCCCCAACGCACCGCACGCCCCAAGGCCAAGAATCGCCAACAGGCGCCCTGCCGGTTGCTCGACACCCAGTCCCCGCCCTAGGCCGTAGGCCAAAAGCGGCACACTGACGAACAGCGTCGCCATCGACAGTGCGCTGACCCGGTGAGCGGCCCAGAACATGGTGCCGAAGAAGCCGGCCAGGGATAGCCCCATCAGCCCGTACAGCAGCAAGGTAGCCATTTCCGGCCGCCCTTCACTCTGCTTCCAGGCCAGCGGTGCCAGTACCAGCGCCGCGATGCTGAAACGTATGGCAGTCAGCAACAGCGGCGGCAAACCTTCACTGAGCATCCCAACGGCGGGAAATGACAGGCCCACGAACAATGCCCACAGCAGCATGCCGAGATGGGCCTGCGTGGGGCGAGACGTTTCAGTCATCGTCGGGCATAACCATTTGGCTGCGGTTCGTCGCTATTTGAGCTGCGACGGTGAATTGCGGACGATCTTGATGCGATGGGTAAGCGCCGGCTTGCGCGTCACACTGATCGCCCGACGCGTTACGGTATCGATGGTGATATTCCAGAAGCCGGTACCGGGCACCTTGATCCGTGCAGGAAACTTGTCGAATGCTCCGCCGTGGTAGGTATGACTTCCGCCATTCCTGAAGCTGCGAAAATTCTTGTCGTTCATCAGACGGATGTTGCAGGGCTGTGAGCATTCGATGACCACGAAGTCGTCTTCGTTGAGGTGCTCGCGCTGGTGTATGAATTTCATTGTGGCTCCGACAGCCTGAAACGGAGGGCGAACGATAGCACGCGGGCGCTCTGCCCGGCCTTTACCGCATAATGTTTGCCGATATTCTGCAGCCAGACGATTAACCGCATATGCCCCTTCGCCCCCCCAACACCGACCTCACCGCGCCCATCGTGCGACACGCCACGCGGACGGGATTCTTCATCGCCGGTTTCGGTTTGTCGGTGTGGGCACCACTGGTGCCCTACGTGCGTGAGCGCATCGAGATGAGCGATGCGGTGTTCGGACTGCTGCTGTTGTGCATAGGAATCGGTTCCCTTACCTGGATGCCGTTGTCCGGCTTGCTGATCGCCCGTCAAGGCATCCGGCCAGTCATCCTCAGCTGCGTGATGCTACTGGTACTGGCGCTGCTCGGTATCGCTCTGACCGAATCGATATGGCTGCTGGGTCTTGCCCTGTTCTGCTTTGGCGGCAGCCTCGGCGTGCTCGACGTTGTGCTCAATGTCCAATCGCTGCTGGTTGAGCGTGAGCTCGGTCGACGCCTGATGTCGAATTTCCACGGGATGTTCAGCCTCGGTTCTATCTGCGGCGCGCTGGCGCTGACCGGCCTACTGACGCTGGGCCTCACACCCGTGAGCGGCACCCTGCTGATGATCGCGTTGATCGTTATCGCCAACTGCCTGGTCATGCGTGGCTACCTGACACGCAAGGCGCCGGCAGGCGGCGTCGCCTTCGTGCGCCCCACAGGCATGGTCTTGCTGGTAGGAATGCTGTGCTTCGTGGTGTACCTGGCCGAAGGCGCGGTGCTCGACTGGAGCGCGCTCTATCTGACCGGCGAAAAGCAGCTGGAAACCTCCAGCGGCGGCCTTGGTTATGCGGCGTTCGCGCTGATGGTCACCATCGGTCGCTTCGCCGGTGGCCGGGTGGTGAACAGCCTTGGTACTGCGCAGACCGTCGCTTTCGGCGGCTTTCTGGCCGCGGCGGGTATCGGCCTGAGCATTATCGCCGACCACTGGACCCTGGCCTTGCTGGGTTATGGCCTGTGCGGGCTGGGTTGTGCCAATGTCTCGCCCGTGCTGATTTCCGCCCTCAGCCGGCAGGACGTGATGCCGGTACACCTTGCGGTGACGGCAGCCACCACGGTCGGATTCGCAGGAGTGCTCGTCGGGCCCGCGCTGATCGGGCTGATTGCCCATTTCAGTTCGCTGACAGTGGCCTTCGTGTTGCTCGCCTTGTTGCTGGCGAGCCTTATCCTGGGTAGCCGCCGATTCGTCGATTGACCGGGCTAAACGTAAAACGCAAGTAGTGTGGCCCCTACCGAAACACGGCCAATGGGCGTCGGCGGCACAGGTGATTCTTCGACAGCCTGCTAGAATGCGCGCCCTATGCGCATCTCCGACTTTCACCAACAGCTCGCCGACATCGGCGCCAAACCCGTTCATATCGGGCGGATCACTCGCGCCTGGCTGCAGGGCAAGCCACTAGACAGCGGCACCCGTCACCAGAAAAGCGAGGACTTCCTGCCGCTATCGGTTCGCCAAGGCCTACCGGAGATCGAGCGGCGCATCTTTGCTTTACTTCAACTTCGCTCGGAACACCCCGCCGAGGACGGATCGGCGCGCCTGCTAGTGGCGCTGGAAGACGGCCAGATGGTGGAAAGCGTGCTGCTGCCGCGTGGCGGGCTTTGCGTGTCGAGCCAGGTAGGCTGTGCCGTAGGCTGCGTATTCTGCATGACGGGCAAGAGCGGTCTGCTGCGTCAGGTGGGTAGCGCCGAGATCCTCGCCCAGGTCGCCCTGGCCCGCCGCTTTCGCCCCGTGAAGAAGGTGGTGTTCATGGGCATGGGCGAACCGGCACACAACCTCGATAACGTACTGGAGGCCATCGACCTGCTGGGCACCGATGGCGGCATCGGCCACAAGAACCTGGTGTTCTCCACCGTCGGCGATCTGCGCGTGTTCGAGCGCCTGCCGCAGCAGGCGGTCAAGCCAGCACTGGCCCTGTCGCTGCACAGCACCAACGCCGCCCTGCGCCGCGAACTGTTGCCGCGCGCGCCGCTGATCGATCCCGCCGAACTGGTCGAACTGGGCGAAGCCTACGCCCGCCTGGTGGACTACCCCATCCAGTATCAATGGACCCTGCTCGCCGGCATCAACGACAGCCAGGAAGAAATGGACGGCATCATCCGCCTGCTCAAGGGCAAGTTCGCGATCATGAACGTGATCCCCTACAACAGCCTGGACGACGACGCCTTCCAGCGCCCCGCCACCGACCGCATCCACCAGATCATGCGTTACCTGCACGAGAACGGCGTGTTGACCAAGGTACGTAATTCCGCCGGCCAGGATATCGACGGCGGTTGCGGCCAGCTGCGGGCCCGCGCCGAGCGCGTGCTCAAGGCACCGAGAAAAATCGCGACCGCCTGAGGCACGACCTTCAGCGTTGAGGGTCATAGAAGCGCACAGCAGATCCGGCAAACACCCAGGACAGATATGCACACATTGGAACGTCTTCGCCGCGGCGAACTGGCCGGCATCACCCGCCTCGACCTCGCGGAAGACCTCACTGAGTTTCCGCGGGAAATCTTCACCCTGGCCGACAGCCTGGAAGTGCTCAACCTCTCCGGCAACCGGCTCGACAGCCTGCCGGACGACCTGCCGCGGCTGCACCGCCTGCGCATCCTGTTCTGTTCGGATAACCGCTTCAGCGAAGTCCCAGCGGTGCTCGGCAACTGCGCTGAACTGGAAATGGTCGGTTTCAAGGCCAACCGTCTCGAAAACCTACCGGCCACCGCTCTACCGCCCAAGCTGCGCTGGCTGATCCTCACCGACAATCGACTGGAACAGCTACCGGACGAGGTCGGTGCCTGCCATCGACTGCAGAAGCTGATGCTCGCCGGTAACCGCCTTGGCGCGTTGCCCGCCACACTCGCCAACTGCCATCGGCTGGAATTGCTGCGCATCGCCGCCAACCGTTTACCCGCTCTGCCCGCCTGGCTGCTGACGATGCCGCGCCTGAGCTGGCTTGCCTTTGCCGGCAATCCGTTCAGTGACGCCATCGAAGCCACGGCGCTGGCACAACACCCCATACCGCCGATCGAGCGTGAGCACATCACTTTCGGTGAAGTGCTTGGCCAGGGTGCCTCGGGCGTGATCCACCGTGCCGACTGGCAGCCACCGGGACAGGCGGCCCGAGCCATGGCAGCCAAGCTGTTCAAAGGCAGCCTGACCAGCGATGGGCTGCCGCACAGCGAAATGGCCGCCTGCATATCCGCAGGCGAACACCCCAACCTGATTCGCATCGCCGGGCCGTTGGCCGACCATGAAGATGCGCTGCCGGGGTTGCTGATGGATCTGATCGATCCGTCCTTCCGTGTGCTGGCCGGTCCACCATCGCTCGTCAGTTGTACCCGGGATTGCTACGCAGCACAGCAGCGCTTTAAGGCCGAGCAGGTGCTGAAGATTGCCTCAAGCGTAGCCAGTGTCATGCAGCATCTTCACCGACGCGGAATCCTTCATGGCGATCTCTATGGGCACAACCTGCTCGTCGATCCAGCGGGCAAGACACTGCTCAGCGATTTCGGCGCGGCCTCCTTCCATGACCCGCTCGGTGACGAGGGCCGCGCGCTGCAAGGGCTCGAAGTCAGGGCCTTCGGTTACCTGCTGGAGGAGTTGCTGGAGCGCTGCGATGACAACTATCAGGACTCACCCCGCCTTCAACAGCTGGCCGGCATCAAGCAACGCTGCCTGCTCGACGCACCGCTGCAGCGGCCCGATTTCTGCACTCTCGTGAACGAGATGAGCGGAACACACTAGGCAAGCCGAGCCCGGCCGACGGCTATCATCCATCCCTTTACTGAACGGCGGCCTGACAATGCCTGCACCCGACTCGACTCCCAGCGCCAAGTCCATGGAACATGACCCGTTCATCATCGGCTTGAAGCAGCGACTTCCCGAAGAGCTGCGGGAAAGCTTCTCCAACGAGCAGCTACAGGGCCTGCGCACTGCGTTTGCCACCCGCTCATGGGCCCGACACAAGCTCGATCTGCGCGGCACCTTGAATATCTGGCGTACCCAGTATTATTTCGTGCTGGTCGCCGGCCGTAACAAACGCAGCCTGACACGTACGCAACAGAGACTGTCGGTGGTGGCCAAAGCCGGTGCGATCACCCTGTTTCTGCTCTTCTCACTGATACTGGGGCTGGTCACGCTCTACGTGCTGAAGTCCGCGCTCGGTATCAACCTGCTGCCTAACTACTCGCTTGGCTTATGGGACTGGTTCAAGGGCGGCCGTTAAGCCGCTCTGCCCGCATCAGGCTGCGCGAAGGC
>Ga0233363_1000005_pt1 | contig 148193 bp, 121 predicted proteins | sample ElkDunMinimDraft_18_FD_191534 | JGI IMG/M metagenome (GOLD analysis project Ga0233363, IMG submission 191534) | Fecal eukaryotic communites from dung pellets of Tule Elk in California, USA - Elk Dung C16 | ecosystem: Host-associated > Mammals > Digestive system > Large intestine > Fecal... | reverse complement strand
GGTTGCTGCCGCAGGCGGTCCTCGCGGCCGGCGCGGCGTTCGTCGCGGCCGTGCTGGTCCAGCGCGTGCTCCCCGCCTACGTCATCGCCGCGGGGCTCCTCATCGCCACCGGGGGGTTCGCCCTCACGCTGTTCCTGTCGCCGTCCTCGAGCCCCGCGCTCGTCGCGGCGTCGCTCGCGCTGGTGTCGCTCGGCGCCGGGATGGCGCTCGCCCTGAGCAACGACGTCATCATGAGCTCCGTGCGGCCGGAGCGCGCCGGCCAGGCGGCCGCCACGTCGGAGACCGCCTACGAGCTCGGCACGACCCTGGGCACCGCGGTGCTCGGCGGGGTGCTGGTCGCCTGGTACTCGCGGGCCGTCACGGCCGGCACCGACGTGCTCGACATCCCGTCGAGCCTGGCCGAGCGCGCGTCGTCGACCATGGCCGAGGCCCTGCTGGTCTCGGCCGAGGTCGGGGGCAGCACGGGCTCCGCGGTCCTCGGGATCGCCAGGGACGCCTTCACGGACGCGATCGTCGTCACCGGGGTCGCCGGCGCGGCGGTCATGGCCCTCACCGCCGTCTGGGCCGTGAGCACGCTCCGCGGCGCGGCCGCGGACGCCGACCTGGCCGCGGAGCACGAGCACGAGCCCCGCTGACACCGGGCGGTTCCCCGAGCGGGTGCTCGGCCCGCCCGGTTGACCGCGGAGCCGGAACAGGGTGTTGTGTGGACCTGCGAGGCAACACCGGTGAGCGTCGGAGAAGAGGAAAGATGCGTCCGTTCCTGGACAAGACGGTGCCCGAGGTCTGGCAGTCGGCCTCGGCGCTCTCCACGGTGGTGCGAGAGGCCGCCGCCGAGCGCGGGCTCTCGGTGGTCGAGTCGGAGCTCATCAAGGTGCGGGCGTCACAGCTCAACGGGTGCGCGTTCTGCCTGGACCTGCACTCGCGCGAGGCCAGGGCCGCCGGGATCCGGCAGCAGATGCTGGACCTGCTGCCGGCCTGGCGGGAGACCGACGAGTTCGACGAGCGGGGCAAGGCGGTGCTCGCGGTGGCGGAGGCGGCGACCGTCCTGCCCCTGGGCGAGAGGTCCGTCGTCGAGCTGACCCGCGCGCGCACGGTCCTCGGCGAGGACGCCTTCGTGGCGGCCGAGTGGGTCGCGGTCGCGATCAACATGTACAACCGGATCTCCATCCTCAGCGGGCACCCGGTGCGTCCGCGCGACGGGGACGGGAAGGTCGTCCGGCGCGCGCCCTGACGGGCGGTCGGGGCTCGGCGGTCGCGGCCCGGCGTGCCGAGCTCGGCGAGGGGCGGGCCCCGGTGGTCAGAGGGCGAGGTCGAGGCGGCCCTCCGGGGACGAGCTGGCGAGGGCACCCTCGCGGCGGGGGATCCGGCCGGCGCGCGCGGCCAGACGGCCCGACTCGACGGCGAGACGCATGGCACGCGCCATGCGGACCGGGTCGGCGGCGCGTGTCACGGCGGTGGCGAGCAGCACGCCGTCGCACCCGAGCTCCATGGCCAGGGCCGCGTCCGACGCGGTCCCGATCCCCGCGTCGAGGATCACCGGCACGCGCGCTGCGGCCGCGATCGCCTCGATGTTGCGTGGGTTGAGGACGCCGAGGCCTGAGCCGATGGGCGCCCCGAGCGGCATGACCGCGGCGCACCCGACGTCCTCGAGGCGGCGCGCGAGGATCGGGTCGTCGTTGGTGTAGGGCAGCACGACGAACCCGTCGCGCACCAGCTGCTCGGCCGCCTCGACCAGGCCGAGCGGGTCGGGCAGGAGCGTGACGTCGTCGGCGATCACCTCGAGCTTGACCCACTCGGTGCCGCACGCCTCGCGCGCGAGGTGCGCGGTGAGGACCGCCTCGCGCACGGTGAAGCAGCCGGCGGTGTTGGGCAGGGCGCGGATGCCGAGACGGGCAAGGAGCGCCCAGATCCCGGCGTCGGGGCTTGCCTCGCCGCCCGCGCGCACGGCCACCCGCCGCATCGCGACGGTGGTCAGGGCGGTGCCGGACGCGACGAGCGCGTCCTCGAGCGTGAGCAGGTTCGCGGCCCCGCCGGTGCCCATGACGAGGCGCGAGCCGATCGTCGTGCCGGCGATCACGAGCGGGTCCTCGGCGACGTCCTGCGCGGTCGCCCGGCCGGGAGCGGGATTGTGCAGCGTGGTCACGGGTCCTCCTCAGCCGCCCTGGACGGCGGCGACGATCTCGATGCGGGCGCCGGGCACGACGGCGGTCGTCGCCCAGGACCCGCGCGGCACGACGGCGTCGTCGAGCGCGACCGCGACGCCCTGCGGCGTCCCGTCCGCGACGTACCGGGGGACGAGTGCGGCGACGAGCTCCTCGAGCCCGGTGCCGGGCTCGAGCGTGCGGGGCTCGCCGTTCACGGTGACCTCGACGGTCGGTGCGTGGTTCAGGGGTCTCACCTCGGTGTCGTGGTGTGCAGGGCGGGTGCGGCGAAGCGGTGGGCGCGGGCCGGGTCGAGCGCGGCTGCGGCGTCGGGCGGGAGCCCGGCCCCGGTGAGCCCGGCGACCACCGCGTCGGCGGTGAGCGGCGCCAGCAGGATGCCGTTGCGGCCGTGACCGGTCGCCACGTGCAGCCCGGGGACGGCGGTCGCGCCGACGAGCGGCAGGTTGTCGGGCGTCGCGGGCCGCGCGCGCGGGGTCACGTCGACGAGCGCCGCCTCGTCGATCCCGGGCAGCAGGGCGCGCGCGTCGCGCAGCAGGGCGAAGACGCCGCCCGCGGTCGCGCGGCGGTCGTCGGGGTTCTCCTCGGTGGTCGCGCCGACGACGATCTCCCGGTGCCCGGCCCGCGGCCCGTCGGCGGCGACGGCGCGCGGCACGACGTACACCGGCCGGCCCTGCACCACGCCCCGCACGACGTGCTCGAGCGCGAGGTCGGGACCCGCGTCGAGACGCAGGGTCTGGCCCTTCACGGGTCGCGTCGGCACGTCGACGCCCGGCACGTCGCGGAGCAGCGCACCCGACTCCCAGCCCGCCGCGACGACGACAGCCCCGGCCGCGTGGAGGCGACCGCCGTCGTCGTGCACCCCGACGACGTGCCCGGCGGGATCACGCTCCAGCCGGGTCGCGGCGGCACGCACGACGACGGCCCGCGCCCCGTGGCGCGACGCGTCGCCCGCCGGGTCGGCGAGCGCGGCGAGGAGCGCGGCGTGGACCGCGCGCGGGTCGACGGCGTGGTCGGCGGGCGCCCAGGCCGCTCCTGCGACGCGCGGGCCGAGGTAGGGCTCGCGGCGGCGCGCCTCGACGACGGTGAGCTCGTGCGACGCGAGGCCGTGCGCCGCGTGCAGGGCGAGGAGGCGGCGCACGAGCGCGAGGTCGTCGGCGTCGTACGCGAGCGTGAGGGTGCCCGCCGTGCGCAGCCCGACGTCGGCCCCCGTCGCGGCGCGCAGGTCGGCCGCGAAGCCCGGCCACAGCGCGCCCGCGGCCAGGTGGAGCCGGAGCGCGTCGTCCTCGCCGAAGTCGGCCTCGGTCACCGGGGCGAGCATCCCCGCCGCGGCGTGGGTCGCACCGTCGCCCGGCGCCGGGTCGAGGACGGTGACGGTCAGGCCGGCACGCGCGGCGCGCCACGCCACGGCGAGGCCGACGATCCCGCCGCCCACGACGACGAGGTCGCGCGCGCCGTCGGGCACCTCGCCCTGCGGCGGCACGACGGCGGCGCTCGCGGACGGCGGACGGCCCGCCGGTGACGGAGGGCCAGAGGGGTGCATGTGCGCTCCCTTCGCTGGCATGACCCAGATCAGGTTCGACGGTCGGCTCCTACGCCCTCTCAGCCCCGTGCGGGGCTCCCGTGCTGTCGGCCACAGTACCGCGTGCACCGGGCGCGCCGCGGCTAGGCTCCGGCGGGTGAGCACCGAGACCTCCTCGACCCCCGTGGCACCTGCCGTGCCGGACGCGGCCGCCGTGCGCGCCCGCCTCGCCGACGCGCGCCTCTACCTGTGCACCGACGCGCGCGAGGACCGCGGCGACCTCGAGGACTTCCTCCGGGCAGCGCTCGCAGGCGGCGTCGACGTGGTCCAGCTCCGCGACAAGACGCTCGACGTCGCGCGCGAGCTCGAGCTCCAGGAGCTCGTGGCGCGGGTCGCGACGGAGCACGGCGCGCTCTGGGCCGTGAACGACCGTGCCGACGTCGCGCGGCTCGCGGGCGCGCCCGTCGTGCACATGGGCCAGCGCGACCTGCCGGTCCCGGCGGTACGAACGCTTCTCGGCGCGGACCCGGTGCTCGGCCGGTCCACGCACTCCGTCGAGCAGGCCGCCGCGGCCGAGGCCGACCCCGCGGTCGACTACTTCTGCGTGGGGCCGCTGTGGGCGACGCCGACGAAGCCGGGGCGCGCCGCCGTCGGGCTGGGCCTGCTGCGCGACGTCGCGAGCACCCGGCCGACCACCCCGTGGTTCGCGATCGGCGGGATCGACGCCGAGCGGCTCGACGCCGTGCTCGACGCGGGCGCGACGCGCGTCGTCGTGGTGCGCGCCCTCACGCGCGCATCCGACCCCGAGCGCACGGCCCGCGAGCTGCGGTCCCGCCTCGAGGGCGCGACGCGCCGCGGCTGAGCGCGCGGCGCGCCCGCTCCCGAGGGGTCGGCGGCGTCAGGCGACCGCGAGGGCGATCGTCACGAGGGCCCCGAGGACGAGGAACGGGCCGAGCGGGACCGACGAGCCGCGGTGCAGCCGCCGCGTCACCAGCAAGCCGCACGACACCACCGCGGCGCTCGCGAACGCGGCCACGGACCACACGCCGACGCCGTCCCACCCGAGCCACGCGCTCAGCGCGGCGAGCGGCGGCGCGAGCTTCACGTCGCCGAACCCCAGCCCGGTCGGGCTCGCCAGGTGCAGCAGCCCGAACGCGCCCGCCGCGAGCCCGGCCGCCGCGAGCACGCGCAGCGACCGCTGCCCGTCGCCCTCGGCGACCCCCGACCCCAGGACGACCAGGGCGAGCACGGGATAGACGGGAAGCACGAGCACGTCCGGGAGGCGCAGCGTCCGCGCGTCCACGGCGGCCGCCGTCGCGGTCGGCACGAGGACGACGGCGCTCGCGAGCGCGTGCCACGCCGTGACCCCCGGTGAGGCGAGGAACGCCGCGCCCACGACGGCCACGGCGACCGCGACGAACACTCCCGAGAGCACGGGGGTGCGGCAGGCCTCCCGCCAGGCGTCCGAGCCCACGCGCCGCGGCGCCCACCGCGTGCGCGTCGCGCGCGTCCTCACCGCGCGTCCAGCACGCCGGGGACGGTGACGACCGAGCCGGCCCGCAGTCCCCAGCGCTCGAACGTGCCGAGCGGGGCCTCGAGGACCGCACGCGTGCCGCGGGCCGCGGACAGGGCGCGCCAGGGGTGGAGCGGGGCCACCCGGAGCGCCGACCCGTCGCGCGCGAGGAACGCGACGTCGAGGCTCGCGCGCATCCCCGCGCCGTGGACCGAGGTGCACGGGACCAGGAGCATCGCGTCGGGCAGCGGCGACCGGCCGAGCATGCCCCGGAGCCGGGTGAGGAACGTGCGCGCGACGAGCACGGGGCCGACCTCGCCGCCGTCGACGCTCAGGGGTGCGGTGTGCATGACAGGGGCCTCCGTCGGTCCGTCGTCCGCGTGCTGCGGGTCTGTACCCGTCCGGCGCCCGGCGCCGCACATATGTGTTGGTTCGTCCAGGAGTCTCGACCGTCCGGGTGTTGGTTTGGTATTGTATCCCTGCGTTTAGGTCCGAATGGCGCGGCAGCGCCGCCGAGACGCCGACCGTGAGGAAGACGACGTTGTTGATCCCCGTTCGTTCGGACGGTGCCCAGGCACCCACCCAGACCTGGCGTCCCGCCACGCTCAGCACCCTGGTCGAGCACGTGGACGACGCCGCCGAGGACGTCCTGCTCGTCTGCGACGCACCCGCCGCCCTCGGCGTCGCGCGTGCCGTCCGGGCGCTCGCCCGCGGGGGGTGCGCGGCCCTGCTCGTCACGGGTCCGGTGACCCGCTGGGCAGTGCTGGTCGAGGCGCTCTCCACGCTCCCCGTCGACCACCTCGGCCTGGCCCCGGCGGTGTGCGCGGCCGTCGACGCGCGGACGCGGACGAGGGTCGTGCTCTCCGGCGTCGGCGCGCTGGCGGCCCCGAACCCGTCGCTCGGCCAGCACGTCCGGTCGTGGTGGCCCCCGAGCAGGTTCCTCGTCGACCTCGACGGGGGAGTCGTCGCACCCACGCGGCAGGTCCCGGTCGTGGGGCCGGGGGACGTCGTCGTGGCGCGGGGCGCCCGGGAGGTGGTCCCGGGCGCCGAGCACGCGCTGCCGCCCGTCCGGACCGAGATCACCGGAGCGCGGGGGTGGCGGGCGCGACGCTGGCTCGAGGTCAGCACCGTCCCGCCGGACCGCGACGCCGTCGTCGCGGGCGCCGTCGCGGACCCGGACGTCGCGCCGTGCCCCGAGTGCGGGCGCCTCGCGGACCGGGCCTGCCTCTTCTGCGGCCTGCCGGGCGCTGACCGTGACGGCGCGCGCGACCACGTCCTTTCCTCCGTCGGCCCCCGAGGAGCCCGATCATGAACCCACGCCAACGCCGAGGAGTCCTGCTCCTCGTCCTCACCGCGGTCGCAGCGGTCACCGCGTTCCTCGGGGTGCTGACCTACGTGGACGACGTCGGTTCGCAGGTCGGACCCACCGTGCGGGTGCTGCGCCTGACGAACGACGTGAAGGCGTACGAGGCGGTCACCGAGGACGTGCTCGAGAGCGTCGAGGTCCCCCGTCGGTGGGTCTCGTCCTCGGCGTACCTCGAGGGCGACACGCAGGACGTCGTCGGCAAGGTCGCCGGCGCGGACTTCGCCGCGGGCGCGACGGTCCAGCGCGGGATGGTGCTCGACCCGCCCGAGCTCGAGCCCGGCTACCGCGAGATCGCGGTCATGGTGGACGCCGAGACCGGCGTCGCGGGCAAGGTCGCGCCGGGTGACCTCGTGGACATCATCGCCACGGTCGGCGGGACCGACGCCGAGCCCCCGAGCTCGCGCCTGTGGGTCTCCGGCGCACGCGTGCTCGACGTCGGGGTGGCCCAGGACGTCGCGGAGCAGGACCGCGGCTTCACCTCGGGGCGCGGCGTCCCGGTGACGTTCGCGCTGACCACCAACGACGCGCTCAAGGTCGCGTTCGTCGAGAGCTTCTCCGTGAAGCTGCGGCTCGCCCTGCGCGGGGCCGGCGACACGAGCGAGATCTCCGCGGACCAGTGGGTGTACACCGTGACGGAGGAGCAGGGATGAGTGTCAGCGCAGTCCTCGTGACCGACGACCCGGCGGTGCGCGAACGCGTCGAGAATCTCCTGCGCGAGAGCGAGGCCGTCGACCTGGGGTCCTCGGTCCACGACCTCGCCGAGCTGGAGGCGGTGGTGGCGCGCGGCCGCGACGTCGGTGTCGTGCTCGTCGACGCGAACCTCGACGGCGGGCAGGGCCACGTCCTCGCACGCCGTCTCGGGCTGACGCTGCCCCTCCTCGGCTCGGTCATGCTCGTCGAGGACGCCGGGCCGGACGAGCTCGCCGCCGCGATGGAGGTCGGGGCGCGGTCGGTCGTCTCGCTGGACGCGTCGCTCGACGAGCTCGTCTCGCGGCTCGAGTCGGTGGCGGCGTGGACGCGTGCCGCGACCAGCGCGTCCGGAGACCCGGTGAGCGGCACGCGCCACGGCCGCGTCGTGGCGGTGGCGGGCGCGAAGGGCGGTGTCGGGTCGAGCGTGCTGACGCTCCTGCTCGCGCTCGCCCGGCGGGCGTCGGGCCCTGTCACGGCGGTCGACTTCGACCTGGGCGCGGGCGACCTCGCGCCGTACCTCGGGGTCTGCCCGCGCAAGTCACTGGTGGACCTCGCACCGCTGGCGGGGGAGGTCTCCGGGCGGGTGCTCCGCGAGACCACGTACCAGGCGCCGGGCGGCATCCGGCTCGTCCCGGCGCCGGAGGACGGCGAGCACGCGGAGTCGATGAGCGCGGAGACGGCGCGCGCCGTCGTGCACGCGCTCCGGTTCGAGTGCGACCTGGCCGTCGTCGACGTGGGGACCGGCCTCGACGAGCCGCGCGCGGTGGTCCTCGAGCAGGCGGACGCGGTCGTGCTGGTCGTCACGCCGGACCTGCCGGCGCTGCGCGCCGCACGGCGGACGCTCGACCAGTGGGAGCGGCTCGCGGTCCGCCGGCGGTCCGACGTCCGCGTCGTGCTCAACCGGTGGTCCAAGCGCTCGGAGGTGACGGCGCAGGTCGTCCAGCAGACGCTCAGGCTGCCGGTCGCGGCCGTCGTCCCCGAGGGTGGGTCGGCGTTCGAGACGGCGGTGAACACGGTCGACCTCGTCGCGACGCGCACGGCCGTCCACGCGAGGGTCGCCGAGGTGGCGCTCCGCGTGGTCGGGAGCCCGGGTGCGCCGCAGGGTCCGCCCGACGAGAAGGACGGAGTCCCGGTGCGCGGGCGTGCGGGCGCGCGGCGAGGGCGCGGGGACCGGCGGGAGGGCCGGCGCGGGCGACGGCCGGGCCCCGACGTCACCGAGCCGGAGGCCGTCGACGCGGGCGGCTCCCGGGAGTCGGGGCAGGCGGCCGTCGAGCTGCCCGTGCTCGTCGCGTTCGCGCTCGTCGTCTTCCTGCTGTGCGCCCAGGGCGTCCTGTGGGCGGGCGGCCTCGTGGCCGCGCGCGGCGCGGCCGACGAGGGCTCGAGGCTCGCCGGGATCCAGGGGGTCGCGGACGAGGACGACGAGCGTCGCGTCCGGGAGCGCGCGCGGGACGCGGTGCCGGAGCCGTGGGGCGACGACGTGGAGGTCGCGGTGGTGGGCGACGAGGTCGTCGTCACGCTCGGCACGCCGACCGTGATCCCCGGGCTCACGCTCCGTGCGGACGCGCGGTCGGCGATCGTCGGGGAGCCGTCGTGACGGGCCCGGCGGTGTGCGGCCGCGCACGGCGCGAGCGGCACGACGCCGGCCAGGCCACGGTGGACCTCGTCGGCGTCGTGGTCCTGGTGCTCCTCGCGGCGGTCCTGTGCGTCCAGGCCGTGACCATGGCGCAGGTCTTCTCGACGACCCAGGCCGCGGTCCGCGACGCCGCACGGGCCGCGAGCACGGGAGCCGACGGCCGCGCGGCCTTCGACGCGAAGGCGCCCGAGTGGGTCCGCGTCGAGTCCTTCGAGGTCCACCGCGACGCCGACGAGGTCGTCGTCGAGGCGCGCGTGCGCCTCCCGCTGCTCGGGCGCGGTGGCGACGTCGGCGGCGTCACCGTCGAGCGCAGCGCGACCTTCCCGAGGGGGGACGCATGAGCCTGCGGGACCGTCTCGCCGACCGGCCGTCGCAGCCCGACCGTGCCGAGGCGGACCTCGTCTCCGTGTACCGGGCGAGGCTGCTCGAGGAGATCAACGTCGACGAGATCTCCCGCCTCGGGATGGTCCAGCGGCGCGCCCGGCTCGAGCGCGTGCTGCTCGCGGTGCTCGTCGCGGAGGGTCCGGTCCTCTCGCCGCGCGAGCGCTCGCAGCTCGTGCGCCGCATCGTCGACGAGGTGCTCGGGCTCGGCGTGCTCGAGCCGCTCATCGCCGACGAGACCGTCACCGAGATCATGGTGAACGGCCCCGCGGACGTCTACGTCGAGCGTGCGGGGCGGATCCAGCGCGTCGACGTGCGGTTCTCCTCGGAGGAGCACCTGTACCAGACCATCGACCGCATCGTCTCGAGCGTGAACCGCCGGGTCGACGAGTCGTCGCCGATGGTCGACGCGCGGCTCCCCACGGGCGAGCGCGTCAACGTCGTCGTCCCACCGCTCGCGATCGACGGCCCGACGTTGACGATCCGGCGCTTCCCGCGGCCGTTCCGCCTCGTCGAGCTCGTGGAGCGAGGCAGCCTCGACGCGGTGACCGCGCGCCTGCTCACCGCCTGCATCCGCGCGCGGCTCAACGTCGTGATCTCGGGGGGCACGGGTACCGGCAAGACGACGTTCCTCAACGCCCTGTCGGGCGCGATCCCGGACGCGGAGCGCATCGTCACGATCGAGGACGCGGCGGAGCTCGCGCTCCAGCAGCCCCACGTCGTGCGGCTCGAGTCGCGACCCGCGAACGTCGAGGGGACCGGCGCGGTGACCATCCGCGACCTGGTGCGCAACGCGCTGCGCATGCGGCCCGACCGCATCGTCGTCGGTGAGGTGCGCGGGGGCGAGACCCTGGACATGCTCCAGGCGATGAGCACCGGTCACGAGGGGTCGATCGCGACGGTGCACGCGAACGGCGCGGGCGACGCGCTGCAGCGGCTCGAGACCCTCGCGACGATGAGCGAGCTCGACCTCCCCGTGGCGACCATCCGCGACCAGGTCAACGGCGCGGTCGAGGTCGTCGTGCACCTGGGCCGCTCGGTCGACGGCGCCCGCCGGATCGTCGCCGTCCACTGGGTGACGTCGCGGCGCCGGGAGGACTACGCGACGCGGCCGGTCGTCGAGTTCGTCCCCGACCCGCTGGGCCCGGACCGGGTCGTCACCGGCCGGTTCGTGCACCACCCGGTCCCGGACGAGCTGCGTACGCGGCTGGCCCTGGCCGGCGAGCCCGTGGTCGACGCGGGGGAGGTGGACGCATGAGGCCGTGGTCCGCGGTCGTGCCGGTGGCGGCGACCGTGCTGCTGGTCCTCGTCACCGTCGCGCACGCCCAGGTCACCGCAGACCGTCGCCACGCCCTGATGGCCGCGGTGCGCGCGGGCGAGCCCCGGCGCGAGCTGTTCCGGTCGCTGGACTCCGCGCTCCTGCGCACGTCGTGGGGTGCGCGCCTCGCGGCGGTGCTGGCCGGCGCCGGCTTTCCCGGGCGGTCCCCGACCCTGGTGGTGCTGTCCGTCGGCGCGGCGACCGTGGCGGTCGCGGCGCTCTCGGTCCCGCTGGTCGGACGGGTGGGCGCGGTCGTCGTCGGACTCGGCGTCGTCGCGAGCGCCGCGCGCTGGCTCGACGGCCGGCGCCGCGCGCGGACCGAGCGGTTCATCGCGCAGCTGCCCGAGGTCTCGCGCGTCCTGGCCAACGCGGCCCAGGCAGGGCTCGGGCTCCCGCGCGCGCTCGAGCTCGCCGCGGACGAGGTCGACGAGCCGGCCGCGTCCGAGCTCGCGCAGGTCTGCGCCGAGCTCGTGGTGGGGCGCTCCGTGGGCAGCGCGCTCGAGCGCCTGCGCGAGCGGCTGCCGTCCCGCGAGCTCGCCGTGCTCATCCAGACCCTCGTGATCCAGAACCGGGCCGGTGGCGCCCTCGTCACGGCGCTGACCACGATCTCGGCGACGTTGGACGACCGTCGCCAGCTCCGGCGCGAGATCCGGACCGCGACCGTCGGTGCCGCCTTCTCGGGGTACGCGGTCATCGTCATCGCGGTGGGCGCGGTCGTCCTCGTGAACCTGCTGTCCCCGGGGGCGCTCGACCTCATGCTCGGGACCGCGCTCGGGCAGGCCGCGCTGGTCGTCTCCGGGGCCCTGTTCGGCGTCGGGTACGTCCTCGTGCGCCGGTTGTCGCGGGTGGCACTGTGAACGGCCTCGCTCTCGCCGCCGCCGCGGCGTGCCTCGTCGTCGTCGCGGGGATCGGCGTCCACCTCGTGACGACGACCGGGCTCGCGCCGCTGGGCGGGCCGGACGGTGCGAAGGGGGACGACGCGACGTCGCGGACGCGGTCCCTCGGCGCTCTCGACGCGCTCGGTGCGCGGTTCGTGGGTCTCGCCACGCGCTACTACGGACCCGAGCGCACGGCCTCGATCGACCGGACGCTGCGTCGCGCAGGGCGCCCCGACGGCGTGACCCCCGCCGTGTACGTGCGCCGCCAGGCAGGGTTCGTCGCGCTCGCGCTCCTCTGCCTCGTCGCGTTCACGCTGCTGCGGGCGCCGCTCGCAGGGCTCGCGCTCGCGCTGCTGCTGTGCGGGTGGATGCCGCTGTGGCTGCACGGGACGGCGCAGCGACGGCAGCGCACGATCGACGCCGAGCTCCCGGACTTCCTCGACGTGCTCGGTGTCACGGTGCGGGCCGGTCTGAGCTTCCGCGGCTCGCTCGAACGGGTCTGCGAGCACGGGGACGGCCCCCTGGTCGAGGAGGTCCGGTCGGCCCTGCACGAGATGTCCCTCGGCGTCCCGCGACGCACCGTCTTCCAGCAGATGCGGGAGCGCACGAGCTCGGAGTCGTTCGGGTACTTCGTCACGGCGCTGCTGCAGGCCGAGGAGCTCGGGGTGCCGATGGCCGACGCCCTCGCGGAGATCGCGCAGGACGTCCGCCGCCAGCACGCGCAGCGCGTACGGCAGGCGGCCGCCAAGGCGGCACCGAAGGTGTCGCTCGCCGTGACGATGACCATCGTGCCCGGGGCCCTCGTCCTCCTCGTGTCCGCGATCCTGCTCACAAACCTCGACGGCATCACGCAGCTCTTCTGAGAGGGGGGAGGACGATGCCGGAGTCGCTCGCGTGGGAGCGCACCACCGCGGACGTGGTGCGGTTCCTGTGCCACCTGCGCATCGCGGTGCTCGTCCTCGCGCTCGCACCGGTGGTCGTCACGGGCTCGGTGGCCGTGGTCGCCGTCGGCGTCGCGGTGGTGCCGTTCTCGTTCGTCCCCGTGCTCACGTGGACCCGCCGCGGCGGCGTGTACGCGCGCTCGACGTCGATCCAGCTCGCGGACACGGGCGCGGCGCTCCTCGTCACCCTCCTCGTCGACGGCGCGGGCCCGGCCTTCGTCTACGACGTCGCGACGGTCGCGCTGTGGGGTCTGGCGGCGGGTTTCGCGCGAGCAGTGGCGATCGCCGTGGTCCTCGCCGTCGCCGTCGTGCTCGCCTGGCAGCCGGTGCTCGCGGCGCCGGAGGAGCTCGTCCAGGTGACCGCGGGCGTGATCGTGCTGGTCGGGATGGCATGGGCGGGCGCGGTGCTCGGGGGCAGCCTGGCGGCGCTCGCGAGGCTGCAGGAGACGGCCGCCCGCGACCGCGAGCGACGCGCGGTCCTCGACAACCGGCTGAGCATCGCGCGCGACCTGCACGACACCCTCGCCGGCGAGATCTCGGGGATCCGCTGGCTCGCGGGGACGCTCTCGGAGCACCTCGCGCGCGAGGGCGGGTCGGCGCGGGCGCTCGAGGTCGTCCGGACGCTCGACGAGGCCTCCCGGAAGGCGCAGGACGACACCCGGTCGGCGCTGCGCGCTCTGCGCTCGGGCCGGGACCTCGCCGGGCCGCTCTCCGAGCCGGACGCGGTCCGGCTCCTGGAGGAGTGGTCCCGGCGGTCCGCCGTCGCGGTCGACGCGGACGTCGAGGAGGGAGCCGTGCGCGCGGACGAGGACGTACGCGCCGCCGTGACGGTCGTGCTGCGCGAGCTGCTCGAGAACGTGCGCCGGCACGCGCGGGCCTCGACCGTGCGCGTCGTCGTCCGGTGCGTCGAGGCGGCGTCGCCCGGCCTGCCGCCCGGTCTGCTGCTCGTGGTGCACGACGACGGCGTGGGCCTGCCCGGAGGCGCGGCCGACGGCGCGGCTCCCGCGTCGCTCCCGGGCCACTTCGGCGTCCAGGGAGTCGTGGAGCGGGTCGGGGCGCTCGGCGGGGCCGCGCGATGGACCTCGTGGCCCGGGGCCGGGACCCTCGTCCGCGTCGAGATCCCTCCCCGGCACGACGAGACCCCGCCGGACGGCGCGGTCGCCGCGACGCGGCCACGGGCGTGGGACGGGCGTCGCCGGGAACGGGCGGGAGCGGTGGTGGACGATGCGCGACGGCGCTGAGGGGGAGGCGCCGATGCGGGTGCTGGTGGTCGACGACAACGCGATCGTGCGCCTCGGGCTTCGGGCCGCGCTGGAGGTCACCGGGTCCGTGGCGCGCGTCCTGGACACCGCGGACCCCGACGAGGGCGTCCGGCTCCTCGCGAGCGAGGAGGTCGACGCGGTCCTCCTCGACGTCCGCCTCGCCGACCGCAGCGGCCTGGACTTCGTGCCGGCCATGGTGGAGCACGCGCCGGTGCTCATGCTCACCCACACGGACGACCCGCGGGCCATGACCCTCGCTCTCGAGCGCGGCGCGAGCGGGTACGTGCTCCACGGGAGCATGAACCCCGCGGGCCTGGCGGGCGCGCTGCGGACGTGCGTCGAGGGCGGCACGGTCCTCGCGGGCATGCCCGTGCCGTGGGGCGCACGCTCCGCGACGGCGTCCGTGGCCGGGCACCCGGCCGCGCCGGCGTCCGCGCCCCCCGACCACCCGGACCACCTGCGCGACGCCTTGTCGTCCCGCGAGCGCGAGATCATGGACGCCATCGCGTCAGGACTCACCAACCGCGAGATCGCGCGTGACCTCTACGTCGTCGAGAAGACGGTGAAGAACCATGTCAACAGCATCTTCGCGAAGCTCGGGGTCTCGTCGCGCGGCCAGGCGATCGCCCTGTGGCTCGGCCGGGCCGGGAGCGCCTCCCCGACGCCGGGGGCCCACGGTCGCGGTGGGCGCTGGGGCCCAGCGCAGAGGTCCTAGAAGTGGGCCCGCGAGGGGGCTCTGGCGCCCTGTCGACGGCTGGTCCCGCGCCCGTAGCGTCCTTCACGAGAACGATGGAGCGCGCACCGCGCACCATCACGCGACAGGAGGTGTCGAGATGCACGAGCTGGGGACGTGGGTGGCGCGGGCGCAGGACGCGATGCGCCGGAGGTTCCGGGGCGAGGCGGGCCAGGGGTCGGTCGAGTACGTGGGGATCATCATCGTCGTCGTGGCGATCATCGTCGCCGTGGTGGCGGTCGCGCCCACCGTCGGCGAGGCCATCGGGACGCAGCTGCAGAACGCCGTCGAGAGCATCGGCGGCGAAGGCGACGCCGGCGGGGAGGGGTAAGCACCCGCCGCAGAGCTGCCGGGGCGCACGACGCACGGTGTCGGACCACGAGGGAGGCGACAGGTGAGCACGAGGACGAGGATCGTCGGGGTGCTGCTCGTCGCCTCCCTCGTCGCGTCCTGCGAGGGCGGGCCCCTCGTGACGGACCCGGCACCGGTGCCCGGGGCCGCGGACCCCGGACCGACGACCAGCCCGACCCTCCGTCCCGAGGTGCGCCGCGCGAGCTTCGCCCACCAGGGCTCGACGCTCGACGTCGCGGTGCCCGCGGTGGCGGTCGTCGGGGACCTCGCCGTGACCACGCTGGAGGTCTCCCTGCCGGACTCGGCGCAGGACGAGGTCTCCCTCGGCTTCCTGCTCGTCGACGACGTCACGGAGTCGAAGGGCGCGCGTGGCGTACGGCTCGTCGAGCGGGAGACGCGCACGGTGCTCCCCGTCGTCCGGTCGCAGGGCCGGTCGTGGTCGTCCCGCGGTGCGATCGTCGTGTCCCCGGGAAAGAGCGTGACGCTCCACAGCATCCACCGGGCGCCCGCCGTCGCGACGGTCGACGTCCTGCTCCCGTCGATCGGTGTCGTGACGGGCGTGCCGGTCGTGGCTGCGGAGACGGTCCCCGCAGGACTCGACGACGATCTCCTCCCGCTCCCCGAGGGCAGCGGGAGCGCGTACGGGCTGCGGGAGTACCGCGCCGCGTACGACGCGACCCGCTCCACCGCCGTCGAGGGGGAGGACGTCACGGTCACCCTCACGACCGACGTGCTGTTCGCCTCCGACGCGTACGAGCTCTCCGACGAGGCGTCTGCCGTGATCGCGGAGGTCGGGAGCGCCGTGCGCGCCCAGCACCGGGCGGGTGAGCTCGTCGTCGCCGGCCACACCGACGACGTCGACACGCACGAGTACAACCAAGGGCTCTCGGAGCGTCGTGCGGAGTCGGTCTCGGCCGCGCTCGGGGCGCTCCTCGGCGACGGGTACGACATCACGACGGTGGGCTACGGCGAGACGCGTCCCGTGCTCGACGGCACGACCGACGGGGCACGGGCCGCGAACCGTCGGGTCGAGATCTCCTTCTCGGGCACGCGGTCGACGGAGCCGCGCGACGGCCCGTCGTCCGCCGCGCCGTCCGCCGCCGACGTGCCCACGTCGCCCGACGGCGGGCCGGTCGAGGTGGTGACCGCGACCGGCAGCACGACCTACCGGATCCGGCCCGTGTCGTTCGTCCGCACCGAGGTGGGCCTCGTCGGGATGCTGGAGCTGGAGCTGGTCGAGGGCCGGGGCTCTCGTCCGGTCGACGCGGTCTTCGGGGTCTACGGCCAGGGCCGGTCGGCCGGGCGCGGGTTCGACCCGACCAGCACCGTCGTGGGTGTCCACGAGCTCACGCTCCTGGGGGCGACCGAGCGCCTCTACCCCCTCGACTACGAGGTGGGCGAGGACGAGGGGGCCGGGACGCGTCGGCTCCTGGGTGACGAGCTGCTGGTCCACGGACCGCGGACGACGGGAGACGTGCTGACGGTGACCGGGTACTGGCCCGACCCGGGGGGCGACGCGGTCACGCTCGACGCCCCCGGGCGGTTCCGGATCGAGAACGTCCCCGTCGTGGAGGAGGACGCGTGAGGCAGGAGGACCGGGTTCCCGCCCGTCCCGCACCGAGGGCGCGGCGCCGGGTCGTGCGCGACCCCGACCGGGGCTCCCTCCACGTCGCGGCGATCCCCATGGTCCTGGGCCTGGTGCTCCTCGCGATCCTCGTGATCGCCACCGTCGGGTCCGCGGTGGCGGACCGCCGCACCGCCGTGACCGCGGCAGACGCCGCCGCGCTCGCCGTGGCCCACGAGATCGACGAGACCCTGGAAGAGCTCTACACCGGGCGGAAGGACACCCCGCTCGCCGAGCCGTCCGCCCCGGAGGTCGAGGAGCCGGGGAACGGTGACCCGGGCGACGGCGGGGGCGGCTCCGACGGCGAGAGCGCGGAACCGCCGGAGGGCCACGTGCCGGCGCCCGAGCCCGCGGTCGCCGCGATCTGGGAGATCGCAGGCCGCCCGATCACGAGCTTCGTGGACCAGGGGGCCGCCTACGCGGCGGCGGAGCGCTTCGCGGAGGCCAACGGTACGGAGCTCGTGCTGGTCCGTCTCGATCCCGACCGGTGGGTGGTGACCGTCGAGGTCGAGCACGAGGACGCCCTGCACGACGGGACGGACGACGGTGCCCGCGCGGTCGCGTCCGCACGCGTGCAGCCGGTCCGCGGGATGTGCGTCGACCGCGGGATCATCGGTGTCCGCCTCGACCTCCGGTGCGTCACGCGGCCGCCGCACGGCGACGAGTCGGTGACGTCCCCCGAGCTGGAGGACTACGCGTCACGGGTCTCGCTCGTCGGCTGACCGGGAGCACGAGCCCGGAGCCGTGGGCCCACTCCCGCATCTGGGCCCCAGGCCCCTGGAACACGCCGGCGCGATCCTGGAGGGTCGTCGTCATGAGACGTTCCCCTGAACGCGGTGCCGCAGCGGTCGAGGTCGTCGGTGTCGTGATGCTGGTCCTGGCGGTGGTGGCGACCGTCGCGCTGAGCGCAGAGCCGGTGGGGCGCTGGGTCGGGTGGAAGCTGGAGTGCGCCGTGTCGACGATGGACGACGTCGCGGGCGGGGACGTGGAGTGCGGTCCGGACCCGCTCGTGGTCGCCGAGGGACCGGACGGCCTGGAGGGCTACGTCCCGACGCTGCTGGAGCCGGACGACACCGGGATGGTCGACCCGGAGCACTACGAGGAGCTCTGCGAGACGGGCGCCGGCTACGACGCGGACGAGCCGTGCCACCCCCAGGACCAGGGCTGCGAGTTCGGTGACGGCGGCTCGGTCGTCGGTGAGGCCGAGGAGTTCGAGACCGTGTGGACGGTCGAGGGACGTCCCGTCCTGTGGTCGGGGTGCCGGGCGTACGTGCCGCCGCCGTCGTGCGGTCCGCCGCTCAGCGGGTGGGACCAGGGCACGGACCTGGCGGACGCTCGCGGGTTCGACGAGTGGCGCGAGTGCGTGCTGGCGTCGACGACGGGCGGCCCGGACGACGACCCCGGCACGGCCGACTGCCGAGACGTGACGCCGGCGTCCTCGGGGGTCGCGCCGGGCGAGGAGCGGCCGGCACCGGTGGTCCAGATCGGGTGCGCCGAGTACTGGGTGCCCGAGGAGTGCGCGGCGCAGTGGAAGGCGTACCTCGAGTGGAGCGGGCCCGCGCTGCAGGCGTCCCGGGGCGCGGCCCTGCGCGACTGCGCGATCACCACGCTGAACGCGATGGAGCGTGACTGCGTGGTGTGGCAGCAGACGCAGGGCAAGAACGAGTCCTACTCGTTCCTGTTCTGGAAGTGGTCGAAGTCCCAGGCGTTCGTGTTCGAGAAGATGGGCGACGGCACGATCCGCATGCACGTGCTGCACGGCTCGGGCAAGGGGAACGGCATCACGATCGGTCCCTTCGGCGGGGCGAAGGGCGGCTTCGGCGGGTTCAGCCTCGGGGGCTACGCCGTGAACGGCGCGAGCTCGGACAACACGTACGAGTTCCGGAACATGGAGGACGCCCAGGCGTGGGTGGACTGGTACGTGGAGTACGAGAAGGCGGACAAGAGCGTCGCCCAGCTCGACCACTACCACAACTGCTACTGGAACGACTGCTCCGGCAAGTCGTCCAAGGGCAAGGGCCCGGCCTTCGTGCCGAAGAAGATGTGGCGTGACGCGATGAACCACCTCGAGGAGGTGCGGGGGAAGGAGCCCCCCCACCGGGTCATCCACACCGCCGACGCCCGGACGGGAGAGGTCACGGTCGAGGGCGGGGCCACGCTCGGGAAGACCGCGGGCTCGGCGGGTGCGGGGGTGACGGCCGGAGGGTCGTTCAAGATCGAGGTCAGCCTGGAGGAGCGCGCGATCACCCAGGAGGGCAAGACGGTGACGACGTGGAGCACGAACGACTCGCGCGGGTTCGCCGTCCTCGGCATGGCCTTCGGTCTGCCCAAGGCGTCGTCGGGCCTCCTCGGGAGCATCGGCGGGGGGAAGAAGTACACGGGCGGCCTGTCGGTCTCCGCGCTGTGGAACGCGGACGGGACGCTCGACCACGTGCAGTTCCGCACGACGTCGGGTGTGCTCGACGAGTTCGAGAAGAGCGGCGGTGGCCTGATCTCGGTCGGCAAGGGGCCCTTCGAGATCTTCTCCGCGGGTTTCAACCACACGACGAAGAAGGCGTCGGGCACGGAGGACGTCGTCGAGAACATGGTCACGGCGGGCGCGCTGTCGCCCGAGGAGCTCGACGAGCTCACCGCCGCGCTCAAGGTGCTGTTCCCGCGCGGTGACGACGGTCGCCTGGACCTCGACAAGCCCATCGACGTCTCGGCACAGATGGACGGCGGCTCGGAGGAGGACCAGCAGGCGCGCTCCGTCGTGAGCAGCGTCGCGGCCAAGGGCGGGACCCGGACGCTCGAGTACGACGTCGAGTCGGAGTCGGAGTCGGAGTCCGCGGGCATCACGGCGGCGGGGCTCCAGCTCGCGAGCGCGTCGTGGGAGGAGTCCACCACGGAGAAGACGCTCGCGGAGTCGACGCTCACGTACGACGACGTCGACGGCGTGAGCCGTCAGGTCAGCCCGGCACCGAAGTGCAACATGCTGAAGAAGGACACGTCCGGTGCCGACTTCTACCGCACGGGGACGTCGGACCCGTTGACGAGCTCCCACCCGCAGGGTCAGGGCTACTTCGGTGACGTGTCGCACACGCCGATCGACTGAGGCGGTGGTGGACGGCTCGCTCGTCGGCAGGCGCACTCCGTCTAGGATCGTGGGGTGACCTCTGCTCCCCCCACACCGGCGGCGGCCCCGTCGCGACCCGTCCTCGTCGTCGACTTCGGCGCCCAGTACGCCCAGCTCATCGCACGCCGCGTGCGCGAGGCGAACGTGTACTCCGAGATCGTCCCGCACACCTTCACGGTCGAGCAGATGCTCGCGAAGGACCCGGCCGCCATCATCCTGTCGGGTGGGCCGTCGTCGGTCTACGCGACCGGTGCGCCGTTCGTCGACCCGGCGCTCTTCGAGGCCGGCGTGCCCGTCATGGGCATCTGCTACGGCTTCCAGGCGATGGCGAAGGCGCTGGGCGGCGAGGTCGCCCAGACCGGCCTGCGCGAGTACGGCGGCACCGAGGTCGAGGTGTGCTCGGCCGGTGTCCTGCTCGCCGAGACGCCCGAGAACCAGACCACGTGGATGAGCCACGGCGACGCGGTGCACCGCGCGCCCGAGGGCTTCGAGGTGCTCGCGACGTCGGCGGGCTCGCCCGTCGCCGCGTTCGAGCACCGCGAGCGGCGCCTCTACGGCGTGCAGTGGCACCCGGAGGTCAAGCACTCGGCGCACGGGCAGACCGTGCTCGAGCACTTCCTGTACGACGGCGCCGGCCTCGCCCCCGACTGGACGGCCGGCAACGTCATCGCGGACCAGGTCGCGGCGATCCGTGCGCAGGTCGGCGACGCACGCGTCATCTGCGGCCTCTCGGGCGGCGTCGACTCCGCCGTCGCCGCGGCGCTCGTGCAGAAGGCGGTGGGGGACCAGCTCACCTGCGTCTTCGTCGACCACGGGCTGCTGCGTGCCGGCGAGGCCGAGCAGGTCGAGCGCGACTTCGTCGCCGCGACCGGCGTGCGCCTCGTGGTGCGCGACGAGCGCGCGCGCTTCCTCACGGCGCTCGCGGGCCACTCCGACCCGGAGACCAAGCGCAAGATCATCGGCCGCGAGTTCATCCGCGTGTTCGAGGACGCGGCGCGCGACCTCGTCGCGGAGGCGGGCGAGCACGGCACCGAGGTCAGGTTCCTCGTGCAGGGCACCCTCTACCCGGACGTCGTGGAGTCCGGCGGCGGCGAGGGCGCGGCCAACATCAAGAGCCACCACAACGTCGGTGGCCTCCCCGACGACCTGCAGTTCTCCCTCGTCGAGCCCTTGCGCACGCTGTTCAAGGACGAGGTCCGTGCGGTGGGGCGCGAGCTCGGTGTGCCCGAGGAGATCGTCGCGCGCCAGCCGTTCCCGGGCCCCGGTCTCGGCATCCGCATCGTGGGCGAGGTCACGGCGGACCGCCTCGAGACCCTGCGCGCCGCCGACGCGATCGCGCGCGAGGAGCTCACGAGGGCGGGACTGGACGGCGAGATCTGGCAGTGCCCGGTCGTGCTGCTCGCCGACGTGCGCTCCGTGGGCGTCCAGGGCGACGGCCGCACCTACGGACACCCGATCGTGCTGCGCCCCGTCTCGTCCGAGGACGCGATGACCGCCGACTGGACGCGACTGCCCTACGACGTGCTGTCGGTCATCTCCACGCGCATCACCAACGAGGTGAACGAGGTCAACCGCGTCGTCCTCGACGTGACGAGCAAGCCGCCGGGCACCATCGAGTGGGAGTGACCGTCCGCGCCGGGTGACCGTCGTCGGGTCCCGTCGACGTCGTCCGGGCGGCGCGGGGCCGTGCCCCGACATGGTCGGTCAGCGGGTGCGGGCGGCGGTGATGCGGGCGGCCCGGGCGTAGGCGGCCTCGACGTCGGCGAGGACGCGGGGCCAGCCGGCCGAGGAGGGCACGTCGCGGTTGTGCGTGACGATCCGGTCGAGCAGCCCGTCCTCGGTCGCGAGGCGCACGAGCGCGTCGGCGAGCCCGGCGTCGTCGTCGGCGACCAGCGCGTCCACGCCGTCCGTGAGGCGCTCCGCGACTCCTGACTGCGAACGCGTCACCACGGCGAGCCCTGCCGCCTGGCCCTCGAGCGCGGCGATGCCGAACGCCTCCTCGACCGCCGGCGCCGCGAACACGTCGGCGCGTGCGTACAGCCGCTGGAGCCCGGTCGTGTCGAGGCGACCGGGCAGCGACACGACGGACCCGAGCCCGTGCTCGGCAACGAACCGGCGCGCGGCGTCGAGCTCGGGTCCGTCCCCGGCGAGCGTGACGTGGAGGGCGCCCTCCGGGAGGCACGCGACGGCGTCGCGCACGACGGCCAGGAGCGGGAGCACCCGCTTGCGCGGCGCGAACCGCGTCGCGGCGACGACGTGCACCGCGGGGCCCTCCATGCGGTCCGCGCGCTCGGTGCGCGGGACGCGCCACGCGTCGAGGTCGAGGCCGTTGGGCAGCACCACGACCTCGCCGCGGTCGCCGACGATGCGGCGCAGCGGAGCCGCGGTGAGCTCGCTCACCGCCGACCACAGGACCGGCCAGCGCGACCACCGCACGACGCGGTCGAGCGCCGCGAACGACTTCTCGGCCCCGCCCCAGACGCTGTGCACCGTGAGCACCGCCGGCAGGCCCGCGCGCACGACGGCGCGCAGCGAGGCCTGCGTCGACGGGGTCAGCACGCCCATGTGCAGGTGCACGACGTCGGGCCGCGCCGCGCGCAGGAGCCGCGCCACGTGCCGGGGAGCGCGGGGGTGGACCGGATAGCCACCCGGGATGCGCGCGGCGAGACGGTGGACCGTCACCGCGCCGTCCTGCTCGGTCGAGATCCCGTGGGCGCCCGGCCGGGCCGGGGTCGTGCACACCACGGCGACCTCGTGGCCGGCCGCGGCCTGCTGCTGCGCGAGCCGCGCGACCTGGGTCTCGATCCCGCCGAGCAGCGGCAGGTAGCAGTCGGTCACGTGGGTGATGCGCACGCACGGCATCCTGCCACCCTGCGCCGTACGGCCCGAACCGGGCCGTGGCGCGCTCGGCGGCGCTTCCCCGCGCGCTCCCCACCGGTCGTCGCTACGGTGGTCCAGTATGGGTGGTTCGACCGCCGTGCGGCAGTCCGCGCGACGCGCGGCCGTCCCGGGACGAGCCAGGTAGGTCCTGACGAAGGGGAGAACGCACCATGTCGAGCACCGTCACCGTCACGCCGACGAAGGGGGCGCGGGGCATCGGCCTCGTGTCGATCATCGCCGGCATCATCCTGCTCCTCGCAGGCATCGGCACGTGGATCGTCGTGGCGAACCAGCTGTCGGCCGAGGAGATCACCGTCTCGGACGACGCGTCGTTCCTTGCCGGCCGTCACGTCAACGGCCCGCTCACCGCCTACGCGCAGGCCGAGGTCATCAACAAGCACGCGCTCGACGCGACGGGTGGTCAGACGTACGCCCAGCTCGGCCAGGACGACCCGGAGCGCCAGACCGTCATGACGGCGTCGTTCCTGCGAGCGTCCCTGTTCACGTCGGTCGTCGCGTTCGGGGTGTGCGCCCTGGTCATCGGGCTCGGCATCCTGTTCATCCTCGTCGGGATCGCGCTACGCCGGCTCGCGGGCGGCCCGAGCGTCGCCGTCGAGACGCCGTCGGCGTTCACGTCGTCGGGTGACCTGTCCGACGCCGGGCGGCACGTCGCGCCCCCGGACGACGCGTCGACCGCACCGCCCGCCCGGCCCGCCGAGCCCCCGCACCGCACCTCCGCGCTCTCGACGCCCGGCGCCGAGGCCCGCGCGGCCGCCCCGAGCACCACCGCCGGTCCGGCAGCGGCCTCCCCGGCGCCGGTGGCGCCGACGGGGGCGGCGGGCACCGGCGAGCCGACGGCCCCCGGGGCATCACCTGCCGCGTCCCCGGACACGCCGTCGCCCGGGACCGGGACCGGGACCGGGACCACGCTCCCGCCCGAGCGGCGAGGTGACGAGCCGACCCCCTGACCGTCCCTGCCGTCCGTCCGGACGTCGAGGACCCGCTCCCGGTCGGCTCGCACGGGGGGAGTGTGCGGAGCGACGTCGTTCGGACACGCTGAGGGGCCGTGGCACTCCTGCCACGGCCCCTCGGTGCGTCCGGGTGCGCTGCGTCGGCGGGCCCGTGCGCTGCGTCGGCGGGACCGTGCGCTGCGTCGGTGGGTCCGACGCCGGAGCGTCAGCTCCGCCGTCGCCGCGCGCCCGAGACGATCGAGCCGACCACGAGGGTCACGCCCGCGGCGGCGAGCACGAGGATCGCGACGAGACCCGTGTCGACGCGGGCGCCGAACGCGGACGCCAGCACCACGGCTCCGAACGCGACGATCACGAAGCCCCACACGATCGTCGAGATGCGTGGGCCGCGCCGCAGCGGCGGGGTCGCGGCCGCGGCGGGCACCTCCGGTGCGGGCGTCGCCTGCGGGGACGACCGGTCCGCCGTGCCCGCCGTGCCCGAGGGCGGACCGTGGGTGTCCGCGGGCTGCGGGTCGACGTCGAGCACTCTCGTGGAGGGCATGTCGTCGGCCGCCGGGGCCTCGTCCGTGCGCGCCGGGTCGGTGAACAGCTCGTCGCCCAGCGGCCGGGTGTCGTCGTCGTGACGTGACGTCGGATCGCTCATCGGTCGTCCTCCTCGATCGTGACCTGGCCGGCACCGACCTGGACCTCCAGCACGAGCAGCGGGTCGTCGCCGGCCTGCACCTCGTCGTTGTCGAACGTGACCGGCCGCGTGCTGACGCCGCCGACCTCCCGGCGGTCGCCGTCGACGAGCCACCGGGCGTTGCCTGCGGCCACCTGGACCTCGGCCCGCACGGGCACGCCGTCCGGCACGACGACGGTGGCGTCACCGGCGCCGAGCTGCACCGGGACCGTCACGGGGGACGAGCCCGTCGCGTCGGACAGGTCGAGCCCTGTCAGGTCGATGGTCGGATCGCCCCACCGCACGCCGAAGCCCTGCTCCGCCACCTCGGGGTCGGTCACGCGGTGCGTGCCGTCCGCGACCGTGCGGACCTCGTCGTCGACGAAGAACGTGAACGGGGCGGCGCGCCACGTCGAGGCGGGGAGCGCGACGACGAGCGCGAGGACGGCGAGCCACCCCAGGCCGCCGCTGGTGCGGCCGCGCAGGCCGCTCAGGACGATCGCGAGGCCGGCGAGGACCACGGAGGCACCCGCCCAGGTGAGGAACACCGGCCAGGGCAGGTCTCCGGTGCGGTCGACGACGAGCAGCAGCGCGCCGAGCAGCATGCTCAGCCCGACGACCACGCCGGTCAGGGTCGCCCCGGGCCCGTGCGGACGCGGGGGCTTGGGCGGCCGTGGCGGCGTCGGGCTCGGCACCGGGCGAGGTGGCGTGCCGACCGGCGGCACCGGGCCGTACGCCGTCGCGCCCGGGCCCGCGGGCTGCGGGGCGTACGGGGGCAGGGGCGCCGTGGTGGTGGACGAGCCCGTCGCGTACGGGCCGGCCTCGGCCGCCCAGGTGGCGCGGTCGGCCGGGGCCGACGGCGCACCGGCGCCGCCGGTGCCCGGGTGCGGCGGGACGGGGGCGGGCGAGCCCCACGGGGCGTCCGGGCCGGAGGTCGGCTGCGGGGGTGCCGACGGTCCCGCGGGGCCGTACCACGGCGCGCCCGGGCCCGCCGGGGGGACGGGGCCGCCCGGGGCACCGGGACCGCGAGGTGGCACCGCGCCCTGACCGCCGCGCGGACCACGCTGCGTGAGTGCGGAGACGACGAGGACCGCGACCGCGACGAACGCCGCGACCCAGAAGAAGCCCGTCAGCCACCCGAGCCGGAGGCCGTCCCACCAGGACCACCAGCCACCACCCCAGGACAGGCCGACGACGACGAGGGCCGCGGCGCCCAGCAGCGCGACGTCGACGTTGCCCCGGAACGCCTCCTGCAGGTGGATGCGCCCGTCCTTGCGCTCGGGCAGGAGGGCCCATGCGACGCCGTACAGGACGAGGCCCGCGCCCGAGAGGAAGAACGTGACGAACAAGATGCCGCGCACGAGGAGAGGGTCGATGCGGAAGCGCTCGGCGACGCCCGCGGCGACACCGCCGATCCAGCGGTCGTCGGAGCGCCAGATGCCGACGCGGCGGACCGCGTCGAAGAACCCGTCGCCGCCTGCCGGTCGCGTCCCCCCGGGAGGGCCGGCGACGGGGGAGCCAGGGCCCTGCGTCGGGCCAGGGCCAGCGCCAGCGCCAGGGCCAGCGCCAGGGCCGTACGCCGGGCCTGCGGGGCCGGGTCCGGCGGCGTACGCCGGGCCCGCCGGGTCGGGTCCGGCAGCATGCGCCGGGCCGGCGGCGTCGTGACCGGCGCCCGGTGCGAGGTCCGGGCCGGCGCCGTCCGCTGCGGGACCACCCGGCTGCGTGCCGGGGTCGGGAAGGTCGGGGGTGCTCATGGCTCCATGCTCGCGCTCCGGGGCGCCGAGCGGGTATCGGGTGCCACCCTGAGCCGACCCTGAACCCGGGGCGCGGCGACCCTGGTTCCGGCCCCTGAGGGCACGCGGCGCGCCCGTGACGTGTGACGATCGGGGGGTGACGACACCTGCACCTCCGCGTGACCTGCCGCTGCGCCGACCCGAGCGCGGCCGCTGGGTCGCGGGCGTGTGCGCGGGCCTCGCGGCGCACCTCGGTGTCCCCGTGGGCGCGGTGCGGCTCGTCATGGGGCTCCTCGCCCTCGCGGGCGGGGCCGGCGTCGCGCTGTACGTGTTCTGGTGGCTGACGGTGCCGTCGGGCGACCCCGCGGCGGCCCGCGACGAGCAGCGCCCCGCGTCGCTCGCGCGCCTCGCGCCACGGCTCCAGGGCAACGTGCGCCGGTTGCCGGTGCGCGACGTCGCGATCGGCGTGGTCCTGCTCGGCGGCGCGGGTCTGCTCGTCGCGTTGCGCACCGGCGTGGACGTCGAGGTGTCGTGGGTGATCCCCGTGCTCATCGCGCTCGCGGGCGCGGCGCTCGCCTGGAGCCAGCTCGACGCGACCGAGCGCGGTCGCCTGCTCACGCGGGCGGGCGGGCGGACCCCCGTGGGGTTCCTGCGGATCGCGGGCGGGCTCGTGATCGTGCTCGTGGGGATCGTGCTGCTCGTCGGCCAGGACGCCCGGCCGTCGCAGATGGTCAGCGCGACGGTCGCCTCGGCGGCGGTCCTCGGCGGGGCCGCGCTCGTCCTCGCGCCGTGGTGGTTGCGCCTCGTGCGCGAGCTCGGCGACGAGCGGGCGGCGCGGGCCCGCGAGGCGGAGCGCGCCGACATCGCGGCGCACCTGCACGACTCCGTGCTGCAGACCCTGGCGCTCATCCGGGCCCGGGCGTCGGACGCCGACACCGTGGCGCGCCTGGCGCGCGCCCAGGAGCGCGAGCTGCGCGAGTGGCTCTACGACGACCGGCCCTCGCCCGGGACGTCGCTCGCCGCCGAGCTGCGCGGCCTGGTCGCGGAGATCGAGGACGGGCGGGTCGGCCGCCGCGCAGAGCCGATCGGCGGGCCGCCCGGCGGAGCGGGCGACGACGACCCGCGCCCGGTCGTGGTCGACGTCGTCGTCGTGGGCGACTGCACGCCGACGCAGGAGACCGCAGCGCTGCTCCAGGCGACGCGGGAGGCGCTCGTCAACGCCGTCGCGCACGGCGGGCCGCCCTACTCGGTCTACCTCGAGGTGGGCGACGGCGCGGTCGAGGTGTTCGTGCGCGACCGCGGCGACGGCTTCGTCATGGACGACGTCGCACCCGACCGGTTCGGCGTGCGGGAGTCGATCCTCGGGCGCGTCCAGCGCCGCGGCGGCAAGGCCGAGATCATCAGCCGGCCCGGGTGGGGCACCGAGGTACGGTTGCGCGTGCCGCGCGCCCTCGCCGCACCGGGGCCCGACCCCGTGCCGGCGACCCGCGCCGAGCCCACCCGTGCCCCTTCGACGGAGGAGTCCTCGTGACCACGACCCCGAGCGCGACGACCGACGGCGGGCCGGTGGCCGGGCCCGTGCCGGTCGTGCTCGTCGACGACCACCACATGTTCCGCGCGGGCGTGCGCGCGAGCCTCGACCCGGCGCTCGTCACGGTCGTGGGCGAGGCGGACGACGTCGGGTCGGCCGTGGCGCGCGTGCACGAGCTGCGGCCCCCGGTGGTCCTGCTCGACGTGCACCTGCCCGGTGGGAACGGGGGCGGCGGCGCGGAGGTCATCCAGCGCTGCGCGGACGTGCTCGGCGACGTCCGGTTCCTCGCGCTGTCCGTGTCCGACGCCGCGGAGGACGTCGTCGCGGTCATCCGCGCCGGCGCGCGGGGGTACGTGACCAAGGCGATCTCCGGTCCGGACCTGTCGGCCGCCGTCGGGCAGGTCGCGGGCGGCGACGCGGTGTTCTCCCCGCGCCTGGCGGGCTTCGTGCTCGACGCGTTCGGCACGGGTGCGGGCGACGTCGCGGTGCGCGACGACGAGCTCGACCGGCTCTCCGCGCGCGAGCAGGAGGTCATGCGCCTCATCGCGCGCGGGTACACCTACCGCGAGGTCGCGTCCGAGCTGTTCATCTCCATCAAGACGGTCGAGACCCACGTCTCCGCGGTGCTGCGCAAGCTCCAGCTCTCCTCGCGCCACGAGCTCACCCGCTGGGCGGCACAGCGCCGCCTCCTCTGACCGCTGAGTGCATGAAATAGTCGCCCCGAACCGATTCGAGGGCGACTATTTCATGCACTCAGCGGGGGGCGGGGGTGGTCCAGGCGGGGGAGAGGGTCACGACGTCGCCGACGACCGTGACGGCGGGCGGCCGGACGCCCGCCTCGCGGGCGCGGTCGGCGATGGTCGCGAGCGTGCCGACGGTCGTGCGCTGGCGCGGGCCGTAGCCGTCCTCGACGACGGCCACCGGCGTCTCGGGGGAGCGGCCCTGCGCGACGAGCGCGTCCGCGGTCTCCGCGAGCCGCGACACCCCCATGAGCAGGACGACGGTGTGGTCGGTCGCGGCGGGGACCTTGCCGACGTCCTCGTGCCCGGTGAGCACGGTGAACCCCCGCGACAGTCCGCGGTGCGTCACCGGGATGCCCGCGGCGGCGGGGACGGAGACGGCGCTCGTCACGCCCGGGACGACCTCGACCGGGATGCCGTGCTCGCGGCACGCGTCGAGCTCCTCGCCGCCACGCCCGAACACGTACGGGTCGCCGCCCTTGAGCCGCACGACGCGCCGCCCGACGAGGGCGTGGTGCACGAGGATCCGGTTGATCTCCGCCTGCGGCACCGGGTGGTTGCCGGGGGTCTTGCCGACGTCCACGACCTCGACGTCCTCGCCCAGCTCCGCGAGCAGCCCCCGCGGCCCGAGCCGGTCCACGACGACGACGTCCGCCTCCGCGAGCAGGCGCCGACCGCGCACGGAGATGAGGCCCAGGTCGCCGGGGCCGCCGCCGACGAGCGCGACCGAGCCCACGGGCCGCACGAGCGGTGCGGTGATCGCGCCCGCGAGCGGCGCGTCGGGGTCGGCGCCGGTCGACGCCGCGGGGGACGCCGACGACGAGGCGGGTCGCACCGCGCGCAGCGGCAGCTCGCCGGTCTCGAGGAGCGCCGCGACGGCGTCGCGCACACGCTGGGCGCGGCGTGGGTCGCGGCCCGCGTTGACGGACACGGTGATCTCGGCGCCGTGTCCTCGGTCGACGGCACCGGCCGTACCCGACCGGGCCGCGGTGCCCAGAGCTCCCCGCGACGGCACGTGCGTGCGTGCGACGGCCGGCACCCAGGCGGTCGCGAGGTCGGCGTCGCCCGCGGTGACGCAGAAGACGCGGTCGGCCTCGGCGTCCGCCGCGACCTGCGTGTCCACGGCCTGGTCGCCCGTGGCCGTGTGGACGAGCCACGCGCCGTCGAGGTCGCCCGTGAGGTAGTCGCGGCGCACCCAGGCGAGCCGTGCCCCGGCGGCTGCGCGGTCGACGACGTGCGCCTGCGGTCCGTCGTCACCTGGCCCGTGGGTGACGACCAGGTCCGCGAGGTCCTCGCAGAGGAACGGCGCGACGACGCTCACGACGGCGCCCGCCTCGAGGAGGCCGCGCGTGCGGCGTGCGGCGACGGGCCCCCCGCCGACGACGACGGCGAGCCGACCCTCGAGGCGCAGCCCGAGCGGGTACGTCCCGTGCGCGGCGGAGCGCTGCGGCTCGCTGGTCGGCTCGCTGGTCGTCATGGAACGCCTCAGATCGTGTACGCGCCGGGGCGCTCGGCGGGGCGCCGGACGGCGGCGAGCGCGTCGCCGACCATACCGGCTGCGAGGGTGCCGCCGTCCTGGGCGTCGACGAGCAGGAACGCGCCGGTGCGCCGTGCGACGACGTACTCCTCCGCCGCGACGGGCGCCGCGAGGCGCAGCCTCACGCGACCGATGTCGTTGAGCTCCAGGCGCTCTGCCGGCTCCAGCTCGGCCCGGTCGAGGTCGAGGCGCCCGACGACGTCGCGCACCACCGCCTGCACGGTGCGGGTCGTGTGCTTGAGCAGCACGCGCGCCCCTGGGAGGAGCGGGCGGTCGCCCAGCCACGCGACCGTGCCCTCGACGTCCTGCGTGACCTCGGGCGCCTCCGCCGCGGAGGCGATGAGGTCGCCGCGCGCCACGTCGACGTCGTCGGCGAGCCGGATCGTCACGGACTGCGGCGCGAACGCCTCCGTGATCTCCTCACCTGACGCGAGCGAGTCGGCGGTGTCGATGCCGGACACGGTCGTGCGCCGCCCCGACGGGAGGACGACGACGTCGTCGCCGACCTGGACGACCCCCGACGCGACCTGTCCGGCGTAGCCGCGGTAGTCGCGGTACGTCTCGCCTGCCGCGGCCTGGGGGCGGATGACGACCTGCACCGGGAAGCGGAACGACTCGGCGTCGGGGTCGTCCCCCGTCGGCAGCTCCTCGAGCAGCTCGAGCAGGCTCGGGCCGTCGTACCAGGGGGTGTTCTCGCTGCCGCGGTCCACGACGTTGTCGCCGACGAGCGCGGACACGGGGATCGTGTGCACGTCGCCGACGCCGAGCGCCGTCGCAGCGGTGCGGATGTCCGCGGCGAGCTCCTCGTAGCGGTCCTGCGCGTAGCCCACGAGGTCGATCTTGTTCACGGCCACGACCACGTGCGGCACGCGCAGCAGGCTCGCGACCGCGAGGTGGCGACGCGTCTGCTCGAGCAGGCCCTTGCGCGCGTCGATGAGCAGCACGACCACGTCCGCCGTCGAGGCGCCCGTCACCGTGTTGCGCGTGTACTGCACGTGCCCGGGGCAGTCGGCGAGGATGAACGAGCGGCGCGCCGTCGCGAAGTAGCGGTACGCGACGTCGATCGTGATGCCCTGCTCGCGCTCGGCGCGCAGGCCGTCGGTGAGCAGCGCGAGGTCCGTCGTCTCGAGGCCGCGGTCGCGCGAGACGCGCTCGACGGCGTCGAGCTGGTCCGCGAGGACCGACTTCGAGTCGAACAGGAGCCGCCCGACGAGGGTGGACTTGCCGTCGTCGACGGATCCGGCGGTCGCGAGGCGCAGGAGCGTGCCGCGTCGCGTGTCGTCGAGCGGAGGGGCCCCGTCCTGGACGGGGGTGGCGGTGTGGGCGCCCATCAGAAGTACCCCTCCTTCTTGCGGTCTTCCATGGCGGCCTCGGAGAGGCGGTCGTCGGCGCGCGTCGCGCCGCGCTCGGTGATGCGGGTCGCCGCGACCTCGGCGATGACGTCGTCGACGCCCGTCGCGTCGGAGCGCACGGCGCCGGTGCACGACATGTCGCCGACGGTCCGGTACCGCACGGTCTCGGTCCGCAGCGACGCGGTCTCGGCGTCGGTGCGCGGCTGGGAGTACGGCCCGACGGCGAGCAGCATGCCGTCGCGGTCGAACACCTCGCGCTCGTGCGCGTAGTAGAGCTCGGGGAGCTCGATGCGCTCGCGCGCGATGTAGCGCCACACGTCGAGCTCGGTCCAGTTCGACAGCGGGAACACGCGCACGTGCTCGCCCGGCCGGTGCCGCCCGTTGTAGAGGTTCCACAGCTCCGGCCGCTGGTTGCGCGGGTCCCACTGCCCGAACTCGTCGCGCAGCGAGAACACGCGCTCCTTGGCCCGCGCCTTCTCCTCGTCGCGACGGCCGCCGCCGAACACGGCGTCGAACCGGTGCCCCGAGATCGCGTCGAGGAGGGGCTGCGTCTGGAGCGGGTTGCGCGTGCCGTCGGCGCGCTCGCGCAGGCGGCCGTCGTCGATGTAGTCCTGGACGCTCGCGACCTCCAGGCGCAGGCCCAGGCGCTCGGCGGTCGCGTCGCGGTAGGCGAGCACCTCGGGGAAGTTGTGGCCGGTGTCGACGTGCAGCACGGGGAACGGCACCGGCCCCGGGGCGAACGCCTTGACCGCGAGGTGCAGCATCACCACGGAGTCCTTGCCGCCGCTGAACAGCAGGACGGGCCGCTCGAACTCCGCCACCACCTCACGGATGATGTGGATGCCCTCGCTCTCGAGCGCGTCGAGCTGCGTCAGGCGCCGGGCGCCCGGCAGCGCGGCGGCGGTCGACGCGGCCGCGGGGGCACCGGCCGGGGAGCCCGGTGCGTCGGTCGTCAGGTCGATGGTCGTCATGCCCGTCCTCATACGTGGAGTCCGCACTCTGTCTTGTCGAGCCCCGCCCAGCGGCCGGCCCTCGGGTCCTCGCCCGGCGCGACGCGCCGGGTGCACGGCAGGCAGCCGATCGACGGGTAGCCGTCGTTCAGCAGCGGGTTGAGGATCACCTGGTGCCGTGCGGCGTAGGCGAGCAGGTCGTCGAACGACCACGCCGCGAGCGGGTTGATCTTCACGAGCCCGTTCTTCTCGTCGAACGTGACGAGCGGGGTGTTCGTCCGGGTCGGCGCCTCGTCGCGACGTACGCCCGTGACCCAGACCTCGTAGCCGGCGAGCGTGCGGTGCAGCGGCTCGACCTTCCGCATCTGGCAGCACAGCGCCGGGTCGCGCGAGAAGAGGTCCTTGCCGTGCGCCGCGTCCTGCTCGGCGACGGTGAGCTCGGGCAGCACGTCGACGATCGTCACGTCCATCTGCTGCTCGACGGCGTCGCGCGTCCCGACGGTCTCCGCGAAGTGGTAGCCGGTGTCGAGGAAAAGCACGTCGACCCAGGGGACCTGGGCCGCCACGACGTGGGGGAGCACGGCGTCGGCCATGGAGCACGCGACCGCGACGGACGTGCCGAACTCGCGCGCGGCCCACGCGATGACCTGCTCGGCGCTCGCCTCGTCGTCGGCCCCGACGCCCGAGCCCGCGAGCTCGGCCTCGCCGCGCCGCGCGATCTCGCGCAGCGCGTCGAGCGAGCGCTTCGTGCGGCCCGTCCGCTCCCGCTCGGCGTGGTGCGCGGCCTTCGCGTCCTCGCGCTCGGCCGCGCGAGCCTGCGCCGCGGCGCGCAGCGCCGCGAGCGGGTCGGTCGTCCCCGCCGCCGCGGCGCCGGTCGGGACGCCGGCCGGTGCGCTCGTCTCGCTCACTGCAGCGCCTCCTCGTCGGAGCGGTGCGCCCACTCGGCGAACGTCTCCCGCCCGGCTCTGCCCACCTGGTCGGCCTCGTACCGGCGCACGACGCGCTCGACGTAGTCCGGCAGGTCGGTCGCGGTGACCTTGAGCCCGCGCACGGTACGGCCCATCCCGGCGACCTCGCGGTCGTCGGACGCCAGTCCCCCGCCCAGGTGGACCTGGAACCCAGGGACCTGCTGCCCGTCGTCGTCCATGACGAGCTGGCCCTTGAGGCCGATGTCCGCCGTCTGGATGCGCGCGCACGAGTTGGGGCAGCCGTTGACGTGCAGCGAGAGCGGCTTCATCTGCGACAGGTCGCCGAGGCGCTTCTCGAGCTCGTCGATCGTGGCGGTCGCGGTGTCCTTGGTGTCGACGATCGCGAGCTTGCAGTACTCGATCCCCGTGCACGCGATCGTGCTGCGGCGGAACGGGCTCGGGCGGGCGTCGAGACCGTTGGCCTTGAGCGTGGAGACGACGTGCTCGACGTGCTCGTCCGGCACGTCGAGCACCAGGAGCTTCTGGTGCGGGGTGAGACGCACGCGGTGCGAGCCGACGGACTCGGCGAGGTCGGCGACGTTCGCGAGGACCGTCCCGGACACGCGTCCCACGTACGGCGCGGCGCCGACGTAGTTGAGGCCGTCCTTCTGCTTGTGCACCCCCACGTGGTCGCCCGGCATCGGCGGCTTCGGCGCGGGCGGGCCGTCGGGCAGGGCGTACCCGAGGTACTCGGTCTCGAGAACCTCGCGGAACTTCTCCGGCCCCCAGTCCGCGAGGAGGAACTTCAGGCGCGCCTTGTTGCGCAGCCGGCGGTACCCGTAGTCGCGGAAGATCTGCGCGACGCCGTGCCACACGTCCGGCACCTGCTCCTCCGTGCAGAAGGCGCCGAGCCGCTCGCCGAGTCGGGGGTTCGCCGACAGCCCGCCGCCGACCCACACGTCGAACCCGACGCCGAGCTCCGGGTGGCGGTGCGCGACGAACGCGACGTCGTTGATCTCGTGCACGACGTCCTGGCTGGGATGGCCGGTGAGCGCGGTCTTGAACTTGCGGGGCAGGTTCGCGAGCTCGGGGATGCCGATGTAGCGCCGTGTGATCTCGGCGATGGCGGCGCTCGGGTCGATGAGCTCGTCCGCGGCGATCCCGGCGACCGGGCTGCCGAGCACGACGCGCGGGACGTCGCCGCACGCCTCGGTGGTCTGCAGGCCGACGGCCTCGAGGCGCCGCCAGATCTCGGGGACGTTCTCGACCTCGACCCAGTGCAGCTGGATGTTCTGGCGGTCGGTGATGTCGGCGCTGTCGCGGCCGAAGTCCTTCGAGATGTCCGCGACGACACGCAGCTGCTCGGTCGTCAGCGCCCCGCCGTCGATGCGCACGCGCAGCATGAAGAACTTGTCCTCGAGCTCGTGCGGCTCGAGCGTCGCCGTCTTGCCGCCGTCGATCCCGGGCTTGCGCTGCGTGTACAGCCCCCACCAGCGGAAGCGACCGTGCAGGTCGTCGCCCGTGATGGAGTCGAAGCCCTCGCGGGCGTAGATCGTCTCGATACGCTCCCGGACGGAGAGGCCACCGTCCTCCTGCTTCCACTTCTCGTTCGCGTTGAGCGGCTCGGTGCCGTCGACCTTCCACTGACCGTTCGGCCGGGCGGCGCGCGCCGGGCGGGCGGGACGCTCGCCGTCCGCGCGGGTGGGCCGCTCAGGTCGTGCCGGGGTGGCGTCCGGCACCGTCGTGACCTGCGTCATCGGTGTTCCTCGAGTCCTCGTTCGGGGGCGGGGACGCGCGGCGACGAGCGCTCAGCGAGGATGCGAGGGGCTGAGGACCGACGGCGCGCGCCGGTTCTCAGGGGCTCTCCGGGGAGAGGGTCGAGCCGGTGGGCTCGGGCTGAGTCGGGCGCGGTTCAGCGACAACAGCTGAGACACGTGTGCGCGCACGCCGGCATCCCGTGACGCGTGGTCACGAGGAGGGTGCGGGCTGCCGTGGTCATGTCGAGAACCATAGCGGCGCGCCGAGATCGTGGACACCCCACGTCCGCATGGTGGGAAACGCGAAATACTAGACGAAAGCCGTCGACTTTGTCCAAAGGTGGGTCCTCGGGCTCCGCGGGACGCACGACGGTCCACGCGCGGGGTGTCACGGTGTCGCCCGGGCGCATCTCACTTGTGCAAATTTTCACGACGGGAGTGTCAGCAAATACGATGTGACCATGGACTTCCTCTACAACGTCTTCCTCACGCTGCACTTCGTCGGATGGGCCATCGTCCTCGGCGGCTACCTCGCGTCCCTGCGCTCGCCGGGCCTGTACAAGGGCGTCTTCCACGGCGCGCTCACCGCGCTCGTCGCGGGGATCGCGATGGTGGGCGTCGGCGAGGCGTCGGTCTGGGGCGACGGCGGCCCGGACATGGCCAAGATCGCCGTCAAGCTGACGGTCGCGCTCGTCATCTCCGTGCTGGCGTTCGTCGCGAAGCGCCAGGGGGCCAAGGCGGCCGACGGCGCCGTCGCGCCGGGCGTCAAGCACGCCATCGGTGGCCTGACCCTGGTGAACATCCTCGTCGCGGTCTTCTGGAACTGACCCCGACCTTCCCGCAGGGCCCGTCGACGGATCTCTCCGTCGACGGGCCCTCGTCGTCCCCGGATCCGGCGTCCGGCTGTTGTTCCTTTCATAGATGCATGGTCTACTAGTCGCATGGTCCTCAGATATCTCGTCCTCGGGTTGCTCACCGTCAAGCCGATGACGGGCTACGACCTCAAGCGCGCCTTCGACTCGTCCGTGCGCCACTTCTGGGCCGCCGACCGCTCGCAGATCTACCGCACCCTCGCCTCGCTCGTCGACGCCGGGCTGGCCGAGGTCGAGGTCGTGCCACAGGAGAGCTACCCCGATCGCAAGGTCCACACGATCACCGACGCCGGCCGCGCGGCGCTGCTCGACTGGGTCGGCTCCCCCCTCGAGCCCGAGGACTCCCGCGAGCCCTTCCTGGGCCGGCTCTTCTTCGCCGACCAGCTCGACGGCGCGGGCGTCGCCTCGCTCCTCGCGTCCCGCCGCGCCCAGGCCGAGGAGGTGCTCGCCGCGCTGACCGCCGAGGAGGAGCGGATCGCAGCCGTCCTCGCCGAGGGCGGGGCGGACGCGGACCGTGTCCGCGGCACCCGGGGCCTCGCCCTGCGGCGCGCGACGCTGAGCCACGGGATCGCCCACGCGCGGACGGAGCTCGCGTGGCTCGACGCGACCGAGAAGGAGGTGCTCTCGTGAGCACGCGCGCCCACGTCCTGCACCACCCCGCCTCGCGAGGACGGGCGCCCGGCGCGGACCGTGCGTCCGTCGTCCTGCTCCACGGCGGGAGCGTCGCCTCGTGGATGTGGGGGCCGCAGGTCGACGCCCTCGACGACCTCGACCTGTGGACCCCCGACCTCCCCGGCTTCGGGTCGAGAGCCGCCGAGGACTGGGTGTCGCTCGACGCGGTGGCTGACGACGTCGCCGCCACCGTCGCCTCTCTCGTCCCGGAGCGCGAGGTGCACCTCGTCGGGCTCTCCCTCGGCGGGATCGTCGCCCTGCGGACCGCCGCCCGGCACCCGGGGCTCGCCACGTCCGTCGTCGCGTCCGGCGCCGTGCTCGACGGCGTCCCGGGTCTCGTGGGCGCGTTCGGCCGCGCACAGCTGCGCGTCTGGGACCGCCCCTGGTACTGGCGCGCCCAGGCGCGCGCCATGGGGATCCCGGCGGACGAGCGGGACCTGTTCGTGCGCTCCGGCCTCGCGACCCGCCGCGACAACCAGGAGCGCCTCGTGGACGAGGTCTACGACGGCTGCTGGCCCGACGGCCTGGAGCGGTCGGGCGCCCGCGTCCTCGCGGTCGCGGGGTCGCGCGACCTGGCAGCCGCTCGCGGGGCCCTGGGGACGGTCGCCCGACGGGTGCCGGACGCCGTCGTCCGCCTCGCCCCGGGGATGCACCACCAGTGGAGCGCCGAGGACCCGGAGCTCTTCAGCGACATGGTCCGGGCCTGGGTGGTCGACGGCGCGGCGCACCCCCGGCTCGTGCCCCTCCAGGAGCGCGGGAGAGGCACCCGGGGCCGCTGACGTGCGAGGGTTGCCCTCGTGAGCGTCGGCGGTGAGGTCCTTGTCGGGCTGGCGATCCTGGTCGGGCTGATCGGGATCGTCGTGCAGGTCCTGCCCGGGAACGTGCTCGTGCTCGGCGCGATCCTCGTGTGGGCGATCGTCACGGGCGGGACGGCGGCGTGGGTGGTGTTCGCCGTCGCCGCGGTGCTCGTCGTCTCGGCCGAGGTGGCCCAGTACGTGCTCGCCGGGCGCCACATGCGCCGTGCGGAGGTCCCGTGGTCGACCCTCGTGTGGGGCGGGATCGCGGGCGTCGTCGGGTTCTTCGTCATCCCCGTGATCGGGCTCTTCATCGGCTTCGTGCTCGCGGTGTTCGTCGCCGAGCTCCTGCGCCGCCGCGACCGCCGGGCCGCGTGGCGTGCGACGGTCGCCGCGATGCAGGCGACCGGCATCACGATCCTCGTCCAGCTCCTCGGCGGCCTGCTCGCCGCCGCGACCTGGGGCGCCGGGCTCGCGCTGACCTGATCCGCCGGCGGTGCGTCGGCGCGCATCCCGTGGGCCGGAGGGTGGGCGCGGAGTGTGGGCGCGGGCGCCTAGGCTGGGAGGGCTATGGCTTCGCTCTTCGAGAACCTCCCGCTGCCCGGCCTCGACACGCTGTTCGACGGCCCGCGCGTCGACCACGGCGGCGAGTCCCGCCTCCCGCGGACCGCCCCGCGCTGGACCGACGACGCCGCCGTGCCGGACGGCACGGGCGCTGCCGTACCGAGCGCCGAGCCGGGCCCTGCAGACCACGCCGGCGGCCCTGCGGGCGCGGCACCCGGGCCGGGGGAGCGGCGCGGGCGCTACGCGCACATCGACCCCGACGCGCTGCTCGACGGCATGAACCCGCAGCAGCGGGAGGCGGTCGTGCACGCGGGCGGGCCGCTGCTCATCGTGGCCGGCGCCGGGTCGGGCAAGACGCGCGTGCTCACGCACCGCATCGCGTACCTCCTGGCGACGGGGCGTGCCCGCTCGGGGCAGATCCTCGCGATCACGTTCACGAACAAGGCCGCGGCGGAGATGCGCGAGCGCGTCGAGACGCTCGTCGGGCCGTCCGCCCGGACCATGTGGGTCTCGACGTTCCACTCGGCGTGCACCCGGATCCTGAGACGCGAGGCGAAGACGCTCGGGCTCCGGTCGAGCTTCTCCATCTACGACGCCGCGGACTCGCAGCGGCTCATCACGCTCGTCACGCGCGAGCTGGACCTCGACCCGAAGAAGTACCCCGCTCGCTCGCTCGCGAACAAGATCTCCGACCTGAAGAACGAGCTCATCGACCCCGAGACGTACGCGCGCGAGTCGGGTGCGATCGCGACGGACGAAGGGCTCGCGGCGCGCGGCGCGAACGTGCCCGAGTTCGACCAGGTGCTCGCCGACGTCTACACGCGCTACCAGGCGCGCCTCGTCGCGGCGAGCGCGCTCGACTTCGACGACATCATCATGACCACGGTCAACCTCCTCCAGGCGTTCCCCGCCGTCGCCGAGCACTACCGCCGCCGGTTCCGCCACGTGCTCGTCGACGAGTACCAGGACACCAACCACGCGCAGTACGTGCTCGTGCGCGAGCTCGCGGGTGTCGGCGAGGACTCGGCCGCGACCGACGCGGCGACGAGCGGGACGGGCGAGGCGCAGGTCCCCGCGCTCGACCCCGCCGAGCTCACGGTCGTCGGCGACGCGGACCAGTCGATCTACGCGTTCCGCGGAGCGACGATCCGCAACATCCTCGAGTTCGAGGCCGACTACCCGGACGCGCGCACCATCCTGCTCGAGCAGAACTACCGCTCGACCCAGAACATCCTCTCGGCGGCCAACGCCGTCATCTCCCGCAACCCCGACCGCAAGCCCAAGCGCCTGTGGACCGACTCGGGTGCGGGCGCGAAGGTCATCGGCTACGTCGCCGACAACGAGCACGAGGAGGCGCGGTTCGTCGCCGAGGAGATCGACCGGCTCGGCGACTCCGACGGTGTGCGCCCCGGCGACGTCGCGGTGTTCTACCGCACCAACGCCCAGTCGCGCGCGCTCGAGGAGGTGCTCATCCGCGTCGGCCTGCCGTACAAGGTCGTCGGCGGGACGCGCTTCTACGAGCGGCGCGAAGTCAAGGACGCCGTCGCGTACCTGCGCGCGATCGACAACCTCGACGACGACGTCAACCTGCGCCGCGTGCTCAACACGCCCAAGCGGGGTCTCGGAGACCGCGCCGAGGGCGCCGTCGCGGCGCTCGCGGACCGCGAGCGCATCTCGTTCGGCGCGGCGCTCGCGCGCATCGACGAGATCCCCGGTCTGACGAACCGCACGCTCAACCCGCTGCGGGCCTTCGTGGAGCTCATGACCGGGCTGCGCGAGCTCGCGGACTCGGGCGCGAACCCGGCCGAGATCCTCGGTGCCGTCCTGGACCGCACCGGCTACCTCGCCGAGCTGCGCGCGAGCGACGACCCGCAGGACGCCACGCGCGTCGAGAACCTCGCCGAGCTGCACGCCGTCGCGACGGAGTTCACCGAGCTGGAGCCCGACGGCACGCTGTCCGACTTCCTCGAGCGCGTGTCGCTCGTCGCCGACGCCGACCAGATCCCCGCGGACGACGCCGACGGTGACGGCGAGGACGAGGAGAAGGAGGACCCGGGCGTCGTCACGCTCATGACCCTCCACACGGCCAAGGGCCTGGAGTTCCCCGTCGTGTTCCTCACGGGCATGGAGGACGGCACGTTCCCGCACATGCGGTCCCTGCACGACGACTCCGAGCTGGCCGAGGAACGCCGCCTCGCCTACGTGGGCATCACCCGAGCGCGCGAGCGCCTCTACGTGTCGCGTTCGGCCGTGCGGTCCGCGTGGGGCATGGCGAACGAGTTCCCGCCCAGCCGGTTCCTCGAGGAGATCCCGGACGAGCTGTGGGACTGGCGGCGGCGCGAGTCGTCGATGGCGACGTTGCGCGCCGGCGGGTCCGTGTGGGGGAGGGGTTCGGGGTCGGGTTCCTGGTCGGCCTCGCGGTCCGGCTCCGGGTCGCGCTCCGAGGGGGTCGATGCCGGATCTACCATCCGGAGCCCTCGTTCCTCGGGCTCCTCCCGTCAGGCCCGCCACGATCCGGCATCGACCCCCTCGGCGCGCTCTCCCTTCGGCTCGCAGTCCGGCGGGGCGAAGTTCGGGTCGGCGACGCCGCGGGCGGACGGGGACGTGCCGAACCTGTCGGTGGGCGACAAGGTGACGCACGACGCCTACGGGCTCGGGACGGTCGTGGCGCTCGAGGGTGCCGGGCCGAACGCCGTCGCGAAGATCGACTTCGGCACGGACGGGACCAAGCGGCTGCTGCTGCGGTACTCGCCGGTCACCAAGCTCTGAGGTCCGGGGGCGCGCACCTGGGGGCCAGGCTGCGTGCCGGGGCCCCGGCCGCCGGGCCCGGCGCGCCCGGGCCCGGACGAGGTCCTCAGCCGAGGCTGCCGACGGAGCCGAGCCAGCTGTAGACGAGGTAGAACGCGACCGCGACCCCGGCAGTGCCTGCCGTCGCGATGGCGACGGGCCACGCGCCGCGGACCCGACGCACGAGCATCGCCGCCAGCAGCACGAGCGACACGACGCCGATGACCACCCAGTAGGTGGCGCCCGTGTGCTCCGCGACGACGGTGAGCCCGTAGGCGGCCTCCCCGATCCCGATGCCGGCGAGCAGTGCGGTCCCGAGCGCGGCACGGACACGTCGCCTGCGCAGCCAGGCCGCCGCGATGCCGACGAGCGGGCCGGCGACCACGCCGACGATGCCGAACAGGAGCGGGCGGTAGACGAAGCCGCGGAGGTCCGCGGCGACGGTGTACCCGAGCACGAGGAGCACGAAGCTCGCGGCGCCGAGCACCGCGGCGTGCCACGTCCGGGTCCGTGGCCCGCCGGCGAACCATGCCACCAGCAGCGCGGTGAGGACGGTCCACCCGCTGGCCGAGTTGGCGAACGGGCGGGCGGCGTCGGGCAGGAACCCCTGCGCGTAGGAGGTGAGCCCCCCGAGCAGGAAGCTGGCGACGAGCACGACGGCGGCGCGTACCCAGGTGCGGCGGCTCCACCCGGTGGCCGGCGCGGGTTGCGTCGGCTCGAGCGGGCCGGTGACGGCCGGAGACGTGCGGGGAGCGGGATCGTGAGCAGGCACAGGTCAACGCTAGACCGCCGGAGCACGCCCGGGCGTCCGACCGTCGCCCGACCTCGGCGCGGACGACGTCCTCCCCCGGGAGGACGCGACGGTGGGCGTGACGGTCGTCAACCTCTCGGTGCTGAAGAACGACCAGGGCTCCGGCCGGAGCGCCGTGCGCGGCCGACGTCAGGACGCCGCGCGGCCCTGCGGCGAGAGCGCGGCGCGCAACCGCTCGACGTCCGAGCCCGCGTCGGCGAGCGCGCCGACGAGGGTGCGGTGCGCCGTCGTGCCCTCGACGCGGGCGAGGGCGAGGAGCACGTGGCCCGAGTCGATCGACCGCGAGCCCTGGTGGATCGCCTCGCGCAGCGAGAGCTCGAGCGTCTTCTTCGCGTCCTTGGTGAAGGGGACGTGCCCGCGGCGGGACGGCCGCCGGCCCGTGCGCTCCAGCGCCCCGGTGCCGAACGCGGCGTCCGTGCGGGCACGGATCGCGTCGAGGTCGATCCCGAGCGACGCGAGCGCGGGACCGTCGAGGCCGTCGTGCGGTGCCGCAGCGGCGGCGTGCCGGTCGACCGTCGCGGGCAGGACGCCGACGGCGGCGAGGGCGAGCGCGCCCGCGCCACCCTCCTGGTGGGCGAGCGCGAGGAGCAGGTGGACGGTGTCGATCGCGCCGTCGCCACGCTCGCGCGCGTACGTCTGTGCCTCGACGACCGTCGCCCGGGCGTCGGCGGTGAAGCGTTCGAACATGTCAGGACCTCCTGGGTGTGCGGGGCGCCGCGTACTTCTTGTGCACGGCCTGGCGCGTGACGCCGAGCCGGTCGGCGATCTCCTGCCAGGACCAGCCGAGCGCGCGGGCGTTCTCGACCTGCAGCGCCTCGAGGCGCTCGGCGAGGACGCGCAGGGAGCGCACGGCCCGCAGGCCCGTGTCCGGGTCGGCGCTGCTCGCGGCATCCATGTCGACGGGTTCCATGGGTGTCAATCTAGGTTGACGAACAGGCAGTGTCAACCACTGTTGACGTCGTGCGGCCGGCCCGCGTGACGAACCGAACACCCCGTGCCCCGCGTGCGGTGCGTACCGGGATAGGCGCCCTCCCGTGCGCGGGCTACCCTGTACGGGGATGTCTTGATGTCGAGACATCGGTCATGCCGCACACGGCGCATCAGACGGAAGGACGCAGCAGGGTGGACCTGTTCGAATACCAGGCGCGTGACATCTTCGAGAAGCACGGCGTTCCCGTGCTGGGCGGTGTCGTCGCGACGACGCCCGACGAGGCTCGCGCAGGCGCGGAGAAGCTCGGCGGCGGGACCGTCGTCGTCAAGGCCCAGGTGAAGACGGGCGGACGCGGCAAGGCCGGCGGCGTCAAGCTCGCCCACTCCCCGGAGGAGGCCGCCGAGAAGGCGTCCGAGATCCTCGGGATGGACATCAAGGGCCACACCGTCCACCGCGTGATGATCGCCGAGGGCGCGAAGATCGCCGAGGAGTTCTACTTCTCGGTGCTGCTCGACCGCTCGAACCGCAACTACCTCGCCATGTGCTCCGTCGAGGGCGGCATGGAGATCGAGCAGCTCGCGGTCGAGCGCCCCGAGGCGCTCGCGAAGGTCGCCGTCGACCCGATCGTGGGCATCGACGAGGCCAAGGCGCGCGAGATCGTCGACGCCGCGGGCTTCGCCGAGGAGCTCAAGGCGCCGGTCGCGGACGTCATCCGCTCGCTGTGGACCGTGTTCACGGCCGAGGACGCGACGCTCGTCGAGGTGAACCCGCTGGTCCGCACGGAGGACGGCAAGATCGTCGCCCTCGACGGCAAGGTCACCCTCGACGACAACGCGTCGGAGGTCCGCCACCCGGACCACGAGGCGCTCGAGGACAAGGAGTCGACCGACCCGCTCGAGGCCAAGGCCAAGGCGAACGGCCTCAACTACGTCAAGCTCGACGGAGAGGTCGGCATCATCGGCAACGGCGCCGGGCTCGTCATGAGCACGCTCGACGTCGTGGCGTACGCGGGCGAGGAGCACGGCGGCGTGAAGCCCGCCAACTTCCTCGACATCGGCGGCGGCGCCAACGCGCAGGTCATGGCGAACGGCCTCGACGTCATCCTCAACGACCCCCAGGTCAAGTCGGTGTTCGTCAACGTCTTCGGCGGCATCACCGCGTGCGACGAGGTCGCCAAGGGCATCGTGGGCGCGCTCGAGATCCTCGGCGACGAGGCCAGCAAGCCGCTCGTCGTGCGCCTCGACGGCAACAACGTGGACCTCGGCCGCGCGATCCTGCGCGAGGCGAACCACCCGCTCGTCACCCTCGCCGAGACCATGGACGGCGGTGCCGCCAAGGCGGCCGAGCTGGCCAACGCCTGATCGCCCGTAGACGCGGAAAGCTGAGACAGAGAACACCATGTCGATCTACCTGAACTCCGACTCCAAGATCATCGTCCAGGGCATCACCGGCGGGATGGGTGCCAAGCACACCGCCCTCATGCTCGACTCGGGCGCGAAGATCGTCGGCGGCGTCAACGCGCGCAAGGCCGGCACGACCGTCACGCACAAGGACCACGAGGGCAACGACGTCACGCTGCCCGTGTTCGGCACGGTCGCCGAGGCGATGGCCGAGACCGGCGCCAACGTGTCCGTCCTGTTCGTCCCGCCGGCGTTCACCAAGGACGCCGCGATCGAGGCGATCGACGCCGAGATGCCGCTCATCGTCGTCATCACCGAGGGCGTGCCCGTCCAGGACACGGCCGAGGTCTGGGCCTACCTGCAGGGCAAGTCCACGCGCATGATCGGCCCGAACTGCCCCGGCATCATCACGCCGGGCGAGTCGCTCGCCGGCATCACCCCGCACACCATCACGGGCAAGGGCCCGGTCGGTCTCGTGTCGAAGTCGGGCACGCTGACCTACCAGATGATGTACGAGCTCAAGGACCTCGGGTTCTCGACCGCCATCGGCATCGGCGGTGACCCGATCGTCGGCACCACGCACATCGACGCGCTCGAGGCGTTCGAGAACGACCCCGAGACGAAGGCGATCGTCATGATCGGCGAGATCGGCGGCGACGCCGAGGAGCGTGCGGCGGCCTACATCAAGGAGCACGTCACGAAGCCGGTCGTCGGCTACGTCGCGGGCTTCACCGCGCCCGAGGGCAAGACGATGGGCCACGCCGGCGCCATCGTCTCCGGCTCCGCGGGCACGGCGCAGGCCAAGAAGGAGGCCCTCGAGGCCGTCGGCGTCAAGGTCGGCAAGACGCCGTCCGAGACCGCCGCGCTCCTGCGCGAGATCCTCGCCTGAGCAGACCCGCTCCACGACGCCCCCGCCTCCGGTCTGCCGGACGCGGGGGCGTCGTCGTCACGGGGAGGCTGGCGCGCCGGGGTGAATGTCACGAACCGACCACGGGATCGACGACGATGGGCACCATGAGCTCCACCAGCACGACGCGGGGTGCGCGCACGCGCACCGTGGAAGGCAGCCTGCCGCCCCCTCCGTCTGCGCCTCGACGCGGCCCGTCGGGCGTGCTCGCGGCGCTCCAGGCGCTCACCCTCTCGATCGCGGTCGTCGTGCTCCCGGGCGTCGTGGCGTTCCTCGCGTCCTCGGCGGGGTCCTCGGAGGGCGCTGGGTGGGGACAGTCCGTGACGATCTCCGCCGGCCTGTGGCTGCTCGGGCACGGCGTCCCGCTCGAGGCGAGCGGGACCACCGTGACCCTCGTGCCCCTGGGCCTCACGGCCCTCGCCCTGTTCTGCTGCTTCGCCTCCGCACGCCGGTCCGCCCACACGACGGCGTCCGCGTGGGCCGCGGGGACGGCCACCTACGCGGCGGTCACGCTCGGCGTGGCGCTGCTCGCGGGGACGACGCCCCCGTGGGGGCTCGCGGTCGCGCTCGTCGGGGGCGCGCTCGTCGGCGGGGCCGGCCTGGGCGCGGGCATCCTCGCGCGGCCCGACGCACCGTTCGTCGCCGACCTCGCGCAGCGCCTCGACCGCTGGGTCCCGCCCTCGGTACGCCTCGGCCTGCGGGGCGGGCTGCTCGGGACGAGCCTGCTCGCGGGAGTCTCGGCCGTCGTCGTCGGGGTGTGGCTCGTCGCCGGGCGTGCGACGTCCGGCGACATCGTCGCGGGCCTCGTCCCAGGCACGGTCGGCGGGATCGTCCTCGCGCTCGCACAGCTCGCCGTCCTGCCGAACCTCGTCACGTGGGCCGGCGCGTGGGTCGTCGGCCCTGGTTTCGCGGTCGGCGAGGGCAGCACGTTCGCGCCCACCGGGTCCCGGCCCGGCGCGCTGCCCGCGGTCCCGATCCTCGGCGCCCTCCCGGGCGAGGACTGGACCACCACCCTGACCCCCTGGGTGCCCGTGGCCGTCGTGGCGCTCGGCGTCGTGGCCGGCGCGTTCGTCTGGCGGCGGCTGCGCGAGGTCTCCGGGACGCACCCGGACGACGACGTCCGCTGGGCCGACCTGGCCCTCGCCGTGGCGGGGGTCGTCCTGGGCGCGGGCCTGCTCGTCGGGGGAACGACCTGGCTGGCGAGCGGCGCGGTCGGGCCCGGCCGGTTCGAGGTGGTCGGCGCCGACGCGCTCGTGGTGGGCGCGGTCGCCGCGGCCGAGATCGGCGGCGGCGCCGCGCTCGCGCTCCTCTGGGCCCGCCTCGACGTCCTGGGCCGACACCGCCGCCCCCTCGACGACGAGGACTGAGCCGCCGACGGGGAGCTCCGCCGGACCACGGTCCCCCCTCGCGACCGAGCCGCCCCTCGGCAGCCGTCAGCCGGCCGATCGGGCGCCGGGCGCCGCGTCGACCGGGGTCGAGCGGGACGGGTCGGTGAAGGCCTGTCGGGGGACCACGCTGAGGAGGAGGGCCGCGGCGACGAGCGCCGTCGTGCCGCACACGACCACCGTGGGGACGCGCAGCAGGCGGGAGAGACGTTCGGCGACCCCGGAGCGGGGCGTCACGGTCGCGGGCGTCATGGGCTCACCCTAGAGACTCGATGTCACGACGGGGTGACGCAGTCTCAGCGAGTCGGTCAGGGGGTCGCGGCGGGCGTGGGGACCAGCCGGTTCATCCTCTCGTCGAGGGAGGCCTGCCACGCCACCTCGCAGCGTCGTTCGGCCGCGACGGTGATCGCGCCGTCGAGGCACTGCTGGCGGGCCGTGGCGAGGTCCCACAGGACGAGGGTGCTGGCCATCTGCAGGCACAGCATCGCCGCGAGCCCGATGCCGAGGGCGAGGGCTGGGACCAGGACGCCGCGGACCCGGGCCCGCCAGACCGCGACGAGCGCGCGGACCCCGACGACGACCGCGAGCACCCCGACGACGATGCTCGCGGCCTGCCAGGGGAACGGCAGCGCGCTCACGAGGAGCATGGCCAGCATGAGCACGCCGAAGCGCAGCACCGTGCGCGACGCCAGGCGTGCGCGCTCCGGGTCCGGCTCGACCGGATCGTCCGGCCGGTGGGGCGTACCCGTCGGAGTGCCCGACGGCGGCGGGCCAGCGGGCGGGTGCGGGCCCGTCGACGGGTGTGCGGCGGGGGCGGGAGGCTGTGGTGCGTCCGGACGCGAGCGTCCGTCCGGCGCCTGGGGCGACTCTGGCCGAGGTCGCTGCGGCGCGTCGGGACGGGGCGGGGCGTACGGGTTGCCCACGGGCAGCTCCTCGGTCGGTCGGGCGGCTCGCGGTACATTCTCCCATCGGACGCGTCGTGCCCGACCACGCGCACGGCCCGCTCCGGGACCGTCACCGGGCTCCGCCGCGCTCCGTCGGGCCGGACCCGCTCCCGACCCGGACCCGCCCGACCTGTCCCCGCCCGCAGCGAACCACCAGGAGCACCGTGCAGACGCCGTCCGGCCACCCCGTCGAGTCCACCTCCGCCGCACGCGTCGTCGTGCTCGTCTCGGGAGCGGGGAGCAACCTCGCGGCCCTCCTCGCGGCCCACGACGACGCGGCGTACGGCGCGCGCGTGGTCGGCGTGGTGTCGGACAAGGCGGACGCCGGGGGCCTCGACCTCGCCCGGGAGGCGGGCGTCGCGGCGGTCGTCGTCGCACCCGGCGACTTCGCCGACCGGGCCGCGTGGAACGAGGCGACGGCGCAGGCCGTCGACGTGTTCCGTCCCGACCTCGTGGTGCTGGCCGGGTTCATGCGGATCCTCGGTCCGGCGTTCGTCGGACGGTTCGCGGGCCGCACGATCAACACCCATCCCGCGCTCCTGCCGGCGTTCCCCGGCGCGCACGGGGTGCGCGACGCGCTCGCCTACGGGGTGCGCGTGACCGGGTGCACGGTCCACGTCGTCGACGACGGTGTCGACACGGGCCCGATCATCGCCCAGGTGGCCGTCGCGGTGGAGGAGGGCGACGACGAGTCGTCGCTCCACGACCGCATCAAGGTCGCCGAGCGCGCCCTGCTCGTCGAGACCGTCGGTCGGGTCGCCCGCGAGGGCCTGCGTGTCGAGGGCCGTCGGGCCGTCCTGGGCTAGGTCGCCGGGTCCTGCGCGGACCCGTCCGTCGGCGGGAGCTCGCGCGGCGCGAGCACCGCGAGGACCTGGTAGGTCTCACGGCTCTCGTGCGGCGTCGCACGCCCCTCCTCGAGCGAGCGGGCGGTCCACCGCTCGAGCAGCTCCTCGAGCTCCCGCGTCATCGTCGACGCCTGCTCGGACGTGAGCACGAGCGTGCTGAGGGCGAGGATCCGGTCCTCGCGCGGGCCGGTCGCGCTCCCGCGCCGGAACGTCTCCTCGGCCCACGCCAGGGCCGGGCGCACCACGTGGCGGACCGCGTCCGGCGTCCCGGGCTCCACGGTGTAGCTCACGGCCACGTTCTTCCACACCCGGTCCCGACGGTCACGGGCGTGCTCGGGGGCCTCGGTGATCATCCCGGCCTTCGCGAGCACGCGGAGGTGGAAGCTCACGGAGTTGGCCGGCTGTCCCGTCGCCCGGGCGAGGTCGGCGGCACGCGCGTGCCCGAGGACCGCGAGCTCCATGAGGATCCGCTGGCGCAGCGGATGCGCGATGGCCCGCAGCGCCGCGGGTTCCTGGACGCGGAAGGTCTCGAGCACACGGCCGAGGCTAGCAACGCCGCGGGCCCAGCACACGCAGGTGCGCACCGGAAGATGCGCAACGCTCCTTGCGCAATATCGCTTGCGGACATAGATTCGTCGCCATGACCAACCCGTCGCGCACGACGCCCGAGCGCCGCTCGACCGCCGCATCGTCCCGTGCACCCGTCGTCCCGGACGCCGTCGACCCGCCGCCGCTCCTGCGCAACAGGTCGTACCTCCTGCTCATGACGGGTCTGACCGCGGAGTCCCTGGGCGCGGGCGTCGCGCTCTTCGCCGTGCCGCTCGTCGCCTACGGCCTCACGGGGTCGGTCGTGCAGGCGGGCGTCGTCGCCGCGGTCGGGCAGGCCGGGGCGCTCCTCGCGACCCTGCCGGCGGGGGTGGTCGCGGACCGGGTCGACCGCCGCCGGCTCGTGGTCGCGGCGGCGAGCGCGGGGACGCTGCTGTGGACGACCGCCGCCGTCGCCGCCGGTCTCGGGTCGCTCACCGCCTGGCACCTCGCCGCGGTTCTCTTCGGGGCCTCCGTCGTCGGGGCGCTCGTCGACCCGGCGACGAGCGGGGCCTTCCGCTCCGTCGTCCCCGTGCCGCAGCTCCCGACGGCGCTCGCGGCGGCCCAGGGCCGGGACGCCGTCGCGAGCCTGCTCGCCGGGCCGCTCGGCGGAGCGCTCTACGCGGTCGCGCACGCGGTGCCGCTCGCGGGCGCCGCGGTCGGGCACGCCGCGACGGCCGTGTGCACCTGGTTCGTGCGCGAGCCGCTCAACGGCGACGTCGCGGCGGCGCGCGCCACCCGGCCCGTCGCCGCGCTGCGCGAAGGTCTCCGCTTCGTGTGGTCCGTGCCGCTGTTCCGCACGCTGCTCAGCCTGTTCGTCGTCATCAACGTCGCGTTCGGCAGCCTGATGGTCGGCATCAACCTCGAGCTCGTGCGCACGGGGACCGCGCCGCTGCTCATCGGCCTCGTCGACCTCGCGGTCGGCCTGGGCGTGCTCGTGGGAGCGGTGCTCGCTCCCCGGCTCGTCGCCCGGGTACGTGCCGGGGTGCTCGTCGTCACGGCCCTCGGCGTGCTCGCCGCGGGAGCCGTCGTCATGGCCGTGCTGGAGTCGTACGCCGCCTACCTCGCGGTGCTGCCGTTCGCCCTCCTGCTCGTCCCCGCGGTGAACGCGGGACTGTCCGGGTACGCCGCGGCGGTCACGCCACCGCAGCTCCAGGGCCGGCTGTCGTCCGTGCTCGGGCTCACCGGCCTCGCGGCGGGCCCTCTCGTCCCGCTGGTCGGCAGCGGGCTCCTCGACAGGTTCGGGCTCGGGACCGCGCTCGCGGTGCTCGCGGGGCTCCTCGTCGTCACGGTCGCTGTCCTCAGCACGGTCCGCCCTCTCTGGCGGGTCGGCACGCCCGACACCTGGGCCGACGACGCCGTCACGCTCGCCGCGTCGGGCGCCGTGCCGGCTGCCGCGCCGGGCGTCGTGCCGGAGGATCCCGGGCCGGCGGGGCCGGGCCGCTAGACTGGGCGACGGCCGCGACTGGCGAGGGTGGGAACGACCACCGGGGAGCGGCCGGATCTACCTGCTGGTGCGTCGACCGCCTGGGCGCCTGGGTTCTGCCACTCGCGACGGCCACGTCCGTCGCGGCGACCGCGACCCAGAGGAGCCCCTCGTCATGTCCCACCCGGCCCCGCACGTGCACTCCGCGCCCGACGTCCAGCTCGCCGACGACTCGCGGCGGCCCGTGCGCCGCGCGCTCCTCAGCGTCTACGACAAGACCGGCCTCGTCGAGCTCGCGACGGCGCTCCACGCCGCGGGCGTCGAGCTCGTCTCCACCGGCTCGACGGCGTCGACGATCGCTGCCGCGGGCGTCCCGGTGACGAAGGTCGAGGACCTCACCGGGTTCCCCGAGTGCCTCGAGGGCCGCGTCAAGACGCTCCACCCGCGCGTGCACGCCGGGATCCTCGCGGACTCGCGCAAGGCGGACCACCTCGCGCAGCTCGACGAGCTCGGCATCGCGCCGTTCGAGCTCGTCGTCGTGAACCTCTACCCGTTCGCCGCGACCGTCGCCTCCGGCGCCGGGCCGGACGAGGTCGTCGAGCAGATCGACATCGGCGGGCCCTCGATGGTCCGTGCCGCCGCGAAGAACCACCCGAGCGTCGCCGTCGTCGTGGACCCCGCGCGGTACGACGACGTCGTCGCCGCTGTGCAGGCGGGCGGGTTCACCTACGCGCAGCGCAAGGCGCTCGCCACGGCCGCGTTCGTCCACACCGCGACCTACGACGTCGCGGTCGCGTCGTGGATGGGCAACGTCGTCGCGCCGACCGACGCGGTCGAGACCGAGGGCGGGACCGTGGCCACCGGCTTCCCCGCCTGGATCGGTGCCACCTGGGACCGCGCCGACGTGCTGCGCTACGGCGAGAACCCGCACCAGCGCGCCGCGCTCTACACGGCCGGCCACGGCGCGAGCGGGCTCGCCCAGGCGACCCAGCTCCACGGCAAGGCCATGAGCTACAACAACTACGTCGACGCCGACGCCGCGTGGCGGGCGGCGCACGACCACGACGAGCCCGCCGTCGCGATCATCAAGCACGCCAACCCGTGCGGCATCGCCGTCGGCACCGACGTCGCGGAGGCTCACGCCCGCGCCCACGCGACCGACCCCGTCTCGGCCTACGGCGGCGTCGTCGCCGCGAACCGCGTGGTCACGAAGGCGGCGGCGGAGCAGATCGCGCCCGTCTTCACCGAGGTCGTCGTCGCACCCGGGTTCGAGCCCGACGCGCTCGAGGTCCTGCAGACCAAGAAGAACATCCGCCTCCTCGTCGTCGACACCCCGCCCACGGCGGCGGTCGAGACCCGTCCGATCAGCGGCGGCCTGCTCGTGCAGAGCACGGACCGCGTCGACGCGGTCGTGACCGACGCCGACGGGAACGTCACCGGCGGCGACGCCCCGCAGCACTGGACGCTCGTCACGGGTGAGGCCGCGGACGACGCGACCGTCGCCGACCTCGCGTTCGCATGGCGTGCGATCCGCGCCGCCAAGTCCAACGCGATCCTCCTCGCGCACGACGGCGCCGCCGTCGGCGTCGGGATGGGCCAGGTGAACCGCGTCGACTCGTGCCGCCTCGCGGTCGAGCGCGCCAACACCCTCGCCGACGGCGTGGAGCGGGCGCGCGGCGCGGTCGCGGCGTCCGACGCGTTCTTCCCGTTCGCCGACGGCCTGCAGATCCTCCTCGACGCGGGAGTGCGCGCCGTCGTCGCGCCGGGAGGGTCGATCCGCGACGCCGAGGTCGTCGAGGCGGCGCAGGCCGCGGGTGTGACGATGTACTTCACCGGGACCCGCCACTTCGCGCACTGACGCGAGCGCCCCGCCCGGGCCCCGACGGTCCTCGGACCGCCGGGGCCCTCGCGTCAGACCAGGGCGTCGCGCAGGCGGCGGGACGGGTCGAGCGCGACGTCGAGGTCGACGCGCAGCCGACCCGTGCGGTTCACGGCCTTGCGGACCGGGCCGACGTCGCGCGGGGAGTCGACCAGCAGGACGGCCCGGACCTCGGCGAACCGGCCGGCCGCGCCCGGGGCGAGGTAGAACGCGGCCCAGCCGTCGTGGCCGGTCGTGCCGCCCGAGGGGTCGCCGCGGAACAGCACGTCGTCGCCCTCGGCGGGCACGCCGAACAGGGCGAGGTCGTGGCCGAGCTGCTGGGAGAACACGTAGGGGGCGTGGCCGGGTGCGACGCTCTCGTCGTCCGGCCCGGAGCCGAGGATCGCCGCCACGGTGGCGTCCGGGTCGTGCAGCGCGGCCGACCAGTGCCCGCCCGGGACCGGGCCGAGCACCGGGTGCTCGCGCGTGGCGCAGTCCCCGACGGCCCAGAGCCCGGGGTGGCCGGGGACGGCGCCGCGGGAGTCCACCGCGATGCTGCCGCGCGGGTCCTGGGGGAGTGCGCCGTCGAGCCAGTCCGTCGCCGGGCGCGCTCCGACCGCGGCGAGCACGACGTCGGCCGGCAGGTCACGGCCGTCGGCGAGCCGGACGCCGTCCGGCCGGACGTCGGCCACCGCGGCGCCGGTCAGCAGGTGTGCCCCCGCGGCGCCGTACCAGGGCGCGAGGTGCGCGCCGACGACGGGGCCGAGCTGGCGCCGCAGCGGGACGGGAGCCGCCTCGACGACCGTGACGCGCGCGCCCTCGCGGGCCGCGATCCCGGCGACCTCGGCGCCGATCCAGCCGGCACCCACGACGACCAGGCGCACGCCCGGGCGCAGCGTGGCCCGCAGCGCGGCGGCGTCGTCGGCGGTGTGCAGGGTGCGGGCGTGCTCCCAGCCGCGGGGCCGCAGGGGGGTCGAGCCCAGCGCGAGGACGACCGCGTCGGCGGCGAGCCGGTCCCCGGACCGGGTCCTGACCGCCCACCGACCGTCCGGCTCCCGTTCGAGATCGGTCGCGGGGTCGGCGAGACGGACGTCGTCGGCGAGCGACCCGACGTCCACGCCGATCTCGTCGGCGAGCCACGCCGGCGCGGTGCGGCTCACGAGCTCCTTCGACAGGGGAGGGCGGTCGTACGGCGCCACGCCCTCCGCCCCGAGGAGCGTGACGGACCCGGCGAAGCCGCGTCGGCGCAGCGCCGCCACGGTCTGCGCGCCGGCGAGACCGGCGCCCACGACGAGGACGGACGCAGGGACGGGAGCACCCGCGGGAGCCGCGGGCTCCACCGGGCGGTCGACGGTCGGCATGCACGCCACGCTAGGCCACGACGGTAGGCTTCCGGACGTGGAACGGGCAGCAGCGTGAGCGATGTCACCGCACGTGACGAGGCCCGACGGCGGCCCTCGGGGGCGGTGCCCGTGTGGCACCACGTGAACGACGACCCCGGTGCGGGCGACGGGACGGGCCCGGGCGCGCCCCCGCCGCCGGCCGGGAACGGTCCCGTCCCCCCGCTCCCCGTGACCCCGGCGAGCCTCGCGCCGTGGCGCCAGCCCGCGATGTGGCTCGTGGTCGCGGGCGTCGCGCTCTCCACGCTCGTCACGCTGCTCGTCGGTGCCCGGGCGGGGTTCCTCACGCTCTCTGGCGTCCTCGTCGTCGCCGGTCTGTGCCGCGCCGTCCTGCCCGGCCCGGGCCCCGCGGGGATCACCGTGCGGTCGCGCGGCCTCGACGTGTTCTTCTTCCTCGCCCCCGCGGTCGTCATCGTCTTCCTGACGCTGTCCGTGCCGCCGTGGGAGCTCTGAGTCGGTCCGGGGGTGGTGCGGGGCACGGCGTCGGGGTCCCGGTCCGGGGACGACGACGGGCCCGGGCCGCGCGTCGCGGTCCGGGCCCGTCGTGGGTCGGGCGGGTGCGCCCGCCGGGTCAGGCCTTGGGGGCGTCCTCACCCGGGGTGTCGGGGGCCTCGGGCTCGTCCGTCCCGGCGACCTCGGTGACCTCCTCGACGACCGCGACGACGTCACCGTCCTCGTCGGTCACGACGGCCTCCTCGACCACGACGGCCGTGGCGGCGGCTGCGGGGGCCGCGGCAGCGGCGGGGGTCGCAGCGGCGTCGCCGGACGGCGCGGCAGCGCCCTCGACCGGGGCGTAGGCGTCGTTCTCCGTGATCACGGTGTCCTCGCCGAGCAGGTCGTCCTGCACCGGCGAGAACGCGAACGCGCGGTAGAAGAGCCCGGCGATCGCGGCACCCAGGAGCGGTGCGACCCAGAAGACCCACTGCTGCTTCCACAGCTCGCCGTCACCCGCGAACACCGCGGACGCGAGCGAGCGCGCCGGGTTGAGCGAGCCGTTCGTGATCGGGATGGTGACCACGAGGAGCGTCGTCAGCGCGAGGCCGATCGCGACGGGGGCGTAGGAGACGCGCGTGCGCTTGTCCGTCACGCCGAGGATGACTCCGACGAAGATGCCGGTCGCGATCGTCTCGATGAGCAGGGCCTGGACGAGGTTGAACTCCGTGCCGCCCTGGGAAGCGGTCGACAGCGACGAGAAGGACCCGTAGCCGTTGGCGGTCGTGACGAAGAGCCCGCCCTTGCCCTCGACGCCGAGGAGCGCCGGGAGCGTGCTGGGGATCGTCGCGAGCAGCACGAGGCCCGCGAGGAGCGCGCCGACGACCTGGGCGACCCAGTAGGGGAGGACGTCGCGCCACGCCGTGCGCCCGCCGATGGCCGCGCCGAGCGTCACGGCCGGGTTGAAGTGGCCGCCCGACACGTGGCCGACGGCGGCGATCCCTGCCAGCAGCGCGAGGCCACCCGCGAGGGCGACGTTGAACCCGGTGTTCTGGCTGACGAACGTGTACAGCGCGACGCCCACGATCGCGAGGACGAGGAAGAACGTGCCGAAGACCTCGGCGCCGAGGCGCGCGAGGAGGCCGGGCTGGACGACGGCGACGGACTCGGTCCGTACGACGTCGTCGACGACGGAGCCCTCCGGCGCGCCGGGAGCGGTGGTGTCCTGGGACATGATGATCCTGTCTGGTTCGGTTGGGGTCTTCGATGAGCCCCGGTCCGACGGCCATGCGGCACCGGCGGACGATCGGGGCGACGGCACGATACCTGGCCTACTGCCCGGCCATTCCGGCATCTGGGGGCATCCTGCCACTCCGACCCGGGAGATGCGTGGCAATCTGCGGTACGGGGCCTGAGAAGGGCGTCGCGTCCCAGGATGCGGTCACGGACCGATCCGGCGGAGGGCTCGCGCAAAGTATCTTGACGTCGAGAAGTCGAGTACCCTGGACGGCGGTCAGCAACGCCCTCGCGTGCGACGGACCGGGAGCCGGGACCCACGGGTCCCCACCGGTCGCCGTCCGCCTCCCGGGGGCACCAGTCCCCGACAGTTGGAGCGATCTGCGCATGGGCAAGATCAAGGTCGTCAACCCGGTCGTCGAGCTCGACGGCGACGAGATGACGCGCATCATCTGGCAGTTCATCAAGGACCGCCTCATCCACCCCTACCTCGACGTCGACCTCAAGTACTACGACCTGTCGATCCAGAACCGCGACGCGACCGACGACCAGGTCACGATCGACGCCGCGAACGCGATCAAGCAGTACAACGTCGGCGTCAAGTGCGCCACGATCACGCCCGACGAGGCGCGCGTCGAGGAGTTCGGCCTCAAGAAGATGTGGGTCTCGCCCAACGGCACGATCCGCAACATCCTCGGCGGCGTCGTCTTCCGCGAGCCGATCATCATCTCCAACATCCCGCGTCTCGTGCCGGGCTGGAACAAGCCGATCATCATCGGCCGTCACGCCCACGGCGACCAGTACAAGTCGACGAACTTCAAGGTCCCCGGACCAGGCAAGATCACGATGACGTTCGAGCCGGCCGACGGCTCCGAGCCGCAGAAGTTCGAGGTCGTGACCATGCCCGAGGAAGGCGGCGTCGCGATGGGCATGTACAACTTCAACGAGTCGATCCGCGACTTCGCGCGCGCCTCGTTCGCGTACGGCCTGCAGCGCGAGTACCCCGTGTACCTCTCGACGAAGAACACGATCCTCAAGGCCTACGACGGCGCCTTCAAGGACATCTTCCAGGAGGTGTTCGACGCCGAGTTCGCCGAGGCGTTCGAGGCCAAGGGCCTCACCTACGAGCACCGCCTCATCGACGACATGGTCGCCTCGGCCATGAAGTGGGAGGGCGGCTACGTCTGGGCCTGCAAGAACTACGACGGCGACGTCCAGTCCGACACCGTCGCGCAGGGCTTCGGCTCGCTCGGCCTCATGACGTCGGTCCTCATGACCCCCGACGGCCAGACGGTCGAGGCCGAGGCCGCGCACGGCACCGTGACGCGTCACTACCGCCAGCACCAGCAGGGCAAGCCGACGTCGACCAACCCGATCGCGTCGATCTTCGCCTGGACCCGTGGCCTCATGCACCGCGGCAAGCTGGACGGCACGCCCGAGGTCACCGAGTTCGCGCAGACGCTCGAGGACGTCGTCATCAAGACCGTCGAGTCCGGCCAGATGACGAAGGACCTCGCGCTCCTCGTCGGCCCGGACCAGGCGTGGCTGACGACCGAGGAGTTCCTCGCCGCGCTCGACGAGAACCTCAAGGCGCGCCTGGGCTGACCCGGCCCTCGCACCCCGACGGCGGCGCCCCTCTCGGAGGGGCGTCGCCGTTCGTCGTTCCTGACGTCCGCGCGCCGGGCCTGCGTCCCTACCGGGCGGGGTGCGGCGGCGCTTCGGGGGCGACCACGGCCCACGGCACCCGGTGCCCCTCGGGCTCGCCCGAGAGGGCCGCTCGCGCGCACGCACGGCCTTGTTCGCGCAGCGAGGCGGCCACCGACCAGACTCCCGAGGTGGCGGCCTCGCGCGACCCGTCCCAGCCCGTGAGCGTCACCTCCCGCTGCGTACGGGACCAGGTCGAGAGGGCACCCAGCGCCAGCTCGTCGCTCATCGCCAGCACCACGACGGGGCCGGATCGCTCCAGCGTCTCCAGCAACGCCGCGGCGGCGTCCTCGCCCAGCTCACGCCGGTTGCGCTGCACCACGGCGATCCGTACGTCGTCCCAGTCATGACCGGCCTCGGTCAGCGCGTCGCGGTAGCCGGCCAGGCGAGCCCCGGTGACGGGGAAGGGGACCGCCCGCGGGTCCGCCAGGTCGGAGGGCAGGTCGCGGCCGCGCAGGACGCCGCTGGTGCGCCGCCGGTCCAGGGGGAAGCTGATGATGACGGGTGTCGCCTCGGCCAGCGGCGCGGCTGCCGCGACCGCTGCGGCGGCCGCGCGGTCGTCGGGCCCGACGCACACCAGTCCTGGGTGGGCGGGACCGCCTTGGACGGCCGCGGGCCGACCGCTGCTCGCGACCGCCGACAGCACCGGGTCGTCGGCGACCGTGGTCCACAGCACGTAGCCGTCGACCGCCGCCGACAGCACACGGTCGACGTCGGACGCGTCCCCTCGGGTGGGGATCAGCACCATCCCCAGGTCCGCGCTCACGCAGACGTCGGCGACACCGGCCAGGAACTGTGCCGCCTGCGGGTCGTCGAACAGGTAGGACAGGTGCTCCCCGACCACCACCCCGAGCTGCTGGGCACGCCCTGAGCGCAGGGCGCGGGCGGTGCTGTCGGGGCGGTAGCCCAGCCGGGCCGCAGCCTCCAGGACGCGGGTCCGGGTGGCCTCGGCCACCCGCGCGGGGCGGTTGAAGGCGTAGGAGACGGTCATGGGCGCAACGCCCGCCTCGGCGGCGACGTCCTTGACCGTTGGCCGTCGCCGGGCAGGTGTGGACACGGCGCCAGCATACTTGTGTAACGTTACGCTCATGACGTCCGACACGGTCCGCCCCGCGCCCCGCCCTTCGCGCCCCGGTGCCCGTGCCGCGTTCGCGCCCTACGCGGCGTTCGCGGCGTTCGGGATCTTCTGGGGCGCCTGGGGCGCTTCCTTGCCCACGCTGCGCGCCCAGGCCGGGGTCACCGAGGGCCAGCTGGGGACCGCCCTGCTCTTCGTCGGGCTGGGGGCGCTGCCGGCGATGACCTTCACCGGGCGTGCGGTGGACCGCTTCGGGCCCCGCGTGGCGGCGTGGTTGCTGGCGGCACTGGCCGGTGCCGGCCTGCTGATCACCGCCGGCGCGGACGGGACGGTGCGGTTGGCGATCGGGATGCTCGTGGTCGGCGCCGCCTCCGGCGCCGCGGACGTGGCCATCAACACCCTGGCGGGACGCGCGGAGCACGTCACCGCCAAGCCTCTGCTCACCCGTTCCCACGGGCTGTTCTCCGTGGGCGTGGTCCTCGCCAGCCTGTCCACCGGAGCGCTGCTGGGCGCGGGGCTGTCGCTGCTGGTGGCCTTCCTCGCGGTCGCGGCGGTGATGCTCGCCCTGGCCGCGGGTGCTTGGCTCACCAGCGCGTCGCTGCCGGCACCGGCGGGCGCCGGCGCGCGGGCGCCCCGCGGCGCGCGGAGCCGCTCGGCCCCGGTGCGCCGGATCGGCCCGACCTCACCCTTGTTCGTCGTGGGACTGGTCGCCGCCGTCGCCTACGCCGTCGAGAACGCCCACCAGAGCTGGGGAGCGGTGCTGCTCACCGACGTCTTCACCGCGTCGCCCCAGCTCGCGGCCGCCGCCCCGGCGACCTTTGCCGCCACCGCCGCGCTGGCTCGCCTGAGCCTGGCGCCGCTCTCACGCAGCCACCCCACCGCGACGCTCGTCGGCGGCGGCGCCCTGGCCGCCGCCGGCAGCGCGGTGCTGGCCGCTGCACCCTCGGTCGACGTCGCCCTGGTCGGGCTCGTGCTCGCCGCCCTCGGCACGGCGACGCTGTTCCCGACCCTGCTGAGCCGGAGCCTGCGCGGCATCGACCCCGCTCAGCACGGTCGCGCCACCTCCACGGTCGCCGGCACCGCCTACCTGGGGTTCCTGCTCGGCCCGGCCTACGTGGGCCTCCTCGCCGAGCGCAGCGACCTTCGCGGCGCGATGGTCGGCGTGGCCGCACTCGGCGTGATCGTCACCCTGACGTCAGCGCCCGTCAGCGCCTGGGCGGCCAGGAGGCCGGACCGGTGCCGGCCCCGCCGGGGCGGACGCCGAGGAGGCAGCGGGGCCGACGACGTCGCGCGCGACGAGGCGAGGAAGCCTGCCGAGGGCGGGCGTTGTGGGAGAGTGAGCGCATGACTTCCCCCGTGAACGTGACGGTGACCGGCGCGGCCGGTCAGATCGGTTACGCGCTGCTGTTCCGCATCGCGTCAGGCCAGATGCTCGGCGCCGACACCCCGGTGCGCCTGCGCCTCCTGGAGATCCCGCAGGGCGTCAAGGCCGCCGAGGGCACCGCGATGGAGCTCGACGACTGCGCCTTCCCGCTGCTCGCCGGCATCGACATCTTCGACGACCCGAACGTGGCCTTCGAGGGCACGAACGTCGCGCTGCTCGTGGGCGCGCGCCCGCGCGGCCCCGGCATGGAGCGCGGCGACCTGCTCGAGGCGAACGGCGGCATCTTCAAGCCGCAGGGACAGGCCATCAACGCGGGCGCCGCGGACGACGTCCGGGTCCTGGTCGTCGGGAACCCGGCGAACACGAACGCGCTCATCGCGGCGTCGAACGCGCCGGACGTGCCGAAGGACCGGTTCACGGCGATGACGCGGCTGGACCACAACCGCGCGCTGACGCAGGTCGCGAAGCGTGCCGGCGTGCCGGTGTCCGAGGTCCGGAAGCTCACCATCTGGGGCAACCACTCGGCCACGCAGTACCCGGACCTCTTCCAGGCCGACGTCGCGGGCACCCCGGGCGCGCAGCTCGCCGAGGACCGTCAGTGGCTGGAGGGGACCTTCATCCCGACGGTCGCCAAGCGGGGTGCGGCGATCATCGACGCGCGCGGGGCGTCGTCGGCGGCGTCCGCCGCGAACGCGGCGATCGACCACGTGCGCGACTGGGTGCACGGCACGCCGGAGGGCGACTGGACCAGTGCGGGCGTGGTCTCGGACGGGTCCTACGGGGTCCCGACGGGCCTCATCTCCTCGTTCCCCGTGGTCTCGCGCGGGGGCTCGTGGGAGATCGTCCAGGGCCTGGAGCTCTCGGAGCTCTCGCGCGGGCGCATCGACGCGTCGGTCGCGGAGCTCCAGGAGGAGCGTCAGGCCGTCGAGGAGCTCGGGCTGGTCTGACCCCGCCGGTGTCCGCCCCCGTCCCCGGACGGGGGCAGGGGGCGTCGAAGAAGGAAATTCGCTGCGTGGGCGTCGGAGGCCCGGCGTAGGGTCGTCCGGCCATGATCGACGCCCCTGTGCCCACCGAGCACCCTCCAGCCCACCCGGCCGACGACCTCACCGACCGGACGGGCGCCCACCGGCGCCCGTCCGACGACCCGACCCGGCGCCTCGACTGGCGGCGCCTGCGTGGGCCGGTCGCCGCCGTCGCGCTCGTGGGGCTCACGCTCGGGGCCGTGGGGGCGGCGCTGGGGACCGTGGTCGCCGGCTGGCTGGCCGAGGACCCGACGACGGCGACGCTGCAGCTGCTCGCCGCGTGCGTCGTGGGGGCGGCGCTGCTGGACACGGCCGGCCAGGTCCTGTGGGCGGGGGTCGTCGACCGGGCGGAGGGCCGCCTGCGCGGCGACCTCCTCACGGCGGCGCTGCACCAGCCGTTGGACACCCTCACGGAGCAGGCGGTCGGTGAGGTGCTGGACCGGGTCGACGACGACACGCACGCCGTCGGCACGCTCGTGCGACGCCAGCTGTGGGGTGCGGGGCGCACCGTCGTCGGGGTGCTGCCCATGTGGGTCGTGGCCGGCCTGACGTGGTGGCCCGCGTGGCTCCTGTTCCCGGTGCTCGGTCTGCTGGCGGCCCTGCTGGTGCGCCCGATGCTGGGCGAGATCGCCCGCCGGAAGGTCGTCGAGGAGGCGGCCTGGACCGACCACGCGGCCGCGTTCGAGGAGTCGGTGGCCGCGCGCGACGACCTGCGCACGAGCCTCGGGCAGTCCTTCTCGATCCGGCGGCTGGCCGAGCGGTCGGCGCTGGTGCACCGCACGTTCGAGGCGGTCCTGACGATCGAGGCACGCATGCTGCGCCGCGCGGGTCTCGTGCTGGCGTCGCTCCTGGCCGGGGTCGCGGTGGCGGGCGCCGCGCTCGCCGCCGACGGCGACCTGCCGGTCGACCGGCTCGTCACGTTGTTCCTCGTGACGGCGATGTTCGTGGGGCAGGTCGACAACCTCGTCCATCACCTCCCGGACATCCAGGAAGGGATCGGTGCGCTCACGCGGATCCGCCAGATGCTCGCCGTCGCGCCGGAGCCGACGGGCGGCCACGACCTGCCGACCGGCCCGGTCGGGATCGAGCTGCGCGACGTGCACTTCTCCTACGCCGAGGGGACCTTCGCGCTCGACGGCGTCAGCCTCCGGGTCCCGGCGGGCGAGACGGTCGCGCTCGTCGGCCGCACGGGCTCGGGCAAGTCGACGCTCGCGTCGCTGCTCTCGCGCGCGGTCGAGCCGCCGCGCGGTGCCGTGTTCCTCGGCGGGGCGGACGTCCGCGACCTGGACCTCCAGGCGCTGCGCGCGGCGGTCGGTGTCGTGACGCAGCGCACGGAGATCCTCGCCGGGACGCTCGCGGAGAACATCGCGCTCTTCTCCGACGTGCCGCGGTCGGACGTCGAGGCCGCCGTGCGCGAGCTGCGCCTCGAGGACTGGGTGGGCGGTCTTCCCGACGGCCTGGACACCCTGCTGGGCCCGGGCGGCACGTCGCTGTCCGCAGGGGAGGAGCAGCTCGTCGCGTTCGCGCGGCTGCTGGTCCGCGACGTGCAGGTGGTCGTGCTCGACGAGGCGACGGCGCGCATGGACCCGCTCACCGAGGCCCGTGTCGTGGCCGCCTCCGAGCGGCTGCTCGCCGGGCGCACGGGCGTGCTCGTCGCGCACCGCCTCACGACCATCGAGCGCGCCGGCCTCGTCGCCGTGCTCGACCACGGACGCGTCGTGCAGCAGGGCCCGCGCGCGGAGCTCGCCCAGGCGGCGGGCCCGTACCGGGACCTGCTCGCGGCGAGCGTCGCGCAGGCAGGGACGGACGGCGTCGCGCACCCGGCGCCGGAGCGCACGCAGGACCGGGGCGAAGCGGTCGGCGGACGTCGGCGCCGCGGCGTGCCGCCCACGCTGGCCGACCCCGGTGACGGGCCCGGCCTCGCGCGCGGCGTGCTGCACGCGCTCTTCGTGCGGCCCGCGTGGGGCGTGGTGGGCGCGGTGCTGTTCCTCGTGGCGAGCCTGGTCTCGGCGCAGGGGGCGATCACGGGGTTCCTCTGGGGGCGCACGGTCCAGGGCCTCGACGAGGGTCTCCCCGTCGCGCTGCTGGTCCCGTTCGTGGTGCTCCTCGTCGCGGCACCGCTCGCGCTCGCGCGTGCGCTGTACGTCTACCCGCGCTGGTGGGTCGAGGTGCTGCTGCGGGTGCGCATGGCGGTCATGGCCGGCCAGACCCGTCAGCACCGGCTCACCGCGACCCCGCCGGGCGAGGTGGTGGCCCGCGCCATGGACGCGGACAGGTTCGTCCGGTACGCCGACCGCTGGGTGGACTTCGTCAACGGCCTGGTCATCGCGGGCGTCACGGCGCTGCTCAGCCGGTCCTGGCTCGCCGGTGCCGTGCTGCTCGCCGTGATGGTGGTCTCAGCTGCCGCGTCGGCCCTCGGGCGCCCGATCGCCGGCCGGTCGGCGACCCGCTCGTCCGCGGCGCGCGCCCGGTTCGGGCGTGCGCTCGTCTCCGCGCTCGACTCGGCGCGCACCGTGAAGCTCGCGGCCCGCACGCCGCAGGTGCACGCGCATCTGCGGGAGGTCGACGACGGCCGCGTACGTGCCGCGGTGTTCGAGCACCGGGTGCAGGCGGCGCTCGACGGCGTGCCTCTCGTGATGATCCAGCTCGGGGTCGTCGCGGCGTGGGCCGGTCTGCTCACCGGCACGTGGGACCTCGCGACGGCGCTCCTCGTCGCCAACGCCGTGAACGGCTTCGGCTGGTTCGGCGTCGTCGCCGGAGCCGTGGTCACCGAGGCCCCGGGCACGCGCTCGTGGCAGCGCGCGACGGCCCGCCTCGCGGGCGGGACCGACCTCATGGACCTGCCGGCCGGCGTCGACCTGCTCACGGGCGGCGCCCCGGAGCCGGTCCCCGGGCCGCGTCGCGCGCTCGAACGGCTGGACCTCGCCGGGATGACCGCCCTGCACGACGACGGCACGATCGGCGTCCAGGGCGTCGACCTCTCGGTGCAGCGCGGCGAGCTCGTCCTGCTGCTCGGTCAGGTGGGCGCGGGCAAGTCGAGCCTGCTCGCCGCGCTGGCGGGGCTCATGGAGCACACCGGCCGGATCCGCTGGAACGGCGCGGACGTCGACGACGCGCAGACCTTCCTGCGGCCCGGTCAGGTCGCGCACGTCGCGCAGGTGCCGCGCGTCCTGTCGGGGTCGTTCGCCGACAACGTGCGCCTCGGGCACGAGCGCGAGGTCGACGGACCGGTCGCCGCCGCGCGGCTGGAGCGCGACGTCGTCGAGGCCGGGGGCCACGCGGCGCTGGTCGGGCACCGCGGTGTCCGGCTGTCGGGCGGGCAGGTGCAGCGGCTCGCCCTCGCGCGCGCGCTCGCCACGGACGCCGAGCTGCTCCTCGCGGACGACGTCTCGAGCGCGCTCGACGCCGCGACCGAGGTCGAGCTGTGGGCGTCGCTGCGGGACCGTGGCACCACGGTGATCGGCGCGACGTCGAAGCGCGCGGCGCTGGCCCGCGCCGACCGCGTCGTGGTACTCGACGACGGCGCGGTCGCCGACGTCGGTCCCTGGAGCGAGCTCGCGCCGCGCTGGGGGCACCTCGCGGGCTGAGACCCGGCGGGACCGCCGGGCCGGGCCCGGGTGAAACCGCGCGCGAGCGCCGGTTCCCCCGGGCGCGGCCCGGTTCGCGCCTCCGGCTCGGACTACCGTGTGTCCAGACCGACCGAGCGGAGGACGACGATGGTGCGCCGGGGCACGAACCTGCCGCGCATGGGCGACTTCAACCAGATGGTCGTGCTGGACCAGATCCGGCGTGCCGACGACGGGCTCAGCCGCGTGGAGCTCGCTGCGAGCACCGGTCTTTCCCTGCAGACGATCTCGAACATCGTGACCCGCCTGATCTCCCGCGGGCTGGTCGTCGAGGGGGAGCGCCGCGTCGAGGGTCGGGGCAAGCCGCGCACGATGCTCCACCTCGACGCGCGCGGCGCGTTCGCGCTCGGGGTGCACGTGGACCCGGTCGTCGTGACGGCCGTGCTCGTGGACCTCCGGGGCGGCTACGTGGAGAAGACGGTCGTCGAGACGCCGCGCGGTCCCGACGCGCTCGTCGCGGAGGTCGCTCGCGGCACCGCCCGGATGCTCGACGACGCGGGCGTGCGTCGCGAGGACGTCCTGGGTCTGGGCGTCGCCGCTCCCGGACCGATCGACATGACGACCGGCCGCGTGATCCACCCCCCGCTCCTCGAGGGCTGGGCGGACGTGCCGCTGCGCGACGAGCTCGCCGCCGCGACCGGGCTGCCGGTCATCGTGGAGAAGGACGTGAGCGCCGCGATGGTCGCCGAGCTCTGGCGGGGCAACCGCATGCTCGACGGGACGTCGCTCTTCTTCTACCTCGGGTTCGGTGTGGCCGTCGCCGTCGCGCACGAGGGCGAGCTGTTCGCCGGGTCGTCGCGCAACGCGGGCGAGATCGGCCACCTCATCGTCGACAGCGACGGCCCGCAGTGCACGTGCGGGAACCGCGGCTGCATCGGCGTGAGCGCCGCGCCGGCGACGCTCGTGCGCGAGGCGGTCGCGCGCGGCGTCCTCGACCCGGCGACGCCCGCGACGACGCCCCGGGAGCTCGATGCCGCACTCACCCTGGTGTGCCGGGCGGCCGCCGCCGGGGACGACGTCGCAGCCGGCATCCTGCGGACCTCGGCGCGCCGGGTCGCGCACGGGATCACGATCGTCGCGGACCTCGTCGACGCGCGCGTCGTGGTCTTCGGAGGGCCGAGCTGGGCCCGCCTGGAGCCCGCCTACACGGCGGTCGTGCGCGAGGAGCTCGCAGCCCGCGCGACGCTGCGCGAGATGCATCCCGTCGAGGTCCTCGGGTCCGCGGTGGGAGAGCACGTGGGCGCCGTCGGGGCCGCGAGCCTCGTCCTCGACGACGTCTTCACGCCCCGGCCGTCCGGGCTCGTCGCGGCGCCTTCCCGGGGCACGGCGACGGACGGGCCCGGTGGACCGGTGCCGGCGTCGGCCGTCGCACGGTAGCCGCGGGTCCCCCCGCCACCCCCTCCTGCGGCGAAGACGGAGGTCATCGGGCTGCCCTTGACACCATTAACTCAATTCGCTTGAGTTAATGCACCAGCCAGCCCGGCGTGCCGGGCTCTTCATGTGGCAAAGGAGCACCATGCGACTGGCACGACCCCTGGCCGCGGGGACCGCGGCGATCACCCTCGTCCTCACGCTCGGAGCCTGCGGCTCCGGGAGCGGCGGCTCCGACGGCGACGCGACGATCAAGATCGCGTACCAGAAGTTCGGCAACTTCACGCAGGCGGACGAGCTCTTCCAGGACGTCAAGGCCGAGTTCGAGGACGCCAACCCGGAGGTCACCATCGAGCTCGTCCCGATCGAGGCGAGCCAGAACGACTACTTCACCAAGCTCGCGCTGATGAACCGCTCGCCGAACACGGCGCCCGACCTCATGTACGAGGACACGTTCATGATCAAGTCGGACGTCGAGGCGGGCTACCTCCTGCCGCTCGACGACTACCTCGCAGAGTGGGACGACTGGGACCAGTTCGTCGACCGCGCCAAGGAGGCCGGCCTCGGCGACGACGGCAAGACGTACGGCGTCTCGATGGGCACCGACACGCGTGGCCTGTGGTTCAACAAGGACGTGCTCGCGAAGGCAGGACTCCCGCAGGACTGGGCCCCGACGTCGTGGGACGACCTGCTGGACGCGGCGCGGGCCATCAAGGCCGCCGACCCCGAGGTCATCCCTCTCAACGTCTACTCGGGCAAGCCGATGGGCGAGGCCTCCGCGATGCAGGGCTTCGAGATGCTGCTGTACGGCACGGGCGGAACGCTCTACGACGCGGACGAGCAGAAGTGGGTCGTCGGGTCTCAGGAGTTCGTGGACTCGCTCGACTTCCTGAGCACGATCTACTCCGAGGGCCTCGCCCCGACGCCGCAGCAGGCGCTCGACCCGAACGTCGGGAACACCGTCGCGGCAGAGTGGCTGCCGAGCGGCAAGCTCGGTATCGCCCTCGACGGGTCGTGGATGGCGGGCACGTGGCTCGACTCCGGCACCGCCCCCTGGCCCGAGTGGTCCGAGGTCATGGGCACCGCGCCCATGCCTACGCAGGACGGCCAGGAACCGGGCGCAGTGAGCATGTCGGGCGGCTGGACCCTCGCGATCGGGTCCGGCAGCAAGAACCCCGACGTCGCGTTCGACGTCCTCGCCCTCGCGCTGAACGAGGAGAACTCGCTGCGCTTCGCGATCGACAACAGCCAGATCGCCGTGCGCACCGACGTCGCGGACGACCCGTCGTACGAGGAGTCCAACCCGACGACGGCCTTCTTCTCCGACCTGGTCGAGGTGACGAACTTCCGGCCCGCGACGTCGGACTACGCACAGATCTCCAACGCGATCCAGGTCGCCATGGAGTCCGTCATGACCGGCCAGCAGACGCCGGAGGAGGCGGCGGCGGTCTACGACGAGGCCGTCGTCGACGTCGTGGGCGAAGAGAACACGACGGAGGGCTGAGCGTGTCCGCGACCCTCGCCCCGGCGCCTGCCGGGGCGAGGGGAGCGGGACCGGCCCCGTCGCGGCGGCAGCTGCGTCGCACCACGGGTCGGCTCGTCCCCCTCGTCCCCGCCGTCGTCCTCCTGGCCCTGTTCATGCTGGGGCCGGTGATCTGGTCCTTCTACGGGTCGTTCACCAACGCGGCCCTCACGGGCCCGAACGCCGCGAACCCGGAGTGGGTGGGCCCGCAGAACTACGCGGACCTGCTCGGCGACCCGAACTTCCCGAAGGCGCTGTGGCTCACGGTCCTGTTCGTCGTCGCGTCCGCGGTCGTCGGGCAGAACGTCCTCGGCCTCGCGCTCGCGATGCTCATGCGCTCGGCGCTCCGGCCCGTGCGCGCCGTCGTCTCGACGCTCGTCGTCACGGCCTGGGTGCTGCCCGAGATCGTCGCGGCGTTCGCCGCGTACGCGTTCTTCCACGCCGACGGCAGCCTCAACGCGCTGCTCGCCGGGGTCGGGGTCCAGGGGCCGGACTGGCTGTTCGAGTCCCCGATGCTCGCTGTGATCCTCGCGAACGTGTGGCGCGGTACGGCCTTCTCGATGATGGTCTACTCCGCCGCCGTGTCCGAGGTGCCGCCCGAGCTCGACGAGGCCGCGCGCGTCGACGGCGCGAACGGGATGCAGCGCCTCGTGTGGGTGACCATCCCGACGATCCGCCGCTCGATCTCGACCAACCTCATGCTCACGACGCTCCAGACGCTGTCCGTCTTCACGCTCATCTACGTGATGACCGGCGGCGGGCCGGGGACCGACAGCTCGACGCTGCCGATCCTCGCGTACCAGGAGGCGTTCAAGTTCGCCCAGGTCGGCTACGGGACCGCGATCGCGACGGTCATGCTCGTCATCGGTGGCGCGTTCTCCGTGGTCTACATCCGCAGCCTGCGTCCGGAGGTGGACTGATGGCCCAGACCGTCCCCGTCACGCCCGCCGCGGCGGGTGCGCCCGCCGCCGGGCTCCCGGTGCACGACGCCGGCACGCCCGAGCCGCCGTCGCGCCGCCCCCGCGCGTCCCTCGCCGCACCAGGCTCGCGCGCGACGCGACTCGCGTCGAACCTCGTGCTCGTCGTTGTCGGCCTGTGCTTCGTCGTGCCGCTCGGCTGGATCGTGCTCGCGTCGCTGGACGCGCGCGCGACGCTCGTCGTCGACGTGCCCGACGAGGTGACGTTCGCCAACTTCGCGGCGATCGCGACCCCCGAGCAGACGTGGCTCCCGCTGTGGAACGCGTTCCTGCTCTCGGGCGGCACCGGTCTCGTCGCCGTGGTGGCGTCCGTGCTCGCCGCGTACCCGCTGTCGCGCTACCGCATGCGCTTCAACAAGCCGTTCCTGTACGCCGTGCTGTTCGGCACGTGCCTGCCCATCACCGCCATGATGGTCCCCGTCTACTCCCTGTTCGTGCGGCTCAACCTGCTCGACTCGCTGCCCGGGACGATCTTCTTCATGGCGGCGACGTCGCTGCCGATGGCGATCTGGATGACGAAGAACTTCATGGACTCCGTCCCGGTGTCGCTCGAGGAGGCGGCCTGGACCGACGGCGCGTCCGCGATGACGGCGCTGCGCGCGATCGTCCTGCCGCTCATGCGCCCGGGGCTCGCGGTCGTGTTCATCTTCGTGTTCATCGGGGCGTGGGGGAACTTCTTCGTCCCGTTCGTCCTGCTGCTCTCGCCCGAGAAGCAGCCCGCCGCCGTGAGCATCTTCGCGTTCTTCGGCCAGTACGGCTCCGTCGCCTACGGCCAGCTCGCAGCCTTCTCGCTCCTCTACTCCCTGCCCGCGATCGCGCTCTACGTGCTCGTCACGCGCCTCGCCGGCTCGTCCTTCGCGCTCGCCGGGGCGGTCAAGGGCTGACCGCGTCCGCGCCCGCCACCGCACCTCGCCTCCCGCACCCTCAGGAGACCCCATGCACGACACCACCGCCCGTACCACCGCCCGCCTCGATCGCTTCGTCCGGGAGCGCCTCGAGCCGGCCGTCCTGCGCGATCGTCGCGCGCTCGACGTCGCCGCGTGGGAGGTGCCCGACGAGCCCGTGCCGTTCGCCGAGGCGCGGGCCGCGACCTACGCTCCGTTCGCCGTCGGCACCCCGTGGGGCCGGCCGTGGGGGACCGTGTGGTTCCACGTCACGGGCGCGGTCCCGCCGCAGTGGCGCGGCGACGCCGCGCCGCAGGGGACCCGCGCGGAGGTCGTCGTGGACCTCGGGTTCACGACGGCGCAGCCCGGCTTCCAGGCCGAGGGGACGGTGTGGTCGCCGGACGGGCGGATCGTCAAGGCCGTCGAGCCGCGCAACCAGCACGTCCCGCTCGGCGGGGTGCCGGGCGTCCCCGGCTCGGGCGCGGCGGACGGCACGGTCGACCTGTACGTCGAGGCGGCGTCCAACCCCGACGTCCCGGGCGGCGCCTGGACCCGCCCGACGCCGATGGGCGACAAGGCGACCTCGGGCACGGAGCCGATCTACGCGTTGCGCGCGGTCGACGTCGTGCTCGTCGACGAGGTCGTCTGGGAGCTCCTGCAGGACGTGCGCGCGCTCGCCGGGCTCGTCGCCGTGCTGCCCGCGACCAGCCCGCGGTCCGCCCAGGTGCTGCGCGCGCTCGAGGACATGCTCGACGTCGTCGACCCGGCCGACGTCGCGGGCACCGCCGCCGCGGGGCGCGCGGCGCTCGCGGGCGCGCTCGCGAGCCCGGCGGCCGCGAGCGCGCACCGCGTGCACGCCGTCGGCCACGCGCACATCGACTCGGCCTGGCTGTGGCCCGTGCGCGAGACCGTGCGCAAGTGCGCGCGGACGTTCTCGAACGTCCTGTCCCTCATGGACGAGGACCCCGACCTGACGTTCGCCTGCTCGTCGGCCCAGCAGTACGCCTGGATCCAGGAGTTCTACCCCGAGCTGTTCGAGCGCATCCGCGAGAAGGTCCGCGAGGGCCGGTTCGTGCCCGTGGGCGGGATGTGGGTCGAGTCGGACACGAACATGCCGGGCGGCGAGGCCCTCGCGCGACAGCTCGTCGCGGGCAAGCGCTACTTCCTCGAGGAGCTGGGCGTCGAGCCCCGCGAGGTGTGGCTCCCGGACTCGTTCGGCTACACCGCCGCCCTGCCCCAGCTCGCGCGTCTGGCGGGGAGCGACTACTTCCTCACCCAGAAGATCTCGTGGAACGACACCAACACGATGCCGCACCACACGTTCTGGTGGGAGGGCCTCGACGGGAGCCGGGTGTTCACCCACTTCCCGCCCGTGGACACGTACAACTCCGACCTCTCGGCGCCCGAGCTGGCGCGCGCCGAACGCCAGTTCGCCGAGAAGGGGCGTGCCAACACGTCGCTCGTGCCGTTCGGGTATGGCGACGGTGGTGGCGGTCCGACGCGCGAGATGGTCGCCGCGGCCCACCGCGCCGCCGACCTCGAGGGGTCACCGCGCGTCACGCTGTCGGACCCGCAGGCCTTCTTCGAGGCCGCGCGGACCGAGTACGCCGTACCGCCCACGTGGGTGGGCGAGATGTACCTCGAGTACCACCGCGGCACCTACACGTCCCAGGCGCGCACCAAGCGGGGCAACCGGCGCAGCGAGCACCTGCTGCGTGAGGCCGAGCTGTGGGCCACGACGGCGGCCGTGCGTGTCGGGGCGACGTACCCGGCCAAGGACCTCGAGCGCCTGTGGCGCCTCGTTCTCCTGCAGCAGTTCCACGACATCCTGCCGGGGTCGTCCATCGCGTGGGTGCACCGGGAGGCCGAGCGGAACTACGCCGAGATCGCGACGGAGCTCGAGGCCATCGTCGTCGAGTCGCTGCGCGCGCTCGTCGGGGCCGGAGAGCGGCGTGTCGTGGCGAACGCGTCGCCGTTCGCGCGGGGCGGGGTCGCCGCGCTCGGGGCGGGCGTGGTCGCCGGCGCGGCGCGGGTCCCGGGCGCGACGCTCGTGCGCGACGGCGACGGCTGGGTCCTGGAGAACCCGACCGTCCGCGTGGCGGTCGACCGCGCCGGGCTCGTGACGTCCGCCGTGGACCTCGCGACCGGACGCGACGCGATCCTGCCCGGCGCGCGCGCGAACGTGCTCCAGCTGCACCGCGACGTACCCAACGAGTGGGACGCGTGGGACATCGACGAGCACTACCGGCGCACCGTCACGGACCTCGTGGACGCCGAGGTGGTGGAACCGGCCGAGGCCGGACCGGGCTCGGCCGCGCTGCGGGTCGTGCGCTCCTTCGGCGACTCGCGCGTGGAACAGGTGCTCGAGCTCGCCGCCGACGCGCCCGCGCTGCGCATCACGACGCGCGTCGACTGGCACGAGCGGCAGAAGCTGCTCAAGCTCGCGTTCCCGCTCGACGTGCACGCCGAGCGAGCGTCGTCGGAGATCCAGTTCGGGCACGTGCAGCGCCCGACGCACGCCAACACCTCGTGGGACGCCGCGCGGTTCGAGACCGTCGCGCACCGCTGGGTGCACGTCGGCGAGCCGGGCTTCGGCGTCGCGCTCGCGAACGACTCGACGTACGGGCACGACGTGACCCGCACGCGCGTGCCGGACGGGTCGTCGGCCGACGCCCCCGGGGCACCGGGCGGCGAGGTCGCACCCGCTCCCGGCGGGCGGACCGGGACGACCGTGCGCCTGTCGCTCCTGCGTGCGCCGCTCTTCCCGGACCCCGACGCCGACCAGGGCGAGCACGTGCTGCGGTGCGAGCTCGTCGTCGGCGCAGGGATCGCCGACGCCATCCGGCACGGCTACGCGCTCAACCTCCCGGAGCGGGTGGTCGAGGGGGAGCGCGACGTGGAGCCGCTCGTCACGGTGGACGACGACGCGGTCGTCGTCGAGGCGGTCAAGCTCGCCGAGGACGGCAGCGGCGACGTCGTCGTCCGGCTGTACGAGAGCCGCGGCGGGCGTGCGACGACGCGCGTCGCCGCCCGCTTCGACCACGCGGGCGTCGTTGTGACGGACCTGCTCGAGCGCACGACGGGCGACGTCGCGACCGAGGCGGGGGCCGCCGTCGTGCGGCTCACGCCGTTCCAGGTGGTGACGCTGCGCTTCCGCCGCTGAGCCGCCGTCGAGACCGACGCGCGAACCCGAGCACCACCGGACGAAGGAGAGACGATGAGGTTTCGAAGGATCGTCGGCGCGGTCGGCGTTCTGTCGTGCGCCCTCGGCGCCGCAGCGCCCGCGACCGCGTCAGGGAACACCGGCGACGAGCCGGCGAGGGACACCACGCACCTGGACCGGGCCCTCGCCAGCTACGGGGCGATGCAGGAGCACCTGTACGTCGACGACGGGTCCGGGCTCTACCTCGAGCACTTCCCGAGCCGGGCGGAGGACCGGACCTACTCGTTCGAGTGGCCGTTCTCGCAGGCCCACATCGCGACGCTCGACCTCACCGGCCTCCCGGAACCGCTCGGCGACCAGTTCCTCGACGACCTCGCCGACCGCGGCCGGGCGCAGGAGCACTTCTGGAACGCGGAAGGCGGCACGACCGGGCTGCCGGGATACGACTCGTACCCGCGCGCGCCCTACGGTGATGGCGGCGACATGTTCTACGACGACAACGAGTGGGTCGCGCTCGCCAAGGTGCAGCAGTACCTCGAGCAGGACGACGAGGCCGCCCTCGAGCGGGCGAAGGAGATCTTCGAGCTCGTCGTCTCCGGCTGGGACACCGACCCGACGCACCCCGCTCCGGGCGGCGTCTTCTGGACCCAGGCTCCGTGGAGCACCGACCGCAACACGGTCTCCACGATGCCGGGTGCCCAGCTCGCGACCCAGCTCTACATGATCACCCGGGACGCGGAGTACCTGAGCTGGGCCGAGCGGATGACGACATGGACGGACCGGTACCTGCTCGCGCCGAACGGGCTGTACTGGGACAACGTCAAGCTCGACGGCTCGATCGACACGACGCAGTGGTCGTACAACCAGGGCGTGCCGGTGGGCACCTACACCCTGCTGTACCAGGCCACCGGCGACCAGGAGTACCTGCTCAGGGCACAGGCGGTCGCGAGCGCCTCGTACCGCTACTACGTCACCGAGGGTCGGCTCCACGGCCAGCCCATGTTCTTCAACTCCATCTGGTTCAAGAACCTCCTGCTCCTGGAGTCCGTGACGGGTGGGGACACCTACCGCAGCGCGATGGCGGACTATGCGGACGAGCAGTGGCGCGACGCGCGCGACCCTGAGACCGGCCTGTTCCCGGCTGACGGGGACACCACGGAGCTGCTCGGCCAGGCCGCGATGGTGCAGATCTACGCCACGTTGGCCCGGTCCGCGAGCGAGACGAGGCTCCCGGTCTCCTCCGAGGTCGCGCCGCGGTGCCTGGCGGGCGACGCGTACGTCGCGGTGCGCGCGACGAACGACGGCGCGGTGCCCGTGGACGTCACGATCTCCACGCCGTTCGGGGAGAAGACGTTCGCGGACGTCGCCGCAGGGAAGAGTGCCTACCAGTCGTTCCCGGCGCGCTCGAGGGCCGTCGAGGCGGGTGAGGTCGCGATCACCGCCACGGCCGTGCGCAACGGTGAGGTGGTCACCTCAGCCTTCGCCGTCGCCTACGAGGAGATCGCCTGCTCGTGACGCCGAGACACGCACCCTGATCCTCCAGCCCTCCCCACCACCCCGCCCGAACCCGGGGTTGTGCGCCACCAGACGGCACGGGTGGCGCGCAACCCCGGGTTCGGCGCTCCCGGGGCGGCCCCAGGGACACCCGCCGCACGCGTACAGGACCTTGCTGCAAGTTTCTGCAACCAGTACAGTCTCGCTCAGCCGTACGCTGAGAAGCCGCGGTCGACGTCGCCCGCTGTCGGTCGCCGTCGACCTCGGCTGCAGGTGCGGTCCCGCACCAGCCACCGGACGAGGGAGTCCTGATGACCTCCACGCCGCGACGACGCCGCTCCGAGCGCACACCGTCGCCCGACCCATCCCGCCCGACGTCCCGTCTCACGAGCGCCCGCGGCCGCGGGTCGCGCACGACGGCGTCGGTCACCGCTCTCGCGCTCGCGACGTCGGGCCTGGCGGGCGTCACGCTCGCCGCGTTCGCCGCCCCCGCCGTCGGAGCCGACGAGCGCACGCTCGCCCTCGTCGGCGACCTGCAGTCCGAGCTGGGCTGCGCCGCCGACTGGGACCCCGCCTGCGCGGCGACCGAGCTCGCGCCCACCGACGCCCCGGGCGTGTGGTCCGCCGAGTTCGACGTCCCGGCCGGGACGTACGCGTACAAGGTCGCCTACGACGACGCCTGGGACGAGGCGTACGGGCGCGACGGCGGCCAGGACGACGCGCCGCTCGTGCTGGGCGGCGACGCGACCGTGCGCGTCACGTTCGACGAGTCGACCCACCGCATCGCGCTCACGCCGCTCGGGCTCGCGGGCGGCTACGACGAGGCGCAGGACGCCGACCTCGTGGTGCCCCCCGTGCGTCAGCCCGGGTCGGACGAACGCTTCTACTTCGTCATGACCGACCGGTTCGCGAACGGCGACCCGTCGAACGACACGGCGGGCCCCGGCGACGACCCGCTCGTCTCCGGGTTCGACCCGACGAACAAGGGCTTCTACCAGGGCGGCGACATCGCGGGCCTGCGGCAGAACCTCGACTACGTCGAGGGCCTCGGCACGACGGCGATCTGGCTCACGCCGTCGTTCAAGAACCAGCCGGTCCAGGGCACGGGGGCCGACGCCTCGGCGGGGTACCACGGCTACTGGATCACCGACTTCACGCAGATCGACCCGCACCTCGGCACGAACGCCGAGCTCGAGGCGCTCATCGACGAGGCGCACGACCGCGGCATCAAGGTCTACTTCGACATCATCACCAACCACACGGCCGACGTGGTCGACTACGAGGAGAAGCAGTACTCGTACGTCGACCAGGCGACCTCGCCGTACCGCGACGCCGACGGGAACGTCTTCGACCCGGCGGACTTCGCCGGGACGGGCGAGTTCCCGGCGCTGGACCCCGCGACGTCGTTCCCGTACACGCCGTTCGTGCCCGCGGGCAAGGAGGACCTCAAGGTCCCGGCCTGGCTGAACGACCCGACGCTGTACCACAACCGGGGCAACTCGACGTGGACCGGGGAGTCCGTCACGTACGGCGACTTCGACGGCCTCGACGACCTCATGACCGAGCACCCGACGGTCGTCGACGGGTTCGTGGACGTCTACCAGGACTGGGTCGACCTCGGCATCGACGGGTTCCGCATCGACACCGTCAAGCACGTGAACTTCGAGTTCTGGGAGACGTGGACCACCGAGGTCCTCGACTACGCGCACGCGCAGGGCAAGGACGACTTCTTCATGTTCGGCGAGGTGTACGACGCGGACGCCGCGAAGCTCTCGCCCTACGTGCGCAGGACGGACATGAGCTCGACGCTCGACTTCACGTTCCAGTCCGGCGCGACGAGCTTCGCGAGCGGCAACAGCGCCAAGGGTCTCGCGTCGCTCTTCGCGAGCGACGACATGTACACCACGCCCACGACGAACGCGCAGGCGCTGCCCACGTTCCTCGGCAACCACGACATGGGCCGTGTCGGGTACATGCTCGCGAGCACCGACGCCCCGCTCGCGCGCGACGAGCTCGCGCACGACCTCATGTACCTCACGCGCGGCCAGCCCGTCGTCTACTACGGCGACGAGCAGGGCTTCGCGGGCACGGGCGGCGACAAGGACGCGCGCCAGACCCTCTTCGCGACCCAGGTCGGCGAGTACGCGGACCAGCCGCTCGTCACGGGCGAGCAGGCCGGCAGCGTCGACCGCTACGGCACCGACGCGCCGCTCTACGAGCACATCGCGGCCCTCGCGGCGCTGCGCGAGGCGCACCCGGCGCTCGCCGACGGCGCGCAGGTCGAGCGCTACGTCGAGAACGGCGCGGGCGTGTACTCCTTCAGCCGCGTGGACCGCGCGGAGAGGGTCGAGTACGTCGTCGCGCTGAACAACGCGGCCGAGGAGCGGACGGCGACGTTCACGACGCTCACGCCGGGCGCCTCGTTCGAGGTGCTCTACGGCGAGGGTGCGCAGCCCGTCACGGCCGACGCCGACGGCGTCGTCACCCTGACCGTCCCGGCGACGGGCACGGTCGTGCTGCGCGCGGACCGCGAGGTCGGCGCGGACTCGTCGGGGGAGATCGCGCTCACCGTGCCCCGGGCCGGCGGAGCAGTGACCGGCGTCGCGCCTGTCGCGGCGACGGTCGACGCGGACGCGTGGGCCGAGACGTCGTTCGCGTGGCGCGAGGTCGGGAGCGCCGACTGGCACGCGCTCGGCACGGCCGAGGACACGACCCCGCGCGTGTTCCACGACGTCGCGAGCCTTGCCGAGGGCACGCTCGTCGAGTACCGCGCCGTGACGACCGACGCCGACGGCGACCGCGCCGCCGCGTCGACGTTCGCGAGCGTCGGGGTCGACGTGAGCGGCGACGTGAGCACCGAGCCCGAGCCCGAGATCGACCTCGTGACCGTGCCCGGCAGCCACAACGTGGCGATGGGCTGCGCGGGCGACTGGGCCCCGGGCTGCGAGGCCGCGCAGCTCACGCAGCGCCCCGACGGCGTCTACGAGGGCACGTTCGACGTCCCGGCCGGGACGTACGAGTACAAGGTCGCGATCAACGGGTCGTGGACCGTGAACTACGGCGTCGGCGGCGTGCCGGACGGCGGCAACGCGACGTACACGACGACCGGCGGACCCGTGACGTTCTACTGGGACCCGGTGAGCAAGGACTTCTCGAGCACCGCGCAGGGCCCGATCGTCACGCTCCCGGGCTCGTTCCAGGACCAGGTCGGCTGCCCGGGGTCCTGGGCACCCGACTGCCTCGCGTCGTGGCTCAAGGACCCCGACGGCGACGGCACGTACACGTGGTCGACCGACGACCTCGCCGCCGGCGCGTACGAGGGCAAGGTCGCGCACGGCCTGAGCTGGGCCGAGAACTACGGCGTGGGCGGGGCCCCCGGCGGCGCGAACTACCAGTTCTCCGTCGGGGACGGCGAGAACGTGACGTTCTCCTACGACCTCGCGACGCACGTCCTGACGATCGAGGTGGCGAACCCGCCGCTCCCGGGCACCGGCCAGCAGGCCGCGCACTGGGTGCGCGAGGGTGTCGTCGCGTGGCCGGGCGACCTCGGCACCGGGGGCGACTGGACGCTGTGGGCCGCCCCCGAGGGCGGGCTCTCGGTCACCCCGGGCGCCGCCGACGGTGAGGTGCAGGCTCCGGAGGGCACGGCGTCGTACACGCTCGTGGTCGACCCGTCCGGCCTGCCCGACGACGTCGCCGCCGAGTTCCCGGCGCTCGCCGGGCACACCGCGCTGCGCGTGCTGGGCGACGACGGCGAGCCGCTCGACCGGACCGCGATCGAGGCGGCGCTCACGGGCCAGCTTCTCGTCACCCGGGCCGACGGCGGCGCGCTCACGGCCGCGACCGGCGTGCAGGTGCCGGGCGTCGTCGACGACCTGTTCGCCGAGGACGCGGCCGAGCGTGAGCTCGGCGTCTCGTGGCACGCCAACGGCAAGTGGGCGTCGTTCGCGCTGTGGGCGCCGACGGCGAAGGCCGTCTCGGTGCTCGCCTGGCCCGCGGGGGCGTCGCTCGACGACGACCCGCGCCGGTTCGCGGCGGCGCGCCGGTCCGACGGCACGTGGATGCTCGACGGGAAGGCGGCCGACAAGAAGCTCGGCGGCGCGGCCGTCGGCTGGAAGGGCGCGCGCTACCTCTACGAGGTGCAGGTCTACGTCCCGAGCACGGGGAAGGTCGAGACGAACGTCGTCACCGACCCGTACTCCGTCGGCCTGACGCTCGACTCCACGCACTCGGTGGCCGTCGACCTCGACGACCCCGCGTTCCGCCCGAGCGCCTGGGAGGGCACGCCCGCCCCGGTCGTCGAGCGGTCGGTGGACCAGACGATCTACGAGCTCCACGTCCGCGACTTCTCGATCTCCGACGAGACGGTCCCGGCCGAGCGGCGCGGCACGTACCTCGCGTTCGCCGAGCAGGACTCGGCGGGGATGACGCACCTGCGCGAGCTGGCGGACGCGGGCCTCACGACGGTGCACCTGCTCCCGACGTTCGACATCGCGTCGATCCCCGAGGACCGTGCGGCCCAGGCCACCACCGGCGACCTCACCGGGTTCGCGCCCGACTCGCCCGAGCAGCAGGCCGCGGTCGCGGCGGTGCAGGCGCAGGACGGCTTCAACTGGGGGTACGACCCGTGGCACTTCGCCGCGCCGGAGGGCTCGTACGCCGTCGACGCGGACGGCGGCGCGCGCGTGGCCGAGTTCCGCACCATGGTCGGGTCGCTGCACGGCGCCGGGCTGCAGGTCGTGCTCGACCAGGTGTTCAACCACACCGCGGCGAGCGGGCAGGACGCGAGGTCGGTCCTCGACAGGGTCGTGCCGGGCTACTACCACCGGCAGAACCCGACCACCGGTTCCGTCGAGACCAGCACGTGCTGCCAGAACGTCGCGACCGAGCACGCGATGGCGGGCAAGCTCATGGTCGACTCGGTCGTCACGTGGGCGAAGGACTACCGCGTCGACGGGTTCCGCTTCGACCTCATGGGACACCACTCGACGCAGAACATGCGCGACGTCCGGGCCGCGCTCGACGAGCTCACGCTCGCCGAGGACGGCGTCGACGGGAAGTCCGTCTACCTGTACGGCGAGGGCTGGGACTTCGGCGAGGTCGCGGGCAACGCGCTGTTCGAGCAGGCCACGCAGGGCCAGCTCGGCGGCACGGGCATCGGGACCTTCTCCGACCGGCTGCGCGACGCGGTGCACGGCGGGTCTCCCGTCGACGGCGCCTCGACGTTCACGCAGGGCTTCGGCACGGGCCTGGCGACCGACCCGAACGGGCAGCCCGCACGGGCGGGAGAGCCCGGGACCGTCAACGACGGCTCCGACGACGAGCTCGCCGACCTCGGCCACCAGACCGACCTCGTGCGTCTCGGCCTCGCGGGCAACCTGCGCGACTACACGCTCGTCACGTCGACGGGCGAGGAGAAGCGTGGCGACGAGATCGACTACCGCGGTGCTCCGGCAGGGTACGCCGAGTCTCCCGAGGAGGTCGTCACGTATGTCGACGCGCACGACAACGAGACGCTGTTCGACCTGCTCGCGCTCAAGCTGCCGGCGGACACGCCCATGGACGAGCGCGTGCGCATGAACACGGTCTCGCTCGCCACCGCGGCCCTGTCGCAGACGCCGTCCTTCTGGCACGCCGGGACGGACCTGCTGCGGTCCAAGTCGCTCGACCGCAACAGCTACGACTCCGGCGACTGGTTCAACGCGATCGACTGGACCGGCCAGGACAACGGGTTCGGCAAGGGGCTGCCGATGGCGGCCGACAACGAGGACAAGTGGCCGCTCATGGCCCCGCTCCTCGCCGACCCGGCGCTCGAGCCGTCCCCCGACGACATCGCGACCGCGTCGGCCCAGGCGCAGGACCTCCTGCGGCTGCGGCACTCGACCGAGCTCTTCCGGCTCGGCGACGCCGACCTGATCCGGGAGAAGGTCACCTTCCCGGGTGCCGGGGCGGACCAGGTGCCGGGCGTCGTCGCGATGTCCGTCGACGACACGGTCGGCGCCGACGTCGACCCCGCGCTCGACGGGCTGCTCACCGTGTTCAACGCGTCTCCCGACGAGGTCACGGTGCCGCTCGCGGCGCTCGCGGGCCGCGACTACGTCCTCTCGCCGGTCCAGGCCGCGGGGAGCGACGCCGTCGTGCGGGGGGCTTCCTGGGACGCGGTCACGGGGACCGTCACGGTGCCGGCGCGCACCGTCGCGGTGCTCGTCGAGCCGCAGTCGGGCGCGGATCTCCCCGTGTCCGTGCAGGTCCAGCCGCGGTGCCTCGCGGGCAAGGCGTACGTCGCGGTCCGCGCGACGAACGACGGCGCCGTGCCCGTGGACGTGCGCCTGGCGACTCCGTTCGGCGAGAAGGCGTTCGCCGACGTGGCGCCGGGGGCGAACGCCTATCAGTCGTTCGCGTCCCGGGCGTCGGCGGTCGAGGCGGGCGAGGCCGTCGTGACGGCCTCCGCGGTGCTCGACGGCGAGGAGGTCACCTCGACCTTCACCGTCGCCCACGAGGAGCTCGCCTGCTCCTGACGCCGGCGGAGGACGGCGGTTCGGCGAGGGAGAGCCCTGGTAGCGACCAGGGTCTCTCCCTCGCCGCATCCGTGGTCCACGGTCGCGAGGCGGGGTGCTACGGTCGCGAGACGTGACCACGTCTCCCGCGCCCGATCCCGGGGCCCCCTCGGCGGGCACGGCGCCCGCCGACCCGTTCTCCCGCCCGACGGCGGAGCTCGTCTTCCGCACAGCCGTCGCCTCGGACCTGCCGCGCGTCGTCGCTCTCATCGCGGACGACGCGATCGCGCGGGCGCGCACGGGGCAGGTGGGGCCCGAGCACGAGGCCGCCTTCGCCGCGATCGACGCGGACCCGAACAACGCGCTCGTGGTGGTGGAGCTCGGCGGGGAGGTGGTGGGCACCATGCAGCTCACCGTGATCCCGGGCATCTCCCGGCGCGGCGCCTCCCGGCTGCTCGTCGAGGCCGTGCGCGTCGACCGCCGGCTGCGGGGCCGCGGCGTCGGGCGCGCCCTGATGGCGTGGGCGCACGCGTGGGGCCGGGAGCGCGGGTGCGCGCTCGCGCAGCTCACCTCGGACAAGCAGCGCGAGGACGCCCACCGGTTCTATCGCTCGCTCGGCTACGAGCAGTCCCACGAGGGGTTCAAGCTCGCGCTCTGACCCGGCCGCGCGGCGTGCGCGTCAGCGGAAGACGACCGTGCGGTGCCCGTCGAGCAGCACGCGGTGCTCGGCGTGCCAGCGCACGGCGCGGGCGAGCGTCTGGCGCTCGACGTCCTCGCCGATCGCGACGAGGTCCTCGACGCGGCGCGAGTGGTCCACGCGCTCGACGTCCTGCTCGATGATCGGTCCCTCGTCGAGGTCTCCGGTCACGTAGTGCGACGTCGCGCCGATGAGCTTGACGCCGCGGTCGTGCGCCTGGGCGTAGGGCCGGGCGCCCTTGAAGCTCGGCAGGAACGAGTGGTGGATGTTGATGATCCGCCCCGGCATCTCGCGGCACAGGTCGTCCGAGAGGATCTGCATGTACCGCGCGAGGACGACGAGCTCGACGTCGAGCTCGTCGACGAGCCCGCGCAGCCGCGCCTCCGCCTCGGCCTTGCTGTCCCGGGTGACGGGGACGTGGTGGAACGGCTTGCCGTAGAAGGTCGCGATGTCCTCGAGGTCGCGGTGGTTCCCGACGACGCCCACGACCTCGATCGGCATGCGCTGCGACCGCTCGCGGTACAGGAGGTCGACGAGGCAGTGCGGCGCCTTGGAGACCATGAGCAGGGTGCGCACGCGCCGCCCGACGACGTCGAGCTGCCACGACATCGCGAAGCGCGCCGCGACCTCGCCGACCGCGCGCTCGAGGTCGTCGCGCGACGCGGCCGCCGTGACCTGGACGCGCATGAAGAACAGGCCCGAGAGCGGGTCGCCGAACTGCTGCGACTCCGTGATGTTGCCGCCGAGCCGCGCGAGGGCTCCGGCGACGGCGTGCACGATCCCCGGACCGTCGGGGCACGAGAGCGTGAGCACCCAGTGCGTCGGGTCTGCGGTCGTCGGCTGTGCGGCGGACGCTTCGGTCGGGCGCGGTGCGGCGCCGGGGGCTGTCGTGGACACCCCTCAGAGGGTAGCCGCGCACCCCGGCAGGTGCGGCCGCCGTCCTACCCGCGGAACGGGTGCGTCCGACATCACCCGGGACGCCGGGGTGCCGCGCACCGATGTCTGACACGATGACCCCATGAGCGACGCGCAGATCACGACCCGCCTCGTCACCGACGCCGAGGCAGGTGAGCTCCTGACCCTGCGCCGGGCGGCGTTCGTCACCGAGGCACAGCTGTACCAGGACCCGAACATCCCCCCGCTGACCCAGACCCTCCACGAGCTGCGCGAGGACCTCGCGCGCGAGGACGTCGTGACGATCGGCGCCTGGCTCGGCCCGCGCCTGGTCGGGTCCGTCCGCGTCGAGATCGAGGACTCCAAGGCGACCCTGGGGCGCCTCGCGGTCGCGCCCGACATGCAGGGTCGCGGCATCGGCACGCAGATGCTCTTCGAGGTCCTGCCGTACCTGCCCGAGCAGACGACGGAGATCTGGGTCTTCACGGGCAAGGACTCCAAGCAGAACCTCGCGATGTACACCAAGCACGGCTACGAGGAGCAGTACGACAAGGCGGCGGGCGACCTGACCTACACCTACCTGCGCCGCATCCTGGGCGCCGCCGAGGTGCGCGACGAGCCGAGCGCCTGACCTACCGGCGGGGGCCGGCGCTCACCCGGTCGCCCGACGCGGTGGCGACCTTCGTCGCCCCGGTGATGGCCGCGATGATCTCCTCGTAGCTCGCGCCGGGGCCCGAGAAGCTCCCGTTGTTGCGCCCGTGCCGCAGCACCTCGACCCGGTCGGCGACGGCGCGCACGTCGGTCATGTTGTGGCTGATGAGGATCACCGCGTGCCCCATGTCCCGCAGCCTCTGGATGTGCGTGAGCACCTCGGCGGACTGCGCCACGGACAGCGCCGCGGTCGGCTCGTCGAGCACGACGATCCGCGGCTCGCCGAGCAGGGTGCGCGCGATCGCGACGCTCTGGCGCTGCCCGCCCGAGAGCGTCGAGACCGGCACCCGCACCGACGGCACGCGCGCGTTGAGGTCGCCGAGCACGCGGCGCGCGGTCTCCTCCATGGTGGCCTCGTCGAGGCCGCGCCCGCGCCGCAGCTCGCGGCCGAGGTAGAGGTTCGACACGACGTCGAGGTTGTCGCAGAGCGCGAGGTCCTGGAAGACCGTCGCGATGCCGAGCGCATGGGCGGCGACCGGGCTCGGGATGCTGACCGGGACGCCGTCGGACTCGATCATGCCGGCGTCCGGGGTGAGCACGCCCGCGATGACCTTGGCGAGGGTGGACTTGCCGGCGCCGTTGTCGCCGACGAGCGCCACGACCTCGTGGCGGTGGATCTCGAGCTCGACGCCGGTGAGGGCCTGGACGGCGCCGAACGCCTTGTCGATCCCGTGCAGCGCGAGCGCCGGCAGGGCAGGGGTGGAGGTCACGACGGGTCACCTTCGGTGGAGGGGGAGGGTGCGACCGCGAGACCGTCGTTGGCCAGGTCGGTCGCGGCGAGCGCGAGGGCGAGCGCCCCGAGGATCTCGGCGCGGGCGCCGAGGTCGGAGGCGAGGACCTCGACCGGGGCGATCGTGTTGGGGACGAGGTGGCGGCGCATCGACTCGCGGAGCGGGGCGAGGAGCACCTCACCGGTGTCGGCGAGCTCGCCTCCCACGACGACGGCCCGGGGGTTGAGCGCCGTGGCGAGGTTGGCGACGACGGAGCCGATGCGGTCCCCGGCGTCGGCGACGACGCGTCGGCAGCCGGGGTCGCCGTCGACCGCGCCCTGGACGAGGTCGTGCAGGGTGAGCTCCCCGTGGCTCGTGCGGACGAGGGCGAGCAGGGCGTCCGAGCCGACGACCGTCTCCAGGCACCCGCGGTTGCCGCACCGGCAGATGGGGCCGGCGGGGTCGACCTGCACGTGGCCGATCTCGCCCGCGGTGCCCGCGTAGCCGCGGTGGAGCCGCCCTCCGAGGACGATGCCCGCGCCGGTGCCGTACGACGCGCGCACGAAGATCGAGTCGCGGTGGCTCCGGGTCGCGCCGAGCTGGTGCTCGGCGAGGGCGGCGAGGTTGGCGTCGTTGTCGACCATCACGGGCCGGGCCAGGCGCTTGGTGAGCACCTGGCCGACGTGGACGTCGTCCCAGCCGCGCATCACGCCGCGCACGGAGATCATGCCCGTGTCCTCGTCGACGGGGGCCGGCAGCGCCACCCCGACGGTCAGCAGCTCGTCCAGGGATGCGCCGACGCGTTCGAGCAGCTCGACGACGAGCAGGGCGGCGCGGTCCAGACCGGTGTCGATGCGGTGGTCGACGGGTAGCGGCATGTGCTGCTCGGCGAGGATCTCGCGGCTCGGGTCCCCGAGGGCGACGGTGAGACGGCGGCGACCGAACTGGACTGCGGCGACCACGCCGAGGCGGCGGGCCAGGGTCACCATCTGGGCGCGTCGCCCGGAGCGGGACGCGGGCCGGGTGTCGACGACCCCCGCACCGGTGAGCTCCTTGACGATGGTCGAGACGGTCGCCGTCGAGAGCCCTGTCGCCTCGGCGAGCTCGACCTGGGTCAGCCCTCCGTAGCGCCGCACCGCGTCCACGATGCGGAGTCGGTTCGCTTCTCGGAGGGAGGTCTGCGATCCGGGGGTCGACCGGTCGCTGTTCACAGGCGGCAGAGTACACGCTCCCGCCGCACCGGGACGGAGCAAGGGCGCGCGAGGCGATGAGTTAGAGCCTCGAACACAGTTTGGTGACGGTGACGTCCAAGCGCTTGACTGTCGAACTCAATTCTCGCTACGTTCCCTGCCGTGCCCGTGGGAGCGGTCCCGTCCGGCGTCGGACGGCCGCGCTGCCCACGGCCCCGCCGTGCCGCCCTCACCCGGGTGCACGGCCTTCGACGACGAGAGGGAACGACGATGACGTCCTTGCGCAGAAGGGTCGCCGCACTCGCGGGGACCGCACTCCTGGCCGGTTCGCTCGCAGCGTGCAGCGCGGAGCGGGCGAGCGACTCGGGAGACGGCGAGTCCGCCGCCGACCCGGGCGAGACCCTCATCGGCATCGCGATGCCGACCCGCAGCCTCGAGCGCTGGAACAACGACGGCGAGCACCTGGAGGGTCTGCTCCAGGCGTCGGGCTACGAGACGACGCTGCAGTACGCCGACAACAAGGTCGACCAGCAGATCACCCAGCTCCAGAACATGATCAACCAGGGCGCCGACGTGCTCGTCATCGCCTCGATCGACGGCACGGCCCTGGGCCCGGTCCTCGACCAGGCGGCGGAGAACGACGTCCCCGTCATCGCGTACGACCGACTGATCAACGGCTCCGAGCACGTCGACTACTACGCGACGTTCGACAACGAGCTCGTCGGCACGCTCCAGGGACAGTTCATCGTCGACGAGCTCGGTCTCGCCGACGGTGCCGGCCCCTTCAACCTCGAGCCGTACGCCGGGTCGCCCGACGACAACAACGCGAAGTTCTTCTTCAAGGGCGCGTGGGACGTGCTCAGCCCCTACGTCGAGTCGGGGCAGCTCGTCGTCCCCTCCGGCAAGGCGCCCGCGACGACCGAGGACTGGGCCTCCATCGGCATCCAGGGCTGGGAGTCGGCGAAGGCGCAGTCGGAGATGGAGAACCGGCTCAACTCGTTCTACGCCGACAAGAAGGTCGACGTGGTCCTGTCCCCGAACGACTCGCTCGCGCTCGGGATCGAGCAGGCGCTCGAGGGTGCGGCGTACACGCCGGAGGACTGGCCGATCGTCACCGGCCAGGACGCCGACGAGGCGAACGTGAAGAACATGCTCGCCGGCAAGCAGTCCATGACGGTGTGGAAGGACACCCGCACGCTCGGTGACCAGGTCGCGACCATGGTGCAGCAGATCGTCGAGGGCGGCGAGGTCGAGGTGAACGACAGCGAGACGTACGACAACGGCGTCAAGGTCGTACCGGCGTACCTGCTCCCGCCGGAGGTCGTCACGGCCGACACGGTCGAGGACCGGCTCGTGGGCTCGGGCTTCTACACGGCCGAGCAGCTCGGTCTGTGACCCGGGCGGGGCGGCCGGCACCGCCCCGCCCGCCGGTCGGCCCCGCGAGACCGCGCGGGGCCGGCCGGACCACCCGAACACCGGGCGACGTCGTCGACGCGCCCGTGGACCAGACAGGAGCTGGGATGGTTCTCGAGAACGTGCTCGAGACGGGGAACATCCTCGAGATGCACTCCATCAGCAAGGAGTTCCCCGGGGTCAAGGCGCTGCAGGACGTGACGCTCGAGGTGCGTCGCGGCGAGGTGCACGCGATCTGCGGGGAGAACGGGGCCGGCAAGTCGACCCTCATGAAGGTCCTGTCGGGGGTGTACCCGCACGGCTCGTACACCGGCGACGTGCTCCTCGACGGTCAGGCCTGCGAGTTCCGCGGGATCCGCGACAGCGAGGCGCGCGGCGTCGTCATCATCCACCAGGAGCTGGCGCTCGTCCCGTTCCTCTCGATCGCCGAGAACATCTTCCTCGGCAACGAGAAGGCGACCGGCGGCGTCGTCGACTGGAACCGGACGGCGGCCGAGGCGGCCCAGCTCCTCGAGCGCGTCGGCCTCGCCGAGAGCCCGGCGACGCTCGCGGCGGACATCGGCGTGGGCAAGCAGCAGCTCGTCGAGATCGCCAAGGCGCTGTCCAAGCGCGTCGACCTGCTCATCCTCGACGAGCCGACGGCGGCGCTCAACGACGACGACAGCGCCCACCTGCTCGCGCTCATCGAGCAGTTCCGCGAGGCCGGGATCACCTCGATCATCATCTCGCACAAGCTCAACGAGATCGCCGCGATCGCGGACCGCGTGACGATCCTGCGCGACGGCCGCACGATCGAGACGCTCGACCTGCGCGGTGACGAGCCCGTGAGCGAGGACCGGATCATCCGCGGCATGGTGGGGCGCGCGCTCGAGAGCCGGTTCCCGGTGCGCGAGCCGACGGTGGGGGCCGAGGTGCTCCGCATCGAGGACTGGACGGCGCACCACCCGGTCGACACCGAGCGGGTCGTCGTGGACCGCGCGAACCTCACGGTGCACGCCGGGGAGATCGTCGGTCTGGCGGGCCTCATGGGCGCCGGCCGCACCGAGCTCGCCATGAGCGTGTTCGGGCACGCGTACGGCACGCGCATCTCGGGGAGGGTCTACAAGGACGGCGTCCCGGTCCGCACCCGCACCGTCTCCGAGGCGATCTCGCACGGCCTCGCGTACGCGACCGAGGACCGCAAGCGCTACGGCCTCAACCTCATCCAGACGATCCGCGAGAACATCTCCGCCTCCGCGCTCGGCAAGGTCGCGCGCTGGGGCGTCGTGCAGCGCGAGGAGGAGGCCACCGTCGCCGAGCGCTACCGGCGCGACTTCGGGATCAAGGCGCCCACGGTCGAGTCGCTCGCCGGCAAGCTCTCCGGCGGCAACCAGCAGAAGGTCGTGCTCGGCAAGTGGGTCTTCTCCGACCCGGACGTGCTCATCCTCGACGAGCCCACGCGCGGCATCGACGTCGGTGCCAAGTACGAGATCTACTCGATCGTCAACGCGCTCGCCGACGCGGGCAAGGCCGTCCTCGTGATCTCCTCCGAGCTGCCCGAGCTCCTCGGGATCTGCGACCGCATCTACGCGATGAGCCAGGGGCGGATCACGGGTGAGGTCGCCCGCGCCGAGGCGACCCAGGAGACCCTCATGCACTACATGACCATGGACAAGGGAGTCATCGACCGATGAACGCCGTCAGGGAGTACCTCGGCCGCAACGTCCGCCAGTACGGCATCGTCGCGGCACTGCTCGTCATCGTCCTGCTCTTCCAGGTGCTCACCGACGGGCGTCTGCTCTACCCGAACAACGTCGCGAGCCTCGTGCAGCAGAACGCCTACGTCATGGTGCTCGCGATCGGCATGGTCATGGTGATCGTGGCCGGGCACATCGACCTGTCCGTCGGGTCGGTCGTGGCGTTCGTCGGCGGGCTGTGCGCGATCATGATGACCCAGTGGGAGCTGCCGTGGCTGGTGGCGGTGCTGCTCTCGCTCGTCGTGGGCGCGCTCGTCGGCGTCTGGCAGGGGTTCTGGGTCGCCTACGTCGGCATCCCCGCGTTCATCGTGACCCTCGCCGGGATGCTCGTCTTCCGCGGGCTCGCGATCGTCCTCGTCGGGACGAGCATCGCCGGGCTGCCCGGGGGCTTCAAGTCGATCAGCAACGGCTCGCTGCCCAACTGGTTCGGGTTCGTCGGCGACCTCGACGTCGTCACGCTCTGCGTGGGAGCGATCGGCATCGTGGCGTTCGCCGTCGCGCAGTGGCGCTCGCGGACCGCGCTGCGCAAGCACGGGCTCTCGGTCGAACCGATGTCGGCGTACGTCGTCAAGGTCTCCGTCGCGGCCCTGCTCATCGGGGTCGTCACGTACTGGCTCGCGCTGAGCGCGGGTGGCACGCCGATCGTGCTCCTCATCGTGGGGGCGCTCATCATCGCGTACTCGTTCGTCCTCAACCGGAGCGTGTTCGGGCGCCACATCTACGCGATCGGCGGCAACCGGCACGCCGCGGTCCTGTCGGGCGTGAACGCCAAGCGTGTCGACTTCGGCATCTTCGTCAACATGGGCGTGCTCGCCGCGGTCGCCGCGGTCATCACGACGTCCCGCGCGGGGGCCGGCGTCGCCGGCGCCGGCGTCAACTACGAGCTCGACGCCATCGCCGCGTGCTTCATCGGCGGGACCGCCGTGACGGGCGGCGTCGGCCGCATCTCGGGGGCGATGATCGGCGCGCTCATCATGGGCGTGCTCAACATGGGCCTGTCGATCATGGCGGTCGACGCCGCGTGGCAGCAGGCGATCAAGGGCCTGGTCCTGCTCGCGGCCGTCGCGTTCGACATCGTGAGCAAGCGCCGCGCGGCCCTGCGCTGATCGCCCGGGCCGGCGCGCGGCGTCGGGCGTCCCCGTGGACGCCCGACGCCGCGCGCCGGCCCGGATTCGTCGTCCGTGCCCGGAGGGGCGTGGGTTAGGATCGATCGCGTCGCGACTGGCGCAACCCGCCGAGCGTCTCGTGCCGCGCACGAGCCGCGGGCCGGGGGATGGTGGATCACCACCGGGGAGCGGCACGCTGTGCAGACGACGGGTCGTTCGCCTGGGCCCCGGGTCACCCCTGGGTGGGGCGTACCCGGCGAGCCGGGACGTGACCACCGCCGACAACTGCCAGACACCGCGGAGGAGACGCCATGAGCGCCCAGCCAGCCGACAACGTCCTCGACACCCCCCTCGCCGAGCTCGACCCCGAGATCGCCGCCGTCCTCGACGGGGAGCTCGCGCGCCAGCGCGACACCCTCGAGATGATCGCGTCGGAGAACTTCGTCCCCCGCGCCGTCCTGCAGGCGCAGGGCTCCGTCCTCACCAACAAGTACGCCGAGGGCTACCCGGGCCGCCGCTACTACGGCGGCTGCGAGCAGGTCGACGTCGCGGAGAACCTCGCGATCTCCCGCGCCAAGGAGCTCTTCGGCGCCGAGCACGCCAACGTCCAGCCGCACTCCGGCGCCACGGCGAACGCCGCCGTCCTGCACGCGCTCATCAACAAGGGCGACAAGATCCTCGGCCTCGAGCTTGCCCACGGCGGCCACCTCACGCACGGCATGAAGATCAACTTCTCGGGCAAGCTGTACGACGTCGCCGCGTACGGCGTCGACCCGCAGTCCTACCGCATCGAGATGGACGAGGTCCGCAAGCAGGCCCTCGAGACGCGCCCCGACGTCATCATCGCCGGCTGGTCCGCGTACCCCCGCCACCTCGACTTCGCCGCGTTCCGTGAGATCGCGGACGAGACCGGCGCCAAGCTCTGGGTGGACATGGCGCACTTCGCCGGCCTGGTGGCTGCGGGCCTGCACCCGTCCCCGGTGCCGTACGCCGACGTCGTGTCCTCGACGGTGCACAAGACCATCGGCGGCCCCCGCTCCGGCTTTATCCTGAGCAAGGAGGAGTTCGCCAAGAAGATCGACTCCGCCGTGTTCCCGGGCCAGCAGGGCGGCCCGCTCATGCACGTGGTCGCGGCCAAGGCCGTGTCGTTCAAGATCGCGGCCACCGACGACTTCCGCGACCGCCAGGAGCGCACGCTGCGCGGCGCGAGCATCATCGCCGACCGCCTCGTCCAGCCCGACGTCACGGAGGCCGGCGTCTCCGTCCTCACGGGCGGCACCGACGTCCACCTCGTGCTCGTCGACCTGCGCCACTCCGCGCTCGACGGCCAGCAGGCCGAGGACCTCCTGCACGAGGTCGGCATCACCGTGAACCGCAACGCCGTGCCCTTCGACCCGCGCCCCCCGCGCGTCACGTCGGGCCTGCGCATCGGCACGCCCGCGCTCGCGACCCGCGGCTTCGGCGACACCGAGTTCACCGAGGTCGCCGAGATCATCGCCGCGACCCTCAAGGGCGGCGCCGCCTCGGACGTGGACGCGCTGCGCGCCCGCGTGCAGAAGCTGACGGCCGACTTCCCGCTGTACCCGGGCCTGCAGCAGTGAGCGCCCAGCTCCTCGACGGCAAGGCCACCGCGGCGGCGATCAAGGCCGAGCTCGCCGAGCGCATCGCGGTCCTCGCGGGCAAGGGCGTCGTGCCGGGCCTGGGCACGCTGCTCGTCGGCGACGACCCGGGCTCGCAGTGGTACGTCGCGGGCAAGCACCGCGACTGCGCCGAGGTCGGGCTCGCCTCCATCCGCGAGGACCTGCCCGGGGACGCGACGCAGGAGGAGATCGAGGCCGCCGTCCGCCGCCTCAACGAGGACCCCGCGTGCACCGGTTACATCGTGCAGCTCCCGCTGCCGAAGGGCATCGACACCAACCGCGTGCTCGAGCTCATCGACCCGGCCAAGGACGCGGACGGGCTGCACCCGACGAACCTCGGCCGCCTCGTGCTGCGCGTCAACGAGGAGGTCACCTCGCCGCTCCCGTGCACGCCGCGCGGGATCATCGAGCTCATCGAGCGGCACGGGATCTCCCTCGCGGGCAAGGAGGTCGTGGTCGTCGGCCGCGGTGTGACCGTCGGCCGCTCCATCGGCCTCCTGCTCACGCGCCGCGAGGTCAACGCGACCGTCACCCTCACGCACACCGGCACGACTGACCTCCCGGAGCTCGTGCGCCGGGCCGACGTCGTCGTCGCGGCCGCCGGGGTGCGGGGCATCATCACGCGCGACATGGTCAAGCCGGGCGCCGTCGTCATCGACGTCGGCGTCTCGCGCGAGGTCGACCCCGAGACCGGCAAGAGCCGCGTCGTGGGCGACGCCGCGCCGGACGTCGCCGAGGTCGCGGGCTGGATCTCCCCGAACCCTGGGGGAGTGGGCCCGATGACCCGCGCGATGCTGCTGGCGAACGTCGTCGACTCCGCGGAGCGCGCCTCCGCCTGATCTCCGCCCGAGGGCGCGGTCGTGGGTCTCACCTGGCCGCGCCCTGCGGCGTTCCCGGGGCGACGCCCAGGCGCTACTCTGCGCGGGTGACGAGGGCGCGCATCGCGACGACGGCTGCGTACGCCGTGCAGGGGTTCGGCTTCGCCGTGGTGCTCACGAGCATCCCCGGCTACAAGGACCGGCTCGGCATGGGCGACGACGTCGTCACGCTCGTCGTGCTGGGCGTGTGCGTCTTCGCGGGGCTGGGCAGCGCGCTGTCCGGCGTCGTGGCCGCGCGGCGCGGTGCGCGGGCGGTCGTCGTGGGTGGCCTGCTCGTGGCCGCGGCGGCGATCGCGGGCGTCGGCGCGGCGCCGTCCTGGCCCGTCTTCTTCGTCGCGATCGGGCTCTACGGCCTGGCGCTCGGCACGGTCGACGCGGCGATGAACATGCTGGGCATCGACGTCGAGCGGGCCCACGACCGGAGCCTGCTCGCGTCGTTCTACGCGGCGAACGCCGCGGGCGGGGTCCTCGGCGCCCTCGCCGTCTCCGGCACCGCGCTCGTGGACCTCGCCCAGCCCGTCGCGCTGCCGCTCGTGGCGCTGCTCGTCGCCGCGGGTGCCGTGGGGCTCGCGCTCCGCCTGCCCGTCGGCCGAGCGCCGTCCCCCCTGCCCGCCCCGGGCGGGGCCGAGGCGCCGGGGACGCCGACCGCGCCGGCAGGACCCGGCACGGGGCCCGCCCCGCGCGAGGGGGCGGCCCGGGGGACCGTGGCCCGGGTCGCTGCGAGCGCGATCGTCGTCCTCGGCGCGGGCATGGTCGCGTTCCCCGTCGCCGACTCGGCGGTGTCGAGCTGGAGCGCGACGTTCCTGCGCGACGTCCTCGCGGCGAGCGCGGCCGCGGCGCCGCTCGGGTACGCGGCGTACCAGGCCGCCCTCATCGTCTCGCGGCTCGTCGGCGACGGGCTCGTGGAGCGTGCGGGGCGCGTGCGGGTCGTGCGGCTCGGCGGCCTGCTCGGCGCGCTCGGCTTCGTCACGGTCGCCGTCGCACCCGCGTGGCCGGTCGCGGTGCTCGGCCTCGCGGCCACCGGCCTCGGGCTGGGCGTCGTGGCCCCGCTGGCGTTCTCCGCCGTCGGGGACCGTGCCCGCGAGGCGGTCGCCGCGGGTCGGTACGGGTCGGTTCCGGACGTCTCGCCCGGTCCGTCGGTGACGGCGACCGACGACGGGCCCGACGCCGCCGTCGCGGCGGTCACGGACCGTGCGGTCGCGCGGCTCAACGTCTTCACCTACGCGGGCGCTGTGCTGGGCGGCGTCCTCACGGGCGTCTTCGCGACGGCCCACCAGCTGCGCCTCGGGTTCGTCGTGCTGGCCGTGCTCGCCTCGGTGTCGGTCGTCCTCGCCGGCGCGTTCCGGCCCGCGCGGTCCGCCCCGGTGCGCGTGACGGAGCCCACGCCGCCCGCCTGAGGAGGTTGTCACCGGCGTGTGATGGGATGGCCGGCGTGCTGACCATCGCCACCGCCAACGTCAACGGGATCCGTGCCGCCTACCGCCGGGGGATGGACGCGTGGATCGCGTCCCGCACCCCGGACGTCCTGCTGCTCCAGGAGGTGCGCGCACCCGACTCGGTGGTGAACGACCTGCTCGACGGATGGCACGTCGCCCACCAGGCGTGCGACATCAAGGGCCGGGCGGGCGTCGCCGTGGCCTCGCGTCTTCCCGTCGCGGCGGTCCGCGTCGGCCTCGGCGCGGGGGAGCCGGAGCCGCCCTTGGACACCGGCCGCTGGGTCGAGGCGGACCTCGAGCTGCCCGACGGCGGCCGCGTCACCGTGGTATCGGCGTACATCCACTCGGGCACCGTGAGCCAGCCGGAGACGATGACGGCGAAGTACGCGTACCTCGAGAAGGTCACGGCACGCCTGCGCGAGCTCGCCGCGACGGGGGAGAAGGCCGTGCTCGCGGGCGACCTCAACATCGCCCACCGCAACGCCGACATCAAGAACTGGAAGGGCAACCTCAAGAGCGCCGGCTTCCTGCCCGAGGAGCGCGCGTACGTCGACGTGTGGCTCGACCGGATCGGACTCGTCGACCTGGGCCGCGTCCACGGCGGGGAGGGCCCCGGCCCGTTCACGTGGTGGTCGTGGCGCGGGCGCGCCTTCGACAACGACGCGGGCTGGCGCATCGACTACCAGCTCGCGACCCCGGCGCTCGCCGAGCGCGCGGTCAAGGTCGAGGTCGACCGCGCTGCGTCGCACGAGGAGCGCTGGAGCGACCACGCGCCGGTCGTCGTCACGTACGACGTCTGAGCCGCGGCGTCCGGGCGGGTGCAGCGACGGGCACGGCCGCCCCTCCGGCCGCGTCCGGCCGTCGGTCGCACCTCCGGCCGTCGGTCAGGCGACGCGCTCGGCCGGTGCGGACGGCGTCGCGAGGAGGAACCCGGGGGCACCGAGGCCCTCGCGCTCGAAGGCGGCGCGCACGGCGTCCGCGACGGCTTCGACCTGGTCGGCCCGGACGAGCGCGATCGCGGAGCCGCCGAAGCCGCCGCCGGTCATGCGGGCGCCGAGCGCGCCCGCGACGCGCGCGGCATCGACCGCGACGTCGAGCTCGACGCTCGACACCTCGTAGTCGTCGCGCAGCGAGGCGTGCGAGGCGTTCATCAGCGGGCCCACCTCGTCGGGGCGGCCGTCGCGCAGGAGCGCGACGAGCGCGCGCACCCGTCCGATCTCGGTGACGACGTGGCGGACGCGACGACGTGCGACGTCGTCGGCCAGCCGGTCGAGGGCGGCGCCGAGCGTGGCGGCGGGGTCGGTCGACGCCTCGACGGCGTCGGCGAGCTCGCGCAGCGAGCCCAGACCGAGCGTGCGGGCGGCCTCCTCGCACGTGGCGCGGCGCGCGGCGTACTGGCCGTCGACGAGCCGGTGCTCCGCGCGGGTGTCGACGACGAGCAGGGCGAGTCCCGCGGCGTCGAGGTCGAACGGCACCTGGGCGACCGACTCGACCGGGTCGAGACCGGGGCGGCAGTCGAGCAGCAGGGCGTGCCCGGCCTGCGCGCGCAGCGACGCGGACTGGTCCATGCCGCCCGTCGGGGCGCCGGCGATCTCGTTCTCGGCCCGGATGCTCGCCGCGGCGAGTGCAGCGCGGCCCGCGTCGGACGCGGCGAGGCCGAGGCCTGCGACGTCGTCGAGCGCGACGGCGACAGAGCACTCGAGCGCGGCCGACGACGACAGCCCGGCGCCGAACGGGACGCACGAGTCCACGGCCGCGTCGAAGCCCGGCACGGCGTCCGGGTCGGCGCCCTGGGCGACGAGCTGCTCGCGCAGCGCCCAGGCGACGCCGGCGACGTACGCGCCCCAGCCCGAGACCTCGCCCGGCTCGACGTCCTCGAGGCGGGTCGTCCAGACCTCACCCGGCGCCTGCGCGGATGCGAGGCGCACGAGGGAGTCCGTGCGCGGGCGCAGCGCGACGTACGTGCGGTGCGGGAGCGCGATCGGCAGGCACAGGCCCGCGTTGTAGTCCGTGTGCTCGCCGATGAGGTTGACCCGCCCCGGGGCGGCCCACACCCGCAGGCCGTCGGTGCCGTCGGTCCCCGCGGCCTCGGGCGCGTGGCCGCCGAACGCGTCGGCGAAGACGGCCCGCGCCCGGGCGGCCCCGGCGTCGTCGGACCAGGACGGGACCCACCCGCGCGCGGCGCTGGCGGGCGCGAGCTCCTGGAGGCGTGCGGCGATGCGCTCGGGGGTCGTGTCGCTGATCCACGCCGCCATGCCGGACTCCGAGCCGGCGAGGTACTTGAGCTTGCCTGGTGCGCGCAGGACCGAGAACACCTGCAGGTGCAGGCGCGCGAGCGTGACGTCGTCGGTCCCGCCGTCGGCCACGGAGCGGCCCTCGTGCGCGGGCGCCTGGTGCCACGCGGCGATGTAGGGCAGGGTGATCGGGTCGCCGTCCGCGGTCTCGAAGAACCGGTCGAGGCGGCGCAGGAGCTCGAGGTACGCGGCAGCGAGGTCGTCGCGCTCCGCGTCCGTGAGCGCAGGCAGGTCCGGCACGTCGCGCCGGGGCGCGAGGTGGACCTCGACGGGCCAGCGCGCCGCGTAGGGGACGTAGGCGACCCAGTGCTCGGTCTCGAGGACGACCCGCCGGCCGTCGGCCAGCTCGGAGTCGAGGACGTCGCGCAGGAGGTTGCGGCCCGTGCGCTCGTGGTGGGCGCGGGCCTGGGTCAGCAGCGCGCGCGTGCGCGGTGTGACGTAGGGGTAGCCGTAGATCTGCCCGTGCGGGTGGTGCAGCGTGACGCCGATCTCCTGCCCGCGGTTCTCGAAGCAGAACACCTGCTCGACGCCGGGCTCGGCGCCCAGGGCCGCGGTGCGGTCGGCCCAGGCGTCGATGATCGTGCGCACGCGCTGCGGGGGCAGCGCACCGAACGAGGAGCCGTGGTCGCTCGAGAACACGACGACCTCGCACCGGCCCGCCGCGGGCGCGTGCTGCTGCAGCGGCGCGTCCTCGACGACGTCGTCCGGCACCCCGGGCACGCGCTGCAGCGACGGGAAGCGGTTCTCGAACACGACCACGTCGTAGTCCGTGTCGGGGATCTCGCCGTCGGAGTACGCGGCGCCCGGTCGCGCGGGGCACAGCGGGCACGAGTCGGCGGCCGGGAGGAACGTGCGGTTCATCCGGTGCGCGGCGAGCGGGATCCAGTCGCCCGTGAGCGGGTCCCGGCGCATCTCCGGCCCGGTGTAGGGGTGCGGCACGCCGTCGGGCCCGGCGACCGGCGCGAACCGGTCGGCGAGCGGCCGCGGGTCGTCGAGGCGTCGCGTGCGCTCGCCGGAGACGTACGCGGGGGAGTCGTCGAAGTAGACGAGCTCGCGGCCGTCGGCGAGGCGTGCGGCGGTGCGGCGCAGGTGCTGGTTCATGCGTGCGTGGTTCCGATCGCGGTGCGTGGGGGTTGGTCAGGCGACGACGAGCTGCTCGACGAGGTCCTCGACGCGGGCGCGGTCGTCGGCCGAGAGCCGGGCGTCGGTGACGAGGACGTCGACGTCGGCGAACGTGGCGAAGACGCGCAGCCCGGTCGTGTGCCACTTCGTGTGGTCGGCGAGCACGACCGTGCGGCCGGCCGCCTCGATGAGCGCGCGGTTCGTCGCGGCCTCGTCGAGGTTCGGCGTGGTCAGACCGATCTCCGGGTCGACGCCGTGCGCGCCGACGAACGCGAGGTCGACGCGCAGCCCGGACAGCGCGGCCTCGGCGAGGGGCCCGACGAGCGCGTCGGACGGCGTACGGCTGCCGCCGGTCAGGATGGTCTCGACCCGGGGGTCGTTGGCGCGGTGCAGGACCTCCGCGACGGGCAGCGAGTTCGTCACGACCGTCAGCGGGCGCAGCGCCGGGTCGGCGGCGATCCGTGCGGCGAGGAGGTGCGTCGTCGTGCCCGCGCTGAGCGCGATGGACGAGCTGGGGGTGATCAGGCGGGCCGCGGCGGTGGCGATGGCTTCCTTCTCCGCGGCCTCGCGCGTGCTCTTGGCAGCGAACCCCGGCTCGTGCGCCGTCGTGTGCGGCGCGACGGCGCCACCGTGCACCTTGCGCACCAGGCCCTGGTCGGCGAGCTCCACGAGATCGCGCCGGATCGTCATGTCCGAGACGCCGAGCTCCCGGGTCAGGTCGCCGATCCGGACCGCGCCGTGGTCGCGGATCTCCGTGAGGATGCGTTCCTGGCGCTGTGAGGCGAGCATGCGGAACAGTATTGTCCAGATCGGTCGGAAATCCAACACGATCGAACAGGACCAAACATCGGGTCCCGGTGCGGCCCGGCGGGGACGGGGTCGCCGCCGGGCCGCGTGGGCGGCGTCAGTACCGGATCGCGTCGATCACCTTGACGCGGACGGCGACGATCGCGGGCAGCAGCCCCGCGAACGCGCCGACCCCGACGGCCGCGACCATGCCGGTCAGGGCGGCGGAGAACGGGAAGCCCGGACGGTCCTGGACCGCCGATCCCATGAGCGCGTCGAGCGGCACGTTGTGCAGCACGACGACGGCGATCGTCACGCCGAGCACCCCGGCGACCGTCGTCGCGACCACGCTCTCCATGAGCACGGAGAAGAAGACGCGTCCGGAGCTCGCGCCGAAGCTGCGGCGGATCCCGATCTCGCGGATGCGGTAGCGCACGGTGACGAGCGCGATGTTTACGAGCCCGAGACCGCCGAGCAGGAGCGCGATCGCGCTCACCCCGAGCACGACCCACCGGATCGCACCGTCGACGTCGGAGTAGGACGCCGAGTCCGACCGGTAGACGTCGGCCTGCACCCCGCTCAGCGCGCCTGCGACGTCGCGCTGGATCGCCTCGACGAGGCCGTCCGCGAGGCCGTCCGGGACCCACAGCTCGAGGCTCGGCGGTCCGGTCATCTCGAGCGACTCGGGCGTGACCCAGGCCGCCTGCGCGTCGACCAGCACGTACGCCTGCGGCTCCGCCTGGGGCCAGTCGTTCGGGAACGCCCCGACGACGGTCGCGACGACAGGGTTCTCGCCCCCGATGGTGACCGTCGGGTGCTCCGCGACGCCCACGCCGCCGAGCAGGTCGAGGAACGCCTGGTTGACGACGAGCGCCGGGGCGAGCCGGTCGGCGTCCGCCTCGGTGAACCAGCGACCGGACGTGACCTCGAAGCGGTGCATCGTGGCCCAGTCGACCTCGACGCCCGTGGTGTAGACCTCGCGCGTGCCGTCCGGGAAGCGGATCGGCGCGGGCGCGTTGCGCAGCATCGAGGAGTGCTCCACGGCGTACCGGGCGACGATCTCGTCGAACACCTGCTCGTACTCCGCGGGCGACGGCATGACGCTCCCGCCCTCGCCCGTGGGCCACGCCGAGACCTGGAGCGTCGCCGCGCGGCCGCTCCAGCGCTCGTTCTGCTCCGCGGAGACCTGGCGCAGCATCTCGCCCGCGGCGGTGATCGTGGTGATCGCGCACACCGCGACGGCGACGCCGACGAGCGCGAGCAGCACGCGCACCTTGTGGACACGCAGCTCGTCCCAGGCCTCCAGGACGGCGCCGACGACGCCGGTCATGCCGCGTCCCCCTCGCCGTGCGCCGCGGCGGCGGCGAAGGGCCGGGCGACGTGCTCCGCCTGGACGTCGTCCCCCGTCGCGTCGAGCCCGCCGAGCGAGCCCGCGCTGCGTGCGCTGATCGCGATGGGCGTGAGCACGCCGTCGCCGAGCCGGAACTGGCGCGACGCACGGGACGCCACCGCGAGGTCGTGCGTGATGGCGATGAGGGCCGAGCCGTTCTCCTGCGCGATCGTGTCGAGCAGGTCCATGACCTCGCTGCCCGTGTCGACGTCGAGCGCTCCGGTCGGCTCGTCGGCGAGGATGACGCGCGGGACGCGCACGAGCGCGCGGGCGATCGCGACGCGCTGCTGCTCGCCGCCCGAGAGCTTCTCGGGGCGCGTGTCGAGGCGGTCGCCGAGGCCGACCCGTTCGAGCATCTCGGCCGCGAGCGTGCGGCGCTGCCAGAACTGGCGCCCGCGCGCGTAGAGCAGCGGCGCGACGACGTTCTCGAGCGCGCTGCGCCCCTGCAGCAGGTTGAACTGCTGGAAGACGAAGCCGAAGTCGGTGCCGCGGCGGCGAGCGCGGGCGCGGCCCGACAGCCGGCCGATCGGGACGCCGTCGAGCAGGTACTCCCCGCTCGTCGGCGCGTCGAGGAGGCCGAGGATGTTGAGCAGGGTGGACTTGCCCGTCCCCGAGCGACCGACGATCGACACGTGCTCGCCCGCGCCCACCGTGAGGTCGACGCCGCGCAGGATCTCCAGCTCGCGGTCGTCGGGCAGGAGGACCGAGCGGGTCACCCCGCTCAGCTCCAGGAGGCTCATCAGCCGATCACCTCGCCCGTCATCGGGTCGACGACCGGCAGGACGTCCACGCCGGGCACGAACTCGAGCACCTCGTCGCCCTCGGCGAGGCCCTCGGTGACCTGGACGACGGTGCCGTCGGTGAGGCCGAGCGTCACGGCGCGCTCCTCCGCCTCGCCGTCCTCGCCGACGACCCACACCTTGCCCTGCTCGACGCGGCCGAGCACGGCGGTGACGGGCACGACGAGCGCGCCCTCGGCCGAGCCCGCGGTGATCTCGAGCTCGGCGGCGAGACCGGCGAACACGGTGACGTCGCCGGGGACCGCGCACGTGACCGACGCCGAGGTGCCCGCCGCGGCGGGGTCGGTGCCCTCCTCGGCGCCGGCCGGGGCGGCGGCCGAGCCCATGCGCAGGCCGGTGCACGTGAACGGCGCCGGCCCGCCGGTGACCGTCACCGTCGCCTCGGCCGGGATCTGCAGCAGGCGGAACTGCTGCTCGGCGACCATGGAGCCGGTCACGGAGAGCGTCCCGGGGGAGATCGTCGCGAAGTCGTCGCCGACCGACACCTCCTGGTCCTCGAGCGCCGTGTACGTGGCGACGGTGCCGCCGATCGTCGCGGCGACGGTCTCCTTCGTCACCTTGGGCCGGCGCTCGGTGACGGTGACCTCGCCTGTCTCCGGGTCGGTCTTCGTCAGGGGCTCCTGCGGCTCCGTGAGCGTGACCTCGAGCAGCGGGGCACCCGCCTCGACGACGTCGCCCGGCTTCGCGTGGACGGCGGTGACCGTGCCGCGCTGCGTGACCTTCTGCGGGGCGGCCGCGTCGGCGACCACCTGCCCGGTGAGCGTGACGGTGTTGGTGACGTCGGCCGTCGTGACGGCGACGCGGGGCTCGACGAGCTCGGCGGACGGGACGGCCGGGTCGTCCGGGGGCTCGGGCGCGGACCGGAACGCGATCACGGCCAGCAGTGCCGCGATCACCCCCCAGATGACGATGCGGAGGGCGGGGAAGATGATCCGGCGGGTGATACCCACGGGCAGGCTCCTGGGTTGCGTCGGTGACGGACGGCGGCGCTCCGCGGCGCGCGACGGGCGCGAGGGCGGTCGGGCGAGCGCACGGCCCGAGGCTAGGGCTGCTCGGGAGACGGCGTCGTCATCCTGGGGGAGGAGTTCTGCCGCCCCGGGGCCCGTGGAGGGTCGCGGTCCGGTCGACGCTCAGCGCTGCGACGGGACGACCGACACACCCAGCGCGCGACCCGCCAGGCCGCGCGGGCGGCGCGCGAGCGAGAGCGCGACGTCGCGCAGCGCCACCGCCGCAGGCGCCTCGGGGTGCGCGAGGACCACGGGCGTGCCGCTGTCCCCGGCCTCGCGCAGCGACACGTCGAGCGGCACCTGGCCCAGCAGCGGCACGTTCGTCCCCGTCGCCCGCGAGAGGTTGGTCGCGACGCGCTCGCCGCCGCCGGACCCGAAGACCTCGAGACGCGACCCGTCGGGCTGCTCGAGCCACGACATGTTCTCGACCACACCGACGACGCCCTGCTGCGTCTGCGTGGCGACGGACCCCGCGCGCTCGGCGACCTCCGCGGCCGCGACCTGCGGCGTCGTGACCACGACGATCTCGCTGCCGGGCAGGAGCTGCGCCACGGAGATCGCGATGTCGCCGGTCCCCGGCGGCAGGTCGAGGAGCAGCACGTCGAGGTCGCCCCAGAAGACGTCGGCGAGGAACTGCTGGAGAGCACGGTGCAGCATCGGCCCGCGCCAGACGACCGGCTGCCCGGCCGGGACGAACATGCCGATCGAGACGACCTTCACGCCGTGAGCGATCGGGGGCAGGAGCATGTTGTCCACGCGCGTCGGCTGACGGTCGACGCCGAGCATGCGCGGGATGGAGAAGCCGTAGATGTCCGCGTCCACCACGCCGACCTCGAGGCCCTGCCGGGCGAGCGCGACCGCGAGGTTCGCGGTGACGGACGACTTGCCCACGCCCCCCTTGCCGGAGGCGATCGCGTAGACCTTCGTGAGGGACTCGGGCTTGGCGAACGGGATCTCGGGCTCTCCCACGCCGCCGCGCAGCATCGTGCGCAGCTCGGTGCGCTGCTCCGCGCTCATGACGCCGAGCTCGACGCGCACGTCCCCGACGCCCTCGACCGTGCGGACCGCGGCGTCGACGTCGCGGGTGAGGGTGTCGCGCATCGGGCACGTCGCGACCGTGAGGTCGACGCCCACGGTGACGAACGACCCGGAGCCCGCCGGTGCGCCCGGTCCGACCTCGACCGAGCGGATCATGCCGAGGTCCGTGACCGGGCGGCGGATCTCGGGGTCGATGACCGCGGTGAGGGCCTGCCGGACGGCGTGCTCGAGCGTGTCTGCTGCGGGGTCGGGCATGGCTCCATCGTAGGCGCGCCGGGCGGGACGTCCGGCGGGCCCTTGGTCCCGAGCCGGACGTGACCTCGCTCGCACGACGCGCGCCCGCGCGGAGGGGCTACGGTGCACGGATGGATGCCCTCTCCTCCCTGGCTCGCGACAGCGAGCTGTTCGGCGACGCGGCACGCAGCGCGCCGCCGGACGCGCGCGTGCCGACCTGTCCTGAGTGGACCGGCGCCGACCTGCTCTACCACCTCGCCGAGGTGCAGGACTTCTGGTCGCGCGTCGTCGGACCGTCGCCCGGCAGCGGGCTCGGCGGCGGCGACGTCGAGCCGCTGCCGAGACCGGCGTCGGACGCCGAGCTCCCCGCGCTGCTGCAGCGCTCGACCAGCCGGCTCGTGGCCGCGCTCACCGGGCGCGACGCGACGGAGCCCTGCTGGTCGTGGCACGAGGAGGGGCGCACCGTGGGCTGGGTCCTGCGGCGGCAGGCGCACGAGGCGCTGATCCACCGGGCCGACGCCGAGCTCACCGCGGGGCGCGACGTCACGCCCGCCGACCCGGACGTGGCCGCGGACGGCGTCGACGAGGTCCTCGCGGTCATGGTCGACGGCGTGCCCGGGTGGGGCGTGTTCACCCCCGACGGCGCCACGATCTCCGTGGTCGTCGACGGCCCGGGGGAGACGCCCCGGAGCTGGGAGCTCGCGTTCGGGCGCTTCACCGGGACCGGCCCGGAGTCGGGAACGGCCTACGACCTCGACGTCGCGCAGCTCGTCGACCTGCCCGGCTCGACGACCGCGCAGGTCGCCGGGCCGGCGTGGGCGCTCGACCTGTGGCTCTGGGGCCGTGGCTCCGCCGACGGGCTCACCGTCGCCGGTGACCCCGCGCTCGTCGACCGCCTGCGCCACGTCGCGGCCGAGGGCACGCAGTAGCGCAGGCGGGTCAGCGCTCGGGCTGCTCGTCCTCGGGCTGGCGGGACGACTGCTCCTCGAGCTCCTCGAGCAGGTTGCGGATCTCGGAGCGGACGAAGTCGCGCGTCGCGACCTCGTTCAGCGCGATGCGCAGCGCGGCCATCTCGCGCGCGAGGTACTCGGTGTCGGCGAGGTTGCGCTCGGAGCGCTGGCGGTCCTGCTCGGCGGTGACGCGGTCGCGGTCGTCCTGGCGGTTCTGCGCCAGCAGGATGAGCGGCGCGGCGTACGACGCCTGGAGCGAGAGCATGAGCGTGAGCGCGGTGAACCCGAACTCGGCGGAGTCGAACCGCAGCCCTTCCGGGCCCCACGAGTTCCAGATGATCCATACCGCGCAGAAGATGGTGAGGTAGACGAGGAACCGCGGCGTGCCGAGGAAGCGGGCGATGCCCTCGGTCGACCGCCCGACGGCGTCCTGGTCGACGCGGACGCGCGGGATGAGCGAGCGGCGGGCGGACTTCGGGGTGTCGAGGCGGTCAGCCACGGGCCACCCCCGGACCGTCGTGCGCGACCGAGCGGCGTGCGGCGGCCGTGTCGACGTCGTCGTCCGTCTCGCGCCAGTCGTCCGGGAGCATGTGGTCCAGCACGTCGTCGACGCTGATCGCGCCGAGCAGGCGCTTCTCCGCGTCGAGCACCGGGACGCACAGGAGGTCGTACGTGGCGAGGATGCGGGTGACGCGCCCGAGCGGCGCGTCCGGCGTGATGCCCTCGACGTCGGAGTCGAGCACGGAGCCCACGGCCGCGTGCGGTGGTTCGCGCAGCAGGCGCTGGAAGTGCGCGACACCCAGGAACCGGCCCGTCGGCGTCTCCAGGGGAGGGCGCACGACGAACACCATCGAGGCCAGGGCCGGGGCGAGGTCGTTGCGGCGGATCTGGGCGAGCGCGGTGGCGATCGTCGTCTCGGGCCCGAGCACGACCGGCTCGGTGGTCATGAGACCGCCCGCGGTGTCCTCGTCGTACGCGAGGAGACGGCGCACGTCGCGCGCCTCCTCGGGCGCCATGAGCCCCAGGAGCTGGGCGGCCTGCGCCTCGGGCAGCTCGTGCAGGAGGTCGGCCGCGTCGTCGGGCTGCATGGCCTCCAGGACGTCGGCGGCACGGTCGGTGTCGAGGCCGGACAGGATCGCGACCCGGTCGTCCTCGGGCAGCTCCTCGAGGACGTCGGCGAGACGCTCGTTGTCGAGCGCTCCGGCGACCTCGAGGCGGCGGGTGTCGCCGAGGTCGTGGATGACGTCGGCGAGGTCGGCGGGCTTGAGGTCGTCGTACGCGGCGAGCAGCATCGCGGCGCCCTGCGCCTGCGGGCTGCCCGCGAGCCCGGTGACCGCCGCGGCGTCGACCACGAGCGCGTCGCCGCGGCGCCGCAGCCCGAGCGTGCCCTTGTGCTGGGCGTGCCGGCGCACGTACAGCTTCGTCACGAGCCAGTCGCCCGTGCGCTGCCGCTCGATCGCGAGGTCCTCGACCGTCGCCGATCCCGAGCCGTCGACGAACTCGACCGTGCGCTCGAGCAGCTCGCTCACCGCGAGCGTCTCCATGGCGCGCTGCTCGAACCGGCGCATGTTCACCAGGCCCGTCGAGATGACCTGGCCCGCGTCGATGCTCGTCACGCGCGTGAGCGGGAGGAAGACACGACGCCGGCCGGGCACCTCGACGACGAGGCCCACGGCGCGCGGCGCACCCTTGGGTCTGATGAGCACGACGACGTCCCGCACCCGACCGACCTGGTCGCCGATGGGGTCGAACACGCTGGTCCCGGCCAGTCGCGCGACGAAGACGGTGGTGGCTGTGCTCACGCGGCAAGACTACGCACGCGCACCCCTGGCCGCGCGTTCCTCCCGGGGGGTGGCGCCCGCCGGGCCGCGCGAGCCTCGCGCCACGGGCAGGAGTACGACAGACTGGGCGAATGAGCATGTCACGCCCGGGTGCCGTCCCCCGTGTCCCCACCCCGCCGCGCGGCGAGCAGATCGCGGCGTACGCGACGTACCTCGAGGCGCAGAAGGCGGTCGACTACCTCTCGGACAACAAGTTCGCCGTCGAGCTCGTGACCATCGTCGGTACCGACCTCAAGATGGTGGAGCGGGTCACGGGACGGCTCACCTACGGGCGCGTGGCGATCGCCGGCGCGGCCTCGGGTGCGTGGTTCGGCCTCTTCGTCGGCCTGCTCCTCTTCCTCTTCTCCGGCGACGGCGCGTTCGTGCTCACCGCCATCGCGATCGGCGCCGGGTTCGGCCTGCTCTTCTCCGTGCTCTCCTACGCGCTCACCCGCGGCAGGCGCGACTTCACGTCGCAGAGCCAGATCGTCGCGTCCGCGTACGGGATCCTGTGCGCCCCGGAGCGTGCGGGCGAGGCGCGCCAGCTCCTGGCCGGCATGCCCGAGGGCGCGGGCGGCGTGCGTGCGCCCGCCGCCCCGGCCAACCCGACCTGGGGCACGCCCGGCGCGCAGGCGCCTCCGGCGGCACCGCCCGCCGCGACGCCGCCGGCCGCGGCACCGCCCGTCACTGCTCCGACGCCGCCGTCGGGCGCTCCGGCACCGCCCGCCCGGACCCCCGACCCGCGCTGGACCACCCCGACGGGGGAGCCGCGCTACGGGGCGATGCGGCCGACGTCGGACCAGCCGGCCGACGCGCAGCCCGCCGCCGAGCCGCAGCCGCACCAGCCCGACCAGCCCGAGCGCCCCGCCTGAGAGACGGCGAGGGCCGACCGTCGGACGTCTTCGTCCGTCGGCCGGCCCTCGGCGGGAAGCGCGGTCAGCGCTTCCGCGGCTTCACTGCGGTCTCGGCAGCCCTCTCGCGCTTCTGGGCGCGCTTTTCCTTGAGGGACGACGTCGCTTCCTTCTTGGTGCTCTTCGCCACGTGAGTTCACCTCCCCTCGCCGGTGGATGAACGGGCCACCATAGCCCAGTTCCGCCGCCGGCGAGGCGGACCCGGCTCAGCCGCGCAGCCGGGCCATCCAGGCCTCGACGTCCTCGGGACGACGGGGGAGCGCGGCCGAGAGGTTCTCGTTGCCGTCCGCGGTCACCAGGACGTCGTCCTCGATGCGCACGCCGATGCCGCGGTACTCCTCCGGGACCGCCAGGTCGTCGGCCTTGAAGTACAGGCCCGGCTCGATCGTGAACACCATGCCGGGCTCGAGCACGCCGTCGAGGTAGAGCTCGCGGCGCGCCTGCGCGCAGTCGTGCACGTCGAGACCGAGGTGGTGGCTCGTGCCGTGCACCATCCAGCGTCGGTGCTGCTGGCCCTCGGGCGACAGCGACTCCTCGGCGCTCACGGGGAGGAGGCCCCACTCCTCGAGCCGGGCCGCGACGACCTCCATCGCCGCGGCGTGCACGTCGCGGAACCGCGCACCGGGGACCGCGACGGCGAACGCGGCGTCGGCGGCGTCGAGCACCGCCTGGTACACGCGGCGCTGGACGTCGGTGAACTCGCCGTCGACGGGCAGCGTGCGGGTGACGTCCGCGGTGTACAGCGAGTCGACCTCGACACCGGCGTCGAGCAGCACGAGCTCGCCGGCACGCACGACGCCGTCGTTGCGGATCCAGTGCAGCGTCGTCGCGTGCTCGCCCGCGGCGGCGATGGTCTCGTAGCCGACCGTGTTGCCCTCGAGCCGCGCGTGCGCGTCGAACGTCGTCTCGATCACCCGCTCGCCGCGGCGGTGCTCGACGGCGCGCGGGAGATGACGCACGACCTCCTCGAAGCCCGCGATCGTCGCGGCGACGGCCTCGCGCATCTGCTCGACCTCGTGCTCGTCCTTGACCAGGCGCAGCTCGGAGACCGCCTCGACGAGCGCGGCGTCGGTACGGCGGTAGGCCGCGTGCGCCCGCTCGAGCCACTCGGCGTCGGTGAGCTCGCGCGTCTCCTCCTCGGAGACGTCCTGGAGGCCGGCCTCCGCGCGGATCGCCTCGACGAGCGCCTCGACCGCCTCGTCGGCGCCCGCGACGACGAGCAGGGTCACGCCGTGGGCGCCGACGTCCTTGGCGAGCGCGTCGCGCAGCTCGTCGACGTGCCGCGCCTCGATGCCGGTCGCGGTCGCGACGTCGTCGAGCGACGGGCGCGCGCCGACCCAGAACTCGCCGTAGCGCGAGTCGGCGTAGAACTCCTCGGTGTCGCGCGCCGCGAGCGGGCGCACGTAGAGCACCGCGTGGTGGCCCGAGCCCTCGTCGCCCGTGCCGGGCTCGACCGGGTGCAGGACGAGGACCGCGTCGGGCTCCTGGTCGGTGCCGAGACCGGTGAGGTGCGCGAACGCCGAGTGCGGTCGGAACCGGTAGTCGGTGTCGTTCGAGCGCGTCCTGAGCGGGCCTGCGGGGACGACGAGGCGGGTGCCCGGGAACTGGGCGGACAGCGCGGCGCGGCGTGCGGCGGTGTAGGGCGCGGCCGGGAGGGGCTCGACGTCGAGCCTCGCGCGCGGCGCCCAGCCGCTCGTGATGAAGGCCTTGAACGCGTCGGAGTCGGGGCGCTGCGATCGGTTGCTGCCACGCGCAGCCAGGTCCTGGTCGGCGGTCGGCACGGTCTCGGGCGTGACGGGGGTCGCGTCGGTCATGCACCCAGTCTCGCACCGCGCACGCGGCCGAAGTCCGCGAGCGCGTGCCCCAGCACCCGGTTGAAGGCCTCGGGAGCCTCGCTGTTCACGTCGTGGCCGGCGCGCGGCACGACGACGAGCGCGGCGTCCGCGGCGGCGGCGAGGTAGCGCTGCTCCTCGAGCCGCATGTGGTCGCGCTGGCCGTTGACCAGCCACACGGGGACGTCGACGTCGCGCACGTGGGCGAGCCACGAGCGGCCCGCGAGCTGGGAGAGGGCGTCGGTCACGACCTCCCATCCCGGCCGGTGGGACGCCGTCGGGCCCGCGTCGCCCGGACCCGCGAGGGTGTACGACGACGCGGCGCCCCCGGCGAGGGTCCGCCCGCCTCCGGCGAGGGTGTCCCAGGCGGCGACGCTCGTGCGCGCGGCCCAGCGCGCGCCGGCTCCGAGGAGCCCGCCGCCCGCGACGACCAGGCGCGCGACGTCGCGGTACAGCGCGACGGGCTTGCCCTTGGGGTCCGACGTGCACGCCGCGGCGACGACTCCGGCGAGGCGCGCGGGTCGGCGCGCAGCCCACGCGAGCGACGTGTACCCGCCGAGCGAGAGCCCGACGAGCGCGACGCGCCGGTCGGGGCCGAACGACGCGGCGGCCTCGTCGAGCACCTCGAACGAGCGCTCGAGCGTGAACCGCTCGTGCGCGCGGGTGCCGTGGGCGGGCAGGTCCACGGCGACGGCGTCGTGGCCGAGGCCGCGCACGTGGGCGACCTGCCGGTCCCAGATCGCGCCCGAGGTCCGCATGCCGTGGACGAAGACGACGGCGGGTGGCTCGGTGGGCGTGGCGCCGGGCGCCGAGGGCGTGGTGCGGGTCATCGGTGTCATCGAGATCGACTGTGACAGCCGCGCCTGGGACGGGCGTGGTGAGCGCCGGTGGCACGTGTGCACATCGTGTGCGGGTCCCGCGCGCGTCCGTCACTATCCTGGACCCGTGCGCATCGACCTCCATACCCACTCCACCGCGTCGGACGGCACGGAGGCACCGGGAGAGGTCGTCGCCGCCGCGTCCGCGGCCGGGCTCGACGTGGTGGCCCTCACCGACCACGACACGACGGCCGGGTGGGCGCAGGCGACGGACGCCGCGCTGCGCCACGGCGTCGCGCTCGTACGGGGCGCGGAGATCTCCGCGCGCTCGGGCGGGATCTCGGTGCACCTCCTGTCGTACCTGCACGACCCTGCCCACCCGGCGCTCCTCGCGGAGCTCGACCGCACGCGCGACGCACGCACGAGCCGGGCCCGCCGCATGGTCGACCTGATCGCCGAGGACTACCCCGTCACGTGGGAGGATGTCCTCGCGCAGACCGCCCCGGGCACGACGATCGGGCGCCCGCACATCGCGGACGCGCTCGTCGCCGCCGGGCTCGCGACCGACCGCTCCGCGGCGTTCGCGACGATCCTCGCCACCGACACCCCGTACTACGTGCCGCACTACGCGCCCGACGCCGTCGCGGCGGTGCGGGGGATCCGCGCGGCGGGCGGTGTGCCCGTCTTCGCCCACCCGGGCGCGGACGGGCGCGGACGCGTCGTGGGCGACTCCGTCGTCGAGGAGATGGCCGCGGCGGGGCTCGCGGGGCTCGAGGTGTTCCACCGCGACCACGACGAGCGTCAGCGCGCACGGCTCGCCGAACTGGCCCGCACCCTGGGCCTGTTCGTCACCGGGTCGAGCGACTACCACGGGGCCGGCAAACCGAACCGGCTCGGGGAGAACACGACAGCACCGAACGTGCTGGAGCAGATCGAGGAGCTGGGACAGTTGGACGTGATCAGGTGAACGGGCGGACGCATGCGCCGGTGGGCGCGCCGGGGGCCGCGCGGTGAACGAGCTCTTCGACGTCCGGTTGTTCACGGAGGTCTTCGTCACGCTGTTCGTCATCATGGACCCGCCCGGCACCGTGCCGGTGTTCCTCGGCCTGACGAGCACGATGGCCGCCAAGCAGCGCAACCAGGCCGCCCGCACGGCGATCCTCGTCGCGTTCGGCGTGATCGTCGCGTTCGCGGTGTTCGGCCAGCAGATCCTCAGCTACATGCACATCTCGCTGCCCGCGCTGCAGACCGCCGGCGGGCTCCTGCTGCTGCTGGTCGCCATGGAGCTCCTCACGGGCAAGATGGAGGACCCGGAGCCGTCCGGCAACAAGGGCGTCAACGTCGCCCTCGTGCCGCTCGGCACGCCGCTCCTGGCCGGGCCGGGCGCGATCGTCGCGACGATGGTCTTCGTCCAGCGCGTGGGGGAGCGCGGCGGCGGCGTGGCGGAGTGGGCCGCGATCGCTGCGGGCGTCGTCGCCGTCCACGTGTGCCTGTGGCTCTCGATGCGCTTCGCCAACGTCATCAACCGCGTGCTCGGCGACTCGGGCACGATCCTCGTGACGCGCATCGCCGGTCTGCTGCTCGCGGCGATCGCGGTCCAGCTCGTCGCGGACGCGGTCGTCGAGTTCGTCCAGAACGCCTCGTAGGTCGTGCCGCCCCGACCCTGCGGGGTCGGGGCGGCACCCGTCTCGCACGCAGGAGTGCGCCGGGTCCGGCCAAACAGGGGATGTTAGGGTCTTTCGGTGCCGCAGCCGATCACGCCGCCCCGCAAGGTCTCCGAGCTCGTCGTCGAACGCCTCTCCGACCTCGTCGCGCGCGGCGAGTGGCCCGTGGGGACGCGCATCCCGCCGGAGCCCGAGCTCGTGGCCCAGCTCGGCGTCGGGCGCAACACCGTGCGCGAGGCGGTGCGCGCGCTCGAGCACGCCGGCGTCCTCGAGCCACGACGCGGCGACGGCACGTACGTCCGCGCAGCGGACGGGCTCGACGCCGCGCTGACCCGCCGGGCCCGCACCACCGACGCCCTCCACGTGCTCGAGGTGCGGGGCATCCTCGAGCGCGGGGCGGCGCGCGCCGCCGCGCAGCGCCACGACGGCGAGGCCCTGGCCCGGCTGGAGGCGGCGCTCGCGGCGCAGGTCGCCGCGCGCGACGCGGACGAGGCCACGTTCCAGGCCGTCGACGTCGCGTTCCACGCCGAGGTCGTCCGTGCCGCGGGCAACCCGCTGCTCGCCGACCTCTACGGGGGGCTCGACCACGGCCTCGTGCGCACGTTCGCGTCGGGCGCCCGGCGACCGCACGACCGGGACGTGCCCGGCCACGAGGAGGTCGTCGCGGCCGTGCGGGCCCACGACCCCGAGGCCGCCGAGCGCGCCGTGGCGTCGACGATCGACGTCCTGCGCGCGCACCTCGTCGAGGGGCGCGGATGAGCGGGGCGCGCCGGCCGCTCGGTGTCGCGGCCGTCGTCGCGATCCTGCTCGCGTCGCTCAACCTGCGCCCCGCGGTCGTCGCGATCTCGCCGCTCCTCGGCGAGATCCGGGCGGAGCAGGGCCTCAGCGCCACGGCCGCCGGGGTCCTCACCACGCTCCCCGTGCTGTGCTTCGGCCTCCTCGCGCCCGTGGCACCCGTGCTGGCGCGCCGCTGGGGCCTCGAGCGCGCGCTCCTGGTGAGCCTCGTCCTGCTGTGCGCAGGGTTCGCGCTGCGCCTCGTCCCCGAGACGTGGGGGCTGTACGCCGGGACGCTCGTCGCGGGCAGCGCGATCGGCCTGGGCAACGTGCTGCTCCCGGCGCTCATCAAGCGCGACTTCGCCGACCGGATCGGGCTCATGACGGGGCTCTACTCGATGGCGCTCTCCGGTGGTGCGGCGCTCGCGGCCGGGCTCACGCTGCCCGTGGCCGCCGCCGCCGGTCTCGACTGGCGCGGGGCGCTCGCGTCGTGGGGCGTCCTCGCCGTGCTCGCCGTCCTGGTGTGGGTGCCCCGGGCGCTGCGGCCCGACCCCGTGGGGACGCTGGCGTTCCGCGCGGCGCGCGCGGCGCCGGGCTCCCGCTCGGTGTGGTCCAGCCCGCTCGCCTGGGCGGTGACCGTCGTCATGGGGATGCAGTCGCTGTCGTTCTACGCCGTCAACGCGTGGCTCCCCGAGATCGTCGTCGCGCTCGGCGGGACCCCCGAGGGCGGCGGCTGGCTGCTCGCCCTGTGCAACCTCGCGGGCATCGCCGGCTCCTTCGTGACGCCCGTGCTCGCGGGGCGCATGCGCCGGCAGCGGGGGGTCGGCCTGGTGCTCGTCGCGCTCGTGGCGTCCGGCCTGCTCGGTCTCGCCCTCGCGCCCGGCGCGGCGCCCGTCTGGTCCGTGCTCGTCGGGCTCGGGCAGGGCGGGGGGATCAGCCTGGCGCTGACCCTCATGGCCCTGCGGGCCCGAGACGCGGCCCACACGTCCGAGCTCTCCGGCATGGCGCAGAGCGCCGGGTACCTGCTCGCCGCGGGCGGCCCGCTCGGCCTCGGCCTCGCGCACGACGCGACCGGCACCTGGACGCTCCCGCTGCTCCTGCTCGTCGGGGCGGCGGCCGTGCAGGGCGTGGCCGTCTGGTTCGCCGGGCGCGACGCGCACGTGCACTGACGGGCCGGACGCGACGGAGCCCCGGTCGTCCCCGCCGCGAGGTCGCGGTGCGGGACGACCGGGGCTCCGCCGTCGGGACTACTCGGCGGGCTGGGGCGCGGGGGCGCCGCCACCCTCGACCGGCCGGCCGCCGCGCGTGCGGCGACGGTTGCGCGACCGACGACGGCGCTCGCCGCCCTCGTCGGACGCGCCCGCCTCGCCGCCCGCGGCGTCCCGCTCGCCGTCGGGCCGGCCGCGGCCGCCCTCGGGGCGGTCGTGCTCGCCCTCGGCGCGGCGGCCGCCACGCCCCTGGTCGCCGGGACGGCCGCGGTCGCCGCGCTCGGACCTGCCGCCCTCGGAGCGGCCGCGACCGCCGTCGGACCGGCCGCCCTGGCGCCCGCGGGAGCCGCCCGCGGAGGTGTGCCGCTTCCCCGTCTCGCCGAGGTCCTCGATCTCCTCGGCGTCGAGGCCGGCGAGCGTGCGCTGCTCCTTGGGCAGACGGCCCTTGGTGCCCGCGGGGATGTGCAGGTCGGTGTACAGGTGCGGCGACGTCGAGTAGGTCTCGACCGGCTCGGGCTTGCCGAGGTCGAGCGCCTTGTCGATGAGGCCCCACCGGGGGATGTCGTCCCAGTCGACGAACGTCACGGCCGTGCCCTTGTTGCCCGCGCGGCCGGTGCGGCCGGTGCGGTGCAGGTAGGTCTTCTCGTCCTCGGGGCACTGGTAGTTCACGACGTGCGTCACGTCGTCGACGTCGATGCCGCGCGCCGCGACGTCGGTCGCGACGAGCACGTCGATCTTGCCGTTGCGGAACGCGCGGAGCGCCTGCTCGCGTGCGCCCTGGCCGAGGTCTCCGTGGATGGAGCCGGCCGCGAAGCCGCGGTCGACGAGCTCGTCCGCGACCTTCGCCGCGGTGCGCTTGGTGCGCGCGAACACGATCGTGCGCCCGCGGCCGTCGGCCTGCAGGATGCGTGCGAGCACCTCGACCTTGTCCAGCGCGTGCGCGCGGTAGACGACCTGCTCGATGTTCTTGACCGTCTGGCCGCCGTCGTCCGGGTCGTTGGCGCGGATGTGCGTCGGCTGCTTCATGTAGCGGCGCGCCATCGAGACGACGGCGCCCGGCATGGTCGCCGAGAAGAGCATCGTGTGCCGCTGCGCCGGGGTGCGGGCCAGGATCTTCTCGACGTCGGGCAGGAACCCGAGGTCGAGCATCTCGTCGGCCTCGTCGAGCACGACGGTCGCCGCGCGCGTGAGGTTGAGGTGCCCCTGGTTCATGAGGTCGATCATGCGGCCCGGCGTGCCGACGACGACCTCGACGCCGCGCGTCAGCGCCTCGACCTGCGGCTCGTACGCGCGCCCGCCGTAGAGCTGGACGATGCGCACCGAGCGGCGCTTCGACGCCGTGCCGAGGTCGCTCGCGACCTGGACGGCGAGCTCGCGCGTCGGGACGACGACGAGCGCCTGCGGCTTGCCGGGGGAGGGCAGCTCGTCGAACCCGGGCTCGCCCGGGGCGACGACGCGGTGCAGGAGCGGCACGCCGAAGCCGAGGGTCTTGCCGGTGCCCGTCTTGGCCTGGCCGATGATGTCGTGGCCGGACATCGCGACCGGCAGCGTCATCGCCTGGATGGGGAAGGGGTGGGTGATGCCCGCGTCGGAGAGCGCGTCGACGATCTCCTGGCGCACGCCGAAGTCGGCGAAGGTGGTGTTGTCCGCGTGCACGCTCGCGGCGACGGTCGTCGCGTCGGCGCTCACGTCCGGGGTGGCGTCTGTGGTGGTCACTGGTGCCTCTGTCTCGTTCGGGCACGCGCGACGCTCCACGGGCCCGTCGTGGGCCCGGCACCGGGAGGTCTCCCGGTCGCGGTCGTGCGCACCTCGTGGCCGGCAGCCGATCGTGGGATGTCGTGGCGAGGCCCGCGCTGCGGACCGTGCCGTGCCGTCGTCGTACGCGTGACGAGCGTGAGGTCTGGACGACCGGGCAACCGATGTACGCCCGCCATGATATCGGAGAACTATCCTGACCCGATGAGCGACACCGAACACGCCGACGCCCGCGCCTCCCAGGCCCCGCCGACGGCGCAGGCGACGGACGCCGTCGAGCTCCTCGGCCTCGTCGCCTACACGGAGCTCGCCAGCTTCGGGCGTCTCGCCGGCGACGCCGCGCACGCCCCCACGCTCCGCCAGCGCCAGGCCCTGTCCCGCCTGGCCGCGGCCATGCTAGATCGGCAGGAGCGCGTGCTGCGGCGCGTCGCCGAGCTGGGGGGCGAGCCCGACGACTGCATGACGCCCTTCGACGGCCTGTTCGACGACTTCGACGAGCGCACGCGCCCCAGCACCTGGTGGGAGGGCATCCTCAAGGGCTACGTCGGCCAGGGGGTCGCCGACGACTTCTGCCTGCTCGCCGCGCAGGGCCTCGACGAGCGCTCGCGCACGGTCGTCGTGGACGCGCTCACGCAGGACACCCCGTCGCAGCGGTACGCGCCCGTCATCGCCGAGGCGGCCGGTGCCGACCCCGTGCTCGCGTCCCGCCTGGCGCTGTGGGGCCGCCGGCTCGTGGGGGAGGCGCTCGGTGTCGTGGGTGTCGTGCTCGCGCGGCGACCGGCGCTCGCGCGGCTGGTCGCGGCGGGCGACGCCGCGGCCGACGACGCGTCGGACGGCGGTGCGGCCGGCGCGGGCCCGGCGCCGGCGACGCAGTCGTGGGTCTTCGCGCGGCTCACCGCCGAGCACTCGCGCCGCATGGACCGCCTCGGCCTCGCCGCCTGACGGTCCCGGACGCGCGCGGCGCGCGTCCCCGGGGAGGGGACGCGCGCCGCGGGCAACCGGGTCAGAGCGAGCCGAAACCGACCCGGCGCTGCTCCTCGGTCCCGATCTCGACGTACCCGAGGGACGCCGTCGGGACGATCACGCGGCGGCCGCGGGAGTCGACGAGCTCGAGCGCCGGCGCGCCGCCCAGCGCGTCCGCGACGGCGGTCGCCACGGCCTCGGCGGACAGGTCCGTGTCGACGACGATCTCGCGGGCCAGGTTCTGCACACCGATGGTGACTTCCACAGCAACTCCTCACAGCGGCTGCGCCAGGCGCAGCGACGACGGGCCTCGGACCGCGCGGGGGGCGCGGCCCACCGGCGACAACGCGTTCGATAGTAGTCAGATTCCCGGCGGCGTCCCGCCGGAGCCTACGGACGGCGCGCCCGGCCGCGCGCGGCGCAGCATGCCGTGGAGCCCGCGCCACACGAGGCGCGGCACGAGGCGGGTCACGTCGTCGGCGGACGTCGACCCGTCGGCGCGCACGGCCTCCGTGGCCGCCGCGCGTCCCACCGCCGTGCAGGTGCGGGCGACGACGAGCGCCTCGTCGCCGTCGAGCTCCGCGATCCGGGCGAGCACGTCCGCGAACGCGCACGCGATGCGGGTGTCGGGAGCGAGCACGCGGGCGCGGACGACGGGGTCGCGCATGACGTCGGACTCGAAGAGCAGCGCGGCGGACGTGCCCGCGGCGCGGGCGTAGGCGACGTAGGCGCGCACGATGCCCTCGATGACCGCGAGCCCGTCGACGGCCAGCGCGTCGGGGTCCTCGTCCGCCGTGCCCGGCGCGGGCTCGCGGAACGGGTCGAGCGTCTCCTCGACCGCGTGCACCAGGCGTTCGCCCTGCTCGTCGACGACGGCGAGGTAGAGGTCGAGCTTGGACGGGAAGTGCCGGTAGAGCACGGGCTTGCCGACGCCGGCCCGGTCGGCGATGTCGTCCATGGAGATGTGGTGGTAGCCGTGCGAGGCGAAGAGCCCTTCGGCGATCGTCAGGAGCTGCGTCCGCCGCTCGTCCCGGGGCATCCGGCCACGGCCGCCGGCGTGCGGCGCGCCCGTGCCGCGCACCCGCTGCTCGCCGCCTCCGGTCATGGGGCGAGGATACGGAAACGCCGTCCTGTCGACCCGGCGCGACGAAGAGTGGGACGATGGGGCGGTGCCCGACAGACATACCGCCACGAAACGACGCGCGACGGCCTCGACGACGCCCGCGACGGGACCGCTCCGGCACGGCGCGGCCGTGGTCGCGTGCCTGGCGGTCGGGTTCGGGGGCGGCGTCGCGACCGCCGAGGTGTGGGACGTGCCCGCGGGCGGCGGGGGCACCGGCGTGCTCACGGCCGCCGACGTGACCCGGACGGACGCCGCGACGGAGCGGGACGGCGAGGGCACGACGAGCCGCTCCGCCGCCGAGCGCGCCGAAAACGCGCAGGCGGGCCCCGGTGACGTCGACCTCGCGGCCCCCGAGGCGGTCCCTGCGGACGAGACGCAGCCGGTGCCCCCCTCGACGACGACTGCGACCGAGCCCGACCCGACGCCCACCACGACGCCGGTGGCGCCGGTCCCCGAACCGGGCTCCGGACTCGTGGGCACGGTCACCGTGGAGCCCGACCTCGGCGGGACGCTCGCCGTCGTGCCTGGCGAGCACCCGGCGCCGGGTGCGGGCACCGTGCGGTCGGTCCGGGTCGAGGTCGAGGCCGGCCTGCCGGTCGACGGCGAGGTCTTCGCCACCGCGGTCCTGGCGACGCTCAACGACCCGCGCGGCTGGTCCGGTCCGGACGGCGTGACGTTCTCGCGGACCGCCGCCGACGACGCGTCGGTCCGCGTCGTGCTCGCCAGCCCCGCCACGACCGACCGCCTGTGCGCGCCGCTCGAGACCGCGGGGAAGTGGTCGTGCGGCAACTCCGCGTCGGGTGCCGCGGTGCTGAACTTCGAGCGCTGGGTCGTCGGGGCCACCGACTTCGGGGACGACCTCGCGACGTACCGGCAGTACCTGGTGAACCACGAGGTCGGTCACGTCCTCGGCCACGGGCACGAGTCGTGCCCGAGCCCGGGCGCCGTGGCGCCGGTCATGGTCCAGCAGTCGATGTCGACCGAGGGCTGCCTGCCCAACGGGTGGCCCGTCCCGTAGACCTGCCGAGCCCTGCGCGTCCGGTCCGGCGGTGTGGGTGGCCCGTGATGGGATCGGCTCGTGCTCCGGACCCCCGCCCCTCGCCTCGTCGCGCGGCCTCCCGACCCCGAGACCGGCGTCGAGCTCGACGAGTCGCAGCGTGCGGCGCTCGCGACGGCCTCGTCCCCGGGGGTGACCCTGGTCGTCGGCGCACCGGGCACGGGCAAGACGCTCGTCGCGCAGGAGGTCGTCCTCGCGGCGCTCGCGGACGGCGTCGCGCCCGAGCGGGTGCTGCTGCTCGCGTCCTCGCGCCGCGCCGCCTCCTCGCTGCGCGACCGCCTCTCGGCGCGTGCGCGCCGCACCGTGGGGGCGCCGCTGGTCCGCACTGCCGCGTCCGCGGCCTTCGCGGTGCTCCGGGAGCGGGCCGCCGCGCTCGGCGAGCCGCCGCCCACGCTCATCTCCGGGCCGGAGCAGGACCTCGTGCTCGCGGAGCTGCTCGAGGGTCATCTCGAGGGCGAGGGCGCGCCGCTCGCGCTGCCCCCGGGCCTGCCCGAGGAGGTGCTCGGTCTGCGCGGCCTGCGCCAGGAGCTGCGCGACCTGCTCATGCGTGCGGCGGAGCGAGGGCTGACGCCGGCCGACCTCGCGGACCTGGGCCGTCGCTACGAGCGCCCGGAGTGGGCCCTGGGCGCCCAGCTCTTCGCGGAGTACCTCGACGTCACGGCGCTGCGCGCGGGCACGCCCGACGCCGGGTCGCGGTTCGACCCGGCCGTCGTCGTCGACGAGGCGGCCGAGGCGCTGCTCGCCTGGGACGACGAGGTGCCCGACGCGCCACGGCCCCGCTGGGACCTCGTCGTCGTCGACGACTACCAGGAGGCGACCGTCGCGACGGCGCGCCTGCTGCACGTGCTGCACGACGACGGGGCACGCCTCGTGCTCCTCGGTGACCCGGACGCCGCCGTGCAGACGTTCCGCGGCGCGAGCCCCGGCCTCGTCGGACGGGCGTCCGCGCCGGTCCGGCGGGACGGCGCGCGCAGCGGCGAGCTCGGCGCGCGGGCCGCCGTGCTGGGGACGGCGTGGCGCCAGAGCGCCGCCCTGCGCGAGGTCACGCGGCGCGTCGCGGCGCAGGTCGGGACGGTCGCGGGCGCGATGCACCGTGGTGCGCCGGGGCGCCCGGAGGACGCCGTGCCGCAGACCGCGGTCGACGGCGCGCCGGGGGACGGGTCCGTCGAGGCAGCCGGCGGCGCGCCCGTCCAGGTCGCGGTGCTCTCCGCCGTCGCGCAGGAGTCCGCCTTCGTGGCGCGCGAGCTGCGCGCCGAGCACCTGCTGCGTGGCACGCCGTGGCACCGGATGGCGGTCGTCGCGCGCACCGGGACGCGGCTCGCGGCGCTGCGGCGCGAGCTGGTCGCCGCGTCCGTGCCGGTGACCCTCCTCGGCTCCGACGTCCCGCTGCGCGACGAGCCGGCCGTCGCGCCGCTCCTCGCCGCGGTGCGCGTGTGCGTCGCGGCGCCCGAGGACGGCGACGCGCTGGACCCCCTGACCGCGGCCGCGCTCCTCACCTCGCCCCTCGGCGCGCTGGACGTCGTGGCGCTGCGCCGCCTGCGGCGGGCCCTGCGTGCGGAGGAGCTCGACGGCGGGGGTGGTCGCTCGTCCGACGCGCTCCTCGTCGAGGTGGTCGAGGACCCGGCGCGGGCCGCGACGCTGCCGCCGACCGTGCGGCGCGGGCCGGCCGCCGTCGCGCGGGCGCTCGCCGCCGGTCGGGAGGCCGCCGGGCAGCCGGGCGCGACGGCGCAGACGGTGCTCTGGGCGGTCTGGGCCGCGACCGGGCTCGCGGAGCGGTGGCGCTCGGCCGCGCTCGACGGCGGGCCCGCGGGCGCGCGCGCGGACCGCGACCTCGACGCGGTCCTCGCGCTCTTCCGCGCGGCGGAGACGTTCGTCGACCGCATGCCCGGCGCCCCGGCGGCGGCGTTCGTCGAGTACCTCGCGTCGCAGGACCTGCCCGCCGACTCGCTCGCCGCGAGCGCGAGCGGTGCGGACGCGGTGGCCGCACTCACCCCTGCCGGCGCCGCCGGGCGGGAGTGGGACGTCGTCGTGGTCGCCGGCGTGCAGGACGGCGTGTGGCCCGACCTGCGCCTGCGTGACTCGCTGCTCGGGTCGCAGGCCCTCGTCGAGCTCGTGGCGGGCCGCGCGCACGACGCGCACGGCGTCGGGTCGCAGGCCCGGGCCCAGGTCCTCGCCGACGAGCTGCGCGCGTTCGTCGTGGCGACGTCGCGCGCCACGCGACGCCTCGTCGTCACGGCCGTCGAGGACGCGGAGGAGGCTCCGTCGGTGTTCTGCGACCTCGTCGTCCCGCCGGCCGATCCCGACGACGGGCCGTCCGGTCCCGGGTCGCCCGGTCCGGGGACCGGCGATCCCGCGGGCGCGGGGGGCGGGCCGACGGGTGAGCGTCGGCACGTCCGGGTCGGTGCACCGCTCGACCTGCGCGGCCTCGTCGCCGCCGCGCGCGGCGTCCTCGTCGCGGACGCGGCCCGGGCTGACGCGTCCCGACCCGACGCGGCCCGGGACGAGGCGGGGCGCTTGGGGGTGGGTCGTGCCGACGCGGCGCACGACCGGTCCCGTACGGGCGCGGACGAGTCCGCGGACCCCGACGAGCGTGCGGTCGCCGCCGCGACGCTGCTCGCGGACCTCGGCGCGCTGGGCGTCGCGGAGGCGCGACCGGAGACGTGGTACGGCGTCGCCGGGGTGTCGAGCACGGCCCCGCTGCGCACGCCCGACGAGACCGTCACCGTCTCTCCGTCGAAGGTCGAGACGGTCACGACGTGCCCGCTGCGGTGGTCTCTCGAGGCCGCCGGCGGGACCGCGCCGGACGCGACGCACCAGAGCCTCGGCACGCTCGTGCACTCGATCGCCGAGAGCGCGCCGTCCGGCACGCTCGCCGAGCTGCGCGCCGAGCTCGACCGCCGCTGGGTCGAGCTCGCGCTGCCCGATGGCTGGCCGACGCGCCAGCTCCGCCGCCGCGCCGAACGCATGATCGAGAAGCTCGCGGCGTACGTCGCGCAGGCGGGCGAGCCGCTCCTCGTCGAGCCGACGTTCGACGTCACGGTCGGCCGCGCGCGGCTGCGCGGGACGATCGACCGCGTCGAGGCCGCGGGCGACGGGAGGGTCCGCGTCGTCGACCTCAAGACCGGGCGGCGCACCGCGACGAAGGCCGAGGGCGCCGAGCACCCGCAGCTCGGCGCGTACCAGCTCGCCGTCGAGGCGGGGGCGCTCGACGTGCCCGAGGGCACGCGCAGCGCGGGCGCACAGCTCGTCTACGTCGGGAGCACGCACGTCGGGCCCGCGGTCGTGCCGCAGCCCGCGCTCGACCCGGCCCCGGACGGCTCGAGCTGGGCGCGCGACCTCGTCGAGGACGCCGCCGGCACCATGTCGGCGGCGACGTTCACGGCACGCCGGAACGGGCTGTGCGAGATGTGCCCCGTGCGCCGGGCGTGCCCGGTGCAGCCCGAGGGCAGGAGGGTGGTGGCGTGAGCAGCGAGCTCTTCGAGCTCCCGGAGCCGGACCGGGCGCACGTGCGTCTCGTCTCGGCCGACGGCGTCGCGGTCGACCCGGGCCCGGGTGGCGGGCACGACGCGCCGGGTCGGCCGACGCTCTCCGCGACAGGCATCGCTGACCTGCTCGGGCGACCCCGCCCGACCCCGGAGCAGGTCGAGGTGATCGAGGCCCCGCTCGAGCCGACGCTCGTCGTCGCGGGCGCGGGCTCCGGCAAGACCGAGACGATGGCGGCGCGCGTCGTCTGGCTCATCGCGAACGAGCTCGTCGCGCCCGACGCGGTGCTGGGACTGACGTTCACGCGCAAGGCCGCCGGCGAGCTCGCGGAGCGCGTCCAGGTGCGCCTCGCCCAGCTCGCGCGGGCGCGGGGCGGCGCGGCGTCGGCCCTGTCGCTCCTCGACCGTCCGACCGTCGCGACGTACAACGCGTACGCCGCGTCCCTCGTCGCCGACCACGGTCTGCGGGTCGGCGTCGAGCCGGGCGCGCGGCTCCTCGGCGAGGCACAGCAGTGGCAGCTCGCGGCGGAGGTCGTCGAGAGCTGGGACGACGACCTCGGCACAGACCGCGCCCTGAGCACCGTGGTCGCGGCGGTGCTGGGGCTGTCGGGCGCGCTGGGCGAGCACCTCCTCGAGCCGCACGACGCCCGGGACCGGCTCGCGGGGATCGTCGAGCAGCTCGACTCCCTGCCGCTCGGCCCGCGGCAGAAGGCGCGGACCAAGGAGGTGGAGAAGCTGATCGGCGACGTGGCCGAGCGGGTCCGTCTCCTCGACGTCGTCGCGGAGTACCGCCGGCGCAAGCGTGCGTCCGACTCGCTCGACTTCGGCGACCAGGTCGCGCTCGCCGCGCGGCTGGCGCGCGAGGTGCCGGTCGTCGGCCAGACCGAGCGCTCCCGGTACCGCGTCGTCCTGCTCGACGAGTACCAGGACACCTCGCACGCGCAGGTCGAGCTGCTCGCGGGGCTGTTCGGCGGCGGCCACCCCGTGACCGCCGTCGGCGACCCGCACCAGTCGATCTACGGCTGGCGCGGGGCGAGCGCGGGCGGGCTCGCCCGGTTCCCCGAGCGGTTCCCGCACGCGAGCGGCGGCCGGTCGGCCGTGCGCTTCCTGTCCACGTCGTGGCGCAACGACGCCGCGGTGCTCGCCGCGGCGAACGTCACGGCCGCGCCGCTGCGCGCCGAGGCGTCCGGAGCGCGCGACGCCCGGGTCGAGGTCCCGCCCCTCGCGCTGCGTCCCGACGCCGGCCCGGGCAGGGTGTCCGCGCACGTCGCGGCCACCGCCGAGGAGGAGGCGGCGGCCGTCGCGGAGCTCGTGGCGGCGCGCTGGCGCCCGGCGAGCGCCCCCGGCGGCCGGGTCACGGCCGCCGTGCTGTGCCGCAAGCGCAGCCAGTTCGCCGCGCTCGAGGTGGCGCTGCGCCGGCGAGGGCTTCCCGTCGAGGTCGTCGGCCTCGGAGGGCTGCTCACCACGCCCGAGGTCGTGGACGTCGTCGCGCTCCTCGAGGCGGTGCACGACCCCTCGCGCGGGGACGCCCTCGTCCGGCTGCTCACCGGTCCGCGGCTCAACCTCGGCGCGGCCGACCTGCACGCGCTGTCCAGCCGCGCGGCGGACCTCGCGCGGATCGAGGGGGCGCTCGCGGCCCGGCGGCGCTCGCGCGCGCAGGGTCCGGACGACGGGGACGGACCGGCCGTCGTCGAGGGTGACGTGGCCGACCACCGGTCGATCGTGGACGCGCTCGACGACCTCCCGGAGCCGGGCGAGGCCGCGGGCGACGGCCGCACGCTCACGGCTGCCGGCCACGCGCGCCTGTCCGCGCTGTCCCGGACGCTGCGCGCCCTGCGCGGGCTGACGTATCTGTCGCTGCCGGAGCTCGTCGTCGAGGCGGAGCGCGCGCTCGGGCTCGACGTCGAGGCGGCGACCAACGAGGCGATGCTCTCGTCGCGCCGACTCGTGGACCCGGAGGTGGTGAGCGACCGGGCGCGCGAGCACCTGGACGCGTTCCGCGACGTGGCGGCGACGTTCTCCCAGACGGCGGACGTCGTGACGCTCGGGGCGTTCCTCGCGTGGCTCGGTGTCGCGTCGTCGCGCGAGAACGGCCTCGACCTCCCCGTGCGCGCGCCGGACCCGGACGCCGTGCAGGTCATCACGGCGCACGCGGCGAAGGGGCTCGAGTGGGACGTCGTCGTCGTCCCCGGGCTGGTCGACGGCGTGTTCCCGACCGTCGCGCAGTCGTCGACGGGCCTGCGCACCGACAGCGGGTGGCTCAGCGACGTCAGCCAGCTCCCGTACCCCCTGCGCGGCGACGCCGCCGACCTGCCGGCGTTCCGGCACGACCTCGCGGCGGACACCAAGGAGCTCGTGGCCCGCCGCGACGAGTTCCGCGCCGCGTCCGGCGAGCACCAGCTCGCCGAGGAGCGGCGCCTCGCCTACGTCGCCTTCACCCGCGCGCGCCGCGAGCTGTACCTCACCGCGTCGTGGTGGCAGACGGGCTCCCGGCCACGTGCGCTGTCGCCGTTCCTGCTCGAGCTCGTCGAGTCGCGCGTCGTGGCGGCCGACGGATGGTCGGCCCCGCCCGGCCCGGAGGACACCAACCCGCTCGAGGACGTCGAGGTGACGGGGACGTGGCCGGCGCCGGACGACGCGGTGCCGGGGTCGGCACGGTCGGTGCTGCGCGACACGGCCGCGCGTGTCGACCGGGCCGTGGTCGAGCGTGGGGGGCACGAGCCCGGGCTCACGGCACCCGTGGGCGTGCTCACCGACGCCGACGGGCGCGACCTCGTCGCGCTCGCCCGGGTGCTGCTCGCCGAGCGGGCGGAACGCTCCGGGCGCGACGTCGAGCTGCCGGCGCACGTGTCCGCGTCGGCCCTGGTGCGGCTCGCGGCCGACCGCGGCGAGTACGCGCTGCACCTGCGTCGGCCGGTGCCCGCCGAGCCGACCGTGCACGCCCGGCGCGGCACCCGGTTCCACCTGTGGGCGGAGCGCTACTTCACGACGTCGTCGCTGCTCGACGTCGAGGACCTCCCGGGTGCGGACGACGAGGACCTCGACCCGGACGCCGACCTCGAGCGGCTGCAGAGCACGTTCCTCGCGTCCGAGTGGGCGTCCCGCACCCCCGTGGCGGTCGAGGTCGACGTCGAGACCCCCGTGGGCGGGACGGTCCTGCGCTCGCGCATCGATGCGGTCTTCCCGGAGCACCCCGAGCACGCGGGCGGCGCGCACGACGCCGTGGTGGTGGTCGACTGGAAGACGGGTCGCGCACCGTCGGACCCTGCGGCGCGCAGCGTCCGCGAGGTGCAGCTCGCGGTCTACCGGCTCGCGTGGGCGCGGTGGACGGGGCTCCCGCTGGAGAAGGTCGACGCGGCGTTCTACTACGTCGCGTCCGACGAGACGGTGCGCCCCCGGCGGCTCCTGGGCGAGGCCGAGATCGAGGCGCTGCTCGCCGGCTGAGAGCCGGTCGGCCCCGCTCAGTCGTCGTCGTGCGTCGCGTCGTCGAGATCGGCGAGCATGTCGAGCGCGTCCGCGACGACGTCGTCCAGGCCGTGCCGCACGCCGTGCAGGAGCCACCGTGCGAGCGCGAGCTCGCCCACCAGGAGCGCACGGTCCACGAGGTGCGTGTCGGTGAGCTCGGTGCGGCGCAGCTGGTACGCCTCCATGATGGAGTCGATCGCCTCGGGCGGGGCCGAGACGAGGACCCAGGCGAGGTCGTCCGCGGGGTCGGCGACCCGTGCGCTCGCCCAGTCGGTCAGCGCGACCACGCGCCCGCGCTCCACGAGCACCTGCTCGGGCCCGAGGTCGCCGTGCACGACGACGGGCTGGAACCGCCACAGCGACACGTCCTCGAGAGCCCTCTCCCAGCGCCGCAGGAGCGCGGGCGGCACCTTGCCCGTCCCGGCGGCCTCGTCGAGCTCGGCCATGCGGCGGGTCCGGTACTCCTCGACGTCGTACCCGGGCAGCCCCGCGTCGTCGACGACGGTGCGCGGGAGCTCGTGGATCGAGGCGAGCACGCGGCCGAGGTCGGCGGCGAGCCCCGGGCCGGGCCGCAGGGCGTCGACGTCGAGCGGCGCACCGTCGAGCGCGGGGTGCACGATCGCGCGCCCGCCCTCGGGCAGGAGCGCCGAGCCGCTGATGCGCGGGACGGCGAACGACAGCACGCCGGACTGCACGTAGTGCTGGAGCGAGGCCAGCAGCTCGGTCTCTGCCTCCAGCGCCGCGCCCGCCTGGAGGCTGCGCGGCGCGCGCACGGTCCACCGGGCGCCGTCGGCGTCGGTCACCACGGCGGTGTCGTAGTCGCCCGGGTCGTCGACGGGCCGGGCGCTGCGGGCGTCGAGCCCCGGGACGGCGGCCGTCGCCAGCGCGGCCAGGGTGAGCGGTGAGCGGGGCACCCGACCACGGTAGTCGGTGGTGCGTGGCTCGCCCTCGCCCCACGCCGACGGTGGCCTACGGTCGGGGGGTGAGCACCCCACTGCCCCGGACCCCGCTGCACGATCTCCCGCTCCCGCTGGACGGCACGCTCGTGGACCGTGCCGCGCACCGGCGCGCGGAGCCGGACCTCGTGCGCACGCTGCGCGCGGAGCCGACCGCGCGCATCCTGCTCGTCCACCGTGGCCGCCTCGCGGTGGGCCGGGACGCCACGGCCGACGGGGGCGCGGAAGGGCTCGTCCTCCTGGATCCCGGGGCACTGGGCGACGTGGACCCCGCGAGCGACGACGAGCGGGCGCGCTGGCTCTTCCTCGGCGAGGACGACGTCGCCTCGTACGTCGCGCTCGTGCTGCCCGACGACGCCGACGCCGAGGAGGTGGACATCGAGGGGGTCGACGCGTCGGACCCGTTCGCCGTGCTCGCGCGCGCGCACACCTGGTCGGGGCTGCGCGAGGTCGTCGGCGCGCTCGCGACGCCGTTCGCCGGCCTGGCGACGGAGGCCGTCGCGCTCGCGGCCTGGCACGCGAGCCACACGCGCTGCCCGCGCTGCGGCGGACGCACGACGGTGGAGAACGGCGGCTGGACGCGACGGTGCGTGGCGCAGGGGATCGAGCTGTACCCGCGCACCGACCCGGCGGTCATCATGACGGTCGTGCACGGCGAGGGTGACGACGAGCGGCTGCTGCTCGGGCACGCCGCACACTGGCCGGAACGCCGGTTCTCGACGCTCGCGGGCTACGTCGAGCCGGGGGAGTCGCTCGAGGGCGCGGTGCGCCGGGAGGTCGCGGAGGAGGCGGGCGTCGTCGTCGGCGAGGTCGCCTACCGCGGCAGCCAGCCGTGGCCGTTCCCGGCCTCGCTCATGCTCGGGTTCGCGGCGCGGGCACTGACGACGGACCTGCGGGTCGACGGCGTCGAGCTCACCGACGCGCGCTGGTTCACGCGCGCGGAGCTCGCCGAGGCCGTGCGCGAGGGTGAGGTGCTGCTGCCCGGCCGGACCTCGATCGCCCGGTCCCTCGTCGAGGACTGGTTCGGGTCCCGCCTCCCGGACGCCTGAGCCCGACCCGTCGCGGGCGGGCCGAGGGCCCGGTCCGAGCACCCGGGCCGGGCCCCGTGCACGCCGTGTTCCTGCCGAGGGCGGGTCAGGCGGCGAGTCGCTGCTTGACCTCGGCGAGCGACGGGTTCGTCGCGGCGGACCCGTCGGGGAACACGACGGTCGGCACGGTCTGGTTGCCGTCGTTGACCGACTCCACGAACTCGGCCGTACCGGGCGTCTCCTCGATGTTCACCTCGGTGTAGCCGATGCCCGCGGAGTCGAGCTGCGTCTTGAGGCGTCGGCAGTACCCGCACCAGCTCGTCGAGTACATGACGATCGAGCCGGCGTCGGGCAGGGTCGGGGTGGTCATCGAGGATCTCCTGGTGCGTGGTCGGGCGGCGCGTGCCGCGGAGAGACGGTCGTGACCGTAACACCGGCGTCCTGCGGGCTGTTCCCCGCGCACCTCCTGCACGGCACGGGCGGCCGTGTCACCGGAGCCTGCGAGAATCGCAGGTGATGTCCACGCCACCCGTCTCCCGCCCGCCCGCCCTCCGCTCGGCCGACGAGATCCTCGACGCGCTCGACCCGGACCAGCGCGACGTCGCGCTCGCCCTGCGCGGGCCGGTGTGCGTGCTGGCCGGGGCCGGCACGGGCAAGACGCGTGCGATCACGCACCGCATCGCGTACGGCGTGCGCACGGGCGTGTACGTCCCCACGAGCGTCCTCGCCGTGACGTTCACCGCGCGCGCGGCGGGCGAGATGCGCACCCGGCTGCGCGAGCTCGGCGCGACGGGCGTGCAGGCGCGCACCTTCCACGCCGCCGCGCTGCGCCAGCTCGGCTACTTCTGGCCGAAGGTCGTCGGCGGGGCTCCGCCGCGCATCCTCGAGTACAAGGCCGCCGTCGTGGGCGAGGCCGCCCGGCGGCTCGGGGTCGGCGTCGACCGCGTCGCGGTGCGCGACCTGTCGTCCGAGGTCGAGTGGGCCAAGGTCTCCCTCGTCACGGCGGACGACTACGTCCGGGCGTGCGAGGCGATCGACCGCGAGCCTCCCGCGGGGTACGACCACCAGACGGTCGCGCGCCTCATCACCGCGTACGAGGACGTGAAGACGGAGCGGTCGGTCATCGACTTCGAGGACGTGCTCCTCATGCTGGGCGACATGCTCGCGACCCAGGGCGGGGTCGCCGACGAGGTGCGGCGCCAGTACCGCCACTTCGTCGTGGACGAGTACCAGGACGTCTCCCCGCTCCAGCAGTTCGTGCTCGACCAGTGGCTCGGGGGCCGTGACGAGCTGTGCGTCGTCGGGGACCCGTCGCAGACGATCTACTCGTTCACGGGTGCGACGCCGCACCACCTCCTCACGTTCTCGCGCACCCACCCCGGGGCCCAGGTCATCCGGCTCGTGCGCGACTACCGCTCGACGCCGCAGGTGGTGAACCTCGCGAACCAGCTCCTCGCGCGCGCCGGGCGGGCCGGCGGCGCGCACCAGGCGCTCGAGCTCGTCGCCCAGCGGCCCGCGGGCCCGCCGGTCGCGTTCACCGCGTACGACGACGACGAGGCGGAGGCGAGAGGCATCGCGCAGCGCGTCTCGCGGCTCCTCGCGGCGGGGACCCGGGCGAGCGAGGTCGCGGTGCTCTACCGGACCAACGCGCAGTCGGAGGCGTTCGAGTCGGCGCTGGCCGACGCGGGCATCGGGTACCTCGTGCGGGGCGGTGAGCGCTTCTTCCAGCGCAAGGAGGTGCGCGACGCGATCGTGCTCCTGCGCGGGGCGGCGCGCTCGGCCGACCCCGAGGTGCCGATGCCCGAGACGGTGCGCGACGTGCTGGCCGCCGCGGGCTGGGCGCCGCAGCCGCCGGCCGCCCGCGGTGCCGCGCGCGAGCGGTGGGAGTCGACCCAGGCGCTCGTCGCGCTCGCCGACGACGTCGCGGGGCTCGCGCAGGCCGCCGACGCCCCGGCGCCCACCGTCGCGACGTTCGTCGCCGAGCTCGACGAGCGCGCCCAGGCGCAGCACGCTCCCACGGTCGAGGGCGTGACGCTCGCGTCGCTGCACGCGGCCAAGGGCCTCGAGTGGGACGCCGTGTTCCTCGCGGGCATGAGCGAGGGGCTCATGCCCATCTCGCACGCGGAGACGGACGAGGCGGTCGCCGAGGAGCGCCGGCTCCTCTACGTCGGGATCACCCGCGCCCGCGAGCACCTCGAGATGTCGTTCGCGCGCTCGCGCAACCCCGGTGGGCGAGCGACGCGGCGTCGCACGCGCTTCCTCGACGGGCTGTGGCCGGACGACCCGGCGGCGCCCGGCGCGCGGCGCTCGCGCGGGGGTCAGGCGAAGCTGCGGCTCACGGGGGAGTACGACCGCGAGCTGTTCGAACGACTGCGCGAGTGGCGCCGTCAGGTAGCCCAGGAGACGGACAAGCCCGCGTTCACCGTGCTCGTGGACACGACGCTCGCGGCCGTCGCGGAGACCCGCCCGACGAGCGTCGCGGCGCTGGCCAGGATCAACGGGCTCGGGCCGGCGAAGATCGAGCGCTACGGCGCCGCGATCCTCGAGATCGTGGGCCGCGCGGAGTCGTGACGGGGCGACGCGGCGACCCGCGAGAACTCGTCCGAGAAATCTCCGCAAATAAGTTGTGCGCCCCCTCGGGGGCGGCATATGGTCGACGAGTCCTGTTGGGGAGGGGCGCGCCGAGAGGCGGGTCCCTGAACGGAGAGAGGGGGTGGGAAAGCTGATGAAGAACCAGATCGCCATGGCGAACCTGCTGGATATCGCGACCGCTTGCGCGGGCACGCCAGGAGGACTCCGTCCCCGTGCACGTGTGCACGGCGGCTCCTTCGTCACCCGCCCCGCACCCGACTCCGCCCCCAGGACACGTCCGGTCTGATCGACCGAACCTTCCAGGCCGCGGAGTCCATCTAGGACCCGCGGCCTTCGTTCTCTCCAGAGCACGACTGCCGATGAGGATCACCGGTCTTCCCCGTCTCTTCTGACGGGACCGCTGGCCTCGGGTCCTGTGACGACGACGTTCACACCCACGACAGGACATCACTGGAGGAATCGTGCGGCTCACCGCGCTGCTCGACAACATCACCGCCCAGGGCGGATCCGGCCCCTGGGTCCCCCACCAACCGCTGGCCACCCCGCTCGGCGAGCAGGACTCCGCCGAGTTCGACCGCCTGCTCGCCGGCCTGCTTCCCTGCCGCACCAACGACCCCGAGCTCTGGTTCGCCGAGCGTGCGACCGAGGTCGAGGAGGCCAAGGCGCTGTGCCGCACGTGCCCGCTCGTCGAGGGCTGCCTCGCCGGCGCCGTCGAGCGTCGCGAGCCCTGGGGCGTCTGGGGCGGCGAGGTCTTCGTGGACGGCGTCGTCGTCGCGCGCAAGCGCGGTCGCGGCCGTCCCAGCAAGGCCGAGCTTCTCGCCCGGGAGGCAGAGCGCCAGGCCCAGGAGGCACAGCGCGTCGGGGCCGAGGCGTCAGTCGGCGCCTCGACCGCGGCCTGACATGCGCAGCGGCGCCCCGTCCGGGGGCGTGCGTGCCAGCTCGCCGCACCCGCACCGCGGGTGGCGGCTCGTCTCGCGCAGCCGCGGCACGGCATCGGGAGCAGGGATCTCGATGCGGGCCGTGGCTGCGCGGGGCACCAGCCCGTCCAGGGCTGCCAGCACCTGACCGGCGGCGACCGCCGCGGCCGACGCCGCGAGCAGGGTCTCCTCCGGAGCCGGACCCGCCGCCGAGCGCAGCTGCTCGGCGAGCTGCGGCCAGCACGGGTCCGCGTCCGCGCGATGGAGGTCCACGCACCTCAGGCACGGGCCGAGCCCCGGGCGGACGAACGGACCCACGACCACGTCGGCCTCGCGCACCACGACCGACAGGTGCGCCACCCCCTCGCCCACGAGCCCGCGGACCCGCCCCGGGTCCGCCGCCCCGTGCTCGACGACCACGGCGACGTCGGGCAGGCGGTCTCCTGCCCCGTCCGCACCCTCGACCGGTCCGGTCACGACACCGGGCGTCACCTCCGCGATGCCCCGCCGCACGGCGGCCTCGCGCGCGGACCCGACGTCGCGCAGCCGGTAGGCGCCGACACCCACGTCCGTGACGAGCACCGCGGCCGGGTCGTGCAGGACGAGGGTCCCCACGCCCGCCGTCGCGAGGTGCGTCGCGAGCGCCGCACCGACGCGTCCGAGCCCGACGACCGCCACCACCGCCCGGGCGCGCGCCGCGAGGACGCGGTGACCGGCGCCGTCGGGCCGCAGCGCCGCCAGGACGCGCACGTCGGCGGCGCCGTTGCCGGGTGCGGGCGAGTCGGGACGGCTCCGCCGCGACGGGACGAGGAGGCGCGCCTCCTCCAGCAGCCGCAGCAGCTCCGCCTGGCGCGGCCGGGTGATCCCCGACGGCGGAGCCAGCCGGTCGTCGGGGCGTACGAGACCGCACAGCCAGTCCTCCTCGGCGGACGTCAGGCCGACGAGTCGCACGGACCACCGGGGGTCGGTCCCGATCTGGAGCTCGCCGGGGGCGCGGCGCAGCACGGGGGCGTCGGGGCGCAGCACGCGTCGTCGGTGCACGGATCCTCCGGTCCTCGGTGCGGGCGGGCGCGGCCGCCCCTGTCCCGGTCAGCCTGGCACGGAGGACGGGTCCCCGGACCGTCGTCCACAGCCGGGGCTTCCTCGCGCGACCGCGGCGCGGCCTTGACCGGAGGCGGGCGATCACACGGGGATGTCACGACCGATCGCGGCGGGGTCGGGCGATGACACGGCGTGGGCCCTGCCAAATCGTGGCGAGAACCACTACGGTCTGAGCGTGGTCCCGGAGACGATCGTGGAGGTTCGGCGCAGCCGCCGACGCAAGAGCACGGTGAGCGCCTACCGCGACGGCGAACGCACCATCGTCGCGATCCCGGCGCGGTTCACCCGCGCCCAGGAGCGCGAGTGGGTCCAGCGCATGCTCGACCGCCTCGCGGACTCCGAACGCCGGCGGCGGCCCTCCGACGACGAGCTCGCGCGCCGCGCGACCGAGCTCTCCGAGAAGTACCTGGGCGGTCGCGCCCACCCGACGAGCGTGCGGTGGTCGGGCAACCAGGACCGCCGGTGGGGCTCGTGCACGCTGATCGACGGCTCGATCCGCATCTCGACGCGGCTGCGCGGCATGCCGTCGTGGGTGCTGGACTACGTGCTCCTGCACGAGCTGGCGCACCTCCTGCACGCGGGCCACGGACCCGGGTTCTGGAAGCTCCTCGAGTCCTACCCGCGCACGGAGCGCGCGCGGGGCTTCCTCGAGGGCGTGTCGTACGCGCGCGACGCGGACCGCGACCCCGACGTCGCACGCGACGAGGACGCCGACGAGGAGGACGACGACGGGGCCACGTCGTCGGACGCTCCCGCGACGTGACCCCGACCGTGCGCCGCCGGGCGTGAGCCCGCGGACAGGAGTCCGGGGGCCCGAGACCCTCGGGCGTCAGTCCGTCGAACGGTCCGCGCCGCTCGGGCCCTCGTCGCCCGGTTCCGCGTCGCCCGGGCCCTCGGCCGTCCGGAAGATCTCGGCGAGCGCCTCGTCGACGTCGCTCGCCTCGTCGCGGGCCGCCGCGCGCCGCCCCTCGTAGCCTGCCGGGTCGTCGAGGTCTGCCGCGTCGGGGAGCAGGTCGGGGTGGTCCCACACGCCGTCGCGCGCGGCCGGGCCGGACTGCGCGGCGATGAGCGCCCACAGCGCGGCGGCGTCGCGCGAGCGGCGCGGGCGCAGCTCGAGGCCGACGAGCGTGGCGAACGTGTGCTCGGCCGGCCCGCCCGCGGCGCGCCGACGGCGCAGCATCTCGCGCAGCGGCACGGCGTGGGGGAGGTGGGCGAGCGCGGCGACCGCGGTCACCTCGTCGACCCAGCCCTCGACGAGGGCCAGCGTGGTCTCGAGCCGCAGGAGCGTCGCCTGCTGCTCGGGCGTGTTCTGCAGACCGAAGACGCCGCCGGACAGCGCGGACTGGAGCGCGCTCGTGTCGGTGAGGTCCACGTCGGCGAGCTGCGACTCGAGGGCGGACAGGTCGATCGTGATGCCGCGCGCGTACGCGTCGACGAGGCCGCGCAGGTGCCCGCGCAACCACGACACGTGCGTGAAGAGGCGCGCGTGCGCGGCCTCGCGCAGCGCGAGGAAGAGGCGGACCTCCTCGGCCGGGGCGTCGAGTCCCTCGGCGAAGGCCTCGACGTTCGTGGGGAGCAGGACGGTCGCCGCCCGGTCGAGCAGCGGGAGACCGACGTCCGTCGCGCCGAAGACCTCGCGCGAGAGGGTCCCGGCGGCCTGGCCGACCTGCATGCCGAAGACGGCGGACCCCAGACGCTGCATGAGCGCCGCAGGGTCGGAGGCCGGGATGCCGAGCGCGCCCGCCGGCAGGCCGGGCAGCGTGAAGCCGACACCGGGCAGCGCGGAGGGCTCGTCCCCGAAGCCTTCGGGGAGCTGGTCGCGCAGCACGGTCGCGAGCGCGTCGGCGACGGACGACGCCACGGGCGCGACGAGCTCGTTCCACGCCGGCAGCGTGTGCTCGACCCACTCCGAGCGGCTCCACGCCTGCGCCTTGCCGCCCGACGGCGGGAGGTCGGTCACGGCGTCGAGCCACAGCTCGGCGACGGAGAGCGCCTCGGTGACCGAGCGCTGCTGGGCGAGCGTGACGGACGGGTCGCCCTCGGCGACCGCCACCTGCCGGGCGACGTCGTGCGAGACGTCCGTGTTGACAGGCCCCTCGCTCGGTGTGGAGAGCAGGCGCTGGACCTGCGCGAGCACGTGCTGGAACAGCTGCGGGTCGGCGGCGCCGCCCGCGGCCAGGGCCTGCGGGTCGAGCCCGCGGGCGCGCAGCTCGCGCAGCGCCTCGTCGGCGTCGGCTCCCAGCATCGAGCGGAGCAGCTCCTCGAACCGCGGGTCGAAGGGGGTGTCGTCGTCCGGTCCGGGCGTACGGTCGGGGGGAAGGCTGCTCATGGCGACTCCTCACGGTAGCGTCGGTGATCACCGTAACCACGATCGAGCGTCGAGAACGGGGGCTGGGCCATGTCCGAGGGCCGGGTTCGCTCACGGCGCAGCGCGCACTCCCGCGGGCCGGGGGAGCCCCCCGCCGATCGGGGGGAGGACCCCACCCCGGACCCCCGGTGGTCCGTCGCCGTCGTCGGTGCAGGTCGCGTGGCCGACGCCGTCCGGGCCGGTCTGGGCGTCCGGGAGCCGTCGCCGACCACGTCCGACCCGGTGGCGGACGGGTGGCCCGACGGCGTTCGCCGGCTCGTCGTCGTCGCCCCCGCCGGCGAGTTCGGCACGCCCCAGGGGCGCACGGACGCGGAGCAGCGTGCACGGCTCGCCCTCCTCGGCCGGCGGGCGGGCGAGGCGGCGCTCGCCGCCGGGCTCGAGCACGTGGTCGCGGTGACGTCGGCCGCGGTGCACGGGGCGAGCCCGGGCCGCGCGGTGATCGACGACGACGAGCCGGTCGCCGCGCACGACGGTCCCGGGTTCGCGGGCGACCTCGTGGCGTTCGAGGACGCCCTGGGCGAGGCGCTCGGCGACGTGCCGCTCGCGCTCGTCCGGCCGGCGGTCGTCGTCGGCCCGCGGATCGACACGGTCCTCACGCGCCACTTCGAGGCGCCCCGGCTCCTCACGGTGCGCGGGGCGGAGCGCACGTGGCAGCTCGTCCACGTGGACGACGTCGTCCAGGCGGTCCGGGTCGTGCTCGACCAGGGGATGGTCGGCGGGCTGACGGCGGGACCCCGGCGCGACGGGCTCCCGGACGAGCTCGACTCGGAGACGGTGGCCGCAGCGGCGGGGATGCGCACGGTCCAGCTGCCGACCGCGAAGGCCTTCGGCGCCGCGGAGCGTCTGCACCGTGTCGGGGTGCTCCCGTCCCCGGCGAGCGACCTCGCGTTCGTCGTGCACCCCTGGTCGGTCTCGGCACGGCGCCTGCACGACGCCGGGTGGTCGCCGACGTGGTCGTGCGCGGCGGCGCTCGAGGTCCTGCTCGCGGAGGTGCGGGGGCGCGTGGGCGTCGGGGGCCGCCGGCTCGGCGGGCGCGACGCCGCGGCGCTCGGTGCGGCGGGGGCGGCCGTCGCGGCGCTGGGCACGGCCGCGGTCTGGCGCCAGGCCCGGTCCCGACGGCCCTGACGAGGAGATCCCAGGAACCTCGGGGATGATGTCCCGGTGAGCGACGCACCCACCTTCGACACCCTGCTGGCAGAGGACGACGACGCCCCGCCGCCCGTGACCCGCCGGTCGCTGACGTTCGGCATCTCGCTGCTGGCGACGACGCTGCTCGTCGCGGGCCTGGCGATCCTGCCCGCACCGTACGCGGTGCGCTCTCCCGGCCCGACGGAGAACACGCTCGGGCAGCAGGACGGCAGGCCGCTCATCTCCATCGCCGGGGCGCAGACCTACGAGTCCACGGGCGAGCTGCTGCTCACCACGGTCTCGGTCGCGGGCGGGCCGGGCTACCCCGTGAACCTCGGCCAGGTGCTGCAGGGGTGGTTCGACTCGTCGCGGTCGGTACGGCCCGTCGAGGAGGTCTTCCCGACGGACCGCACGAAGGAGGAGACCGAGGAGCAGGGCCAGGTCGAGATGATCAGCTCGCAGGAGAACGCGACCGTCGCGGCCCTCACCGAGCTGGGCTACGAGGTGCCCGCGACGCTCACGGTGCAGGGCGCCGTGACGGGCAGCGGGTCCGACGGCGTGGTGGAGCAGGGCGACGTCATCGTCTCGCTCGACGGCTCCCCGGTCTCGACGTACCAGGACCTCATCGACGACCTCGCGGACGTCTCGCCGGGCGCGGACGTCGTCCTCGGCGTGCTGCGCGACGGCACCCCGACCGACCTCACGGTGACGACGACGGACGGCGGGGACACGGCGCTGCTGGGCGTGTTCATCGACCCGACGTTCGACTTCCCCGTCGACGTGTCGATCCAGATCGAGGACATCGGGGGCCCGAGCGCCGGCACGATGTTCGCCCTCGGCATCATCGACCAGCTGACGCCCGAGGACGAGGCGAACGGCGTGGTCGTCGCCGGGACGGGGACGATGAGCGTCGAGGGCGACGTGGGCCCCATCGGCGGAATCCAGCAGAAGCTGTACGGCGCGCTGCGCGACGGCGCGACGTGGTTCCTCGCACCGCAGGCCAACTGCCCGGAGGTGGCCGGCAACGTGCCGGACGGCCTCCACGTGGCGGCGGTGTCGACGCTCGCGGACGCCCGCGCGGCCGTGACCGCGATCGGCGCAGGGCAGGGCGACTCGCTCCCCACCTGCGAGGCCGGCGGCTGACGCCCGGCTCAGTCCTCGAGCGTCGCGCGCAGCGCGCTGACGAGGCCGGGCACGAGGTCCGGCCCGCCCGCCACGTCCGTCGCGGCGTCGTGCGCGCGCGAGCGCACCGCGCACCAGCTCGGGCCGCCGCGCAGGACCCCGACGGCGAGACGCACGTCCTGCCGGTCGGGGTGCGAGGCGAGGTGGTCGAGCGCGGCGGCCGGGTCGTCCGGGACGCCCTCCTCGGCCGCGGGAGGCAGCACGATGCGCTCGACGACGAGCGCGACGCCGTCGACCGCGGCGGGCCAGGCGATGCGCGCGAGCGCGTCCTCGAGGTCGCCGTCGGCGGAGAAGCCCTCCTGCTCGACCGAGAGCAGGTGGTGCGGGTCGGCACCGGCCGCGACCACCACGTCGGGCGGGAGGCGGTCCGCGAGCGACGGGTCGTCCGCGAGCGCCCGGGCCGTGGAGACGAGCGCGAAGAGGCGCGGCGGGGCGTCCCAGCCGGCGTCGGCGGCGTGTGCCTCGACCTCGTGCACGGCGACCGCGAGCGCGTGCTGCGACGTCGGGCCGCCGGGGGCGACGGGGGCGGGCGGGTCCACGGGTGGCACGTCGGGGGTCGCGTCGTCAGGCTGGGACATGCCACCCATCGTCCCTCATCCGGCCCGGAGGGCCCGCATCGCGGCGCCGCATCGCGGCGCCGGGTCGCGGCGCCGGGTCGCGCCGCCGTCGCCCGTCGCGCACCCGGTCGCGCACCCGGTCGCGCACCGGTCTGCCCCATCCCGGCCCGGACCGTGGGAACCTTGGGGGAGGACCGGGCGTTGACCCCGGTGCACGCCCGAGCCACGACCTGAAGAGGTAAACCCACCGTGTCATTCGCCGCAGCGCCCCGCCGGCCGTCTCCCGGGACGCGGCCCGCCCGGCGCCGGAGCCCGATCGGCATCGCGATCGCCGTCGTCGCCGCCCTCGTGGTCCTCCTGCTCCTGCTCGCCCAGTTCTGGACCGAGGTGCTGTGGTTCCGGCAGCTCGACTTCACGAACGTCCTGTGGACGCAGTGGGGCACGCGCATCGCCCTGTTCGCCGCGGGCTTCGTCGTCATGGGCGGCCTCGTCTTCCTCTCGTTCTCGCTCGCGTACCGGTCGCGGCCGATCTACGCGCCGTCGACGCCCGAGCAGGCGACCCTCGACCAGTACCGCGAGGCGATCGAGCCGCTGCGCAAGGTCGTCATGACCGTGGCGCCCGCGCTCGTCGGCTTCTTCGCCGGTGCCGCCGCGGCGTCGCAGTGGCAGACGGTCCTGCTCGCGATGAACTCCGTGCCCTTCGGGTCGACGGACCCCCAGTGGGGCATCGACCTGTCGTTCTACGTCTTCACGCTGCCCCTGCTGCGGTTCGTCGTGAGCTTCCTCATGGCGGTCGTCATCATCGCGGGCATCGCCGCGGTGGCGACCCACTACCTCTACGGCGGGCTGCGGATCGGCGGCGGCGCCGACGCGGGGCCACGCACGACGACGGCCGCGCGCGTCCAGCTCGCGGTCACGGCCGCGCTGCTCATGCTGCTCGTGGCCGCGAACTACTGGCTCGACCGGTACTCGATCCTCACGTCCGCCGGCGCCCGGTTCGACGGGGCGTCGTACTCCGACGTGCACGCCGTCATCCCCTCCAAGGCCATCCTCACCGCGGTCGCGGTGTTCGTCGCGGCGCTGTTCGTCGTCGCGGCGGTGCGCGGCAACTGGCGGCTGCCCGCGATCGGCGTCGGCCTCATGGTCGTCTCGGCGATCGCGATCGGCGGGATCTACCCGAGCGTCGTCCAGCGCTTCCAGGTGGCCCCCAACGCGCAGGACTTCGAGGAGCCGTACATCCAGCGCAACATCGACGCGACGAAGGCCGCCTACGGCATCGACGACGTGCAGACGGAGTCGTACAACGCCAAGACGGAGGCCGAGGCCGGGGCGCTGCGCGAGGACGCGGACACGACCGCGTCGATCCGCCTGCTCGACCCGGAGGTCGTGAGCCCGTCCTTCAGCCAGCTCCAGCAGAACAAGCAGTACTACCAGTTCTCGTCGTCGCTGTCGGTCGACCGCTACACGATCGACGGCGAGAGCCGCGACACCGTCATCGCGGTGCGCGAGCTGAACCAGGAGGGCCTCGGCGCGGACGCCCGCAACTGGGTCAACGACCACACGGTCTACACCCACGGCTTCGGCGTCGTGGCCGCCTACGGCAACCAGATCGGCCCTGACGGCCGCCCCGCGTTCTACGAGGGCTCGATCCCGTCGACGGGCGCGTTCACGGACGCGGGCGGCTACGAGCCGCGCATCTACTTCTCGCCGGCGGCTCCGCAGTACTCGATCGTCGGGGCGCCCGAGGGTACCGACCCGTGGGAGCTCGACTACCCGGTCGACGACGCGGCCGGCCAGGTCAGCAACACGTTCCCGACCCAGACGATCGAGGCGGGTCCGAGCGTCGGCCCGTTCATGAACAAGATCCTGTACGCCCTGAAGTTCGGGTCCGAGCAGATCCTGTTCTCCGACCGCGTGACCGAGGACTCGCAGATCCTCTACGACCGCAGCCCGCGAGACCGCGTCGCGAAGGTCGCGCCGTACCTCACGCTCGACGGCCGCGTGTACCCCGCGGTGGTCGACGGGCGCGTGAAGTGGATCGTGGACGGCTACACGACGTCGAACGCGTACCCGTACTCCTCCTCGGAGTCGCTCGAGGACTCGACCCGTGACTCCCTCGTCGCCGCGAACTCGGTCGAGGCGCTCGCGCCGCAGCAGATCAACTACATCCGCAACTCGGTCAAGGCGACCGTCGACGCGTACGACGGGTCGGTCGACCTGTACGCGTGGGACGCCGAGGACCCGGTCCTGAAGGCGTGGACGAACGTCTTCCCGAGCTCGGTGCAGCCGCTGTCGGAGATCTCGGGCGACCTCATGAGCCACCTGCGCTACCCCGAGGACCTGTTCAAGGTCCAGCGCACGCTGCTCGCGAGCTACCACGTGGAGGACGCGAACGAGTTCTACACGCAGCAGGACTTCTGGCGGATCCCCGAGGACCCGACGGTCGGAGGCGCGACGAAGCCCGCGCAGCCGCCGTACTACCTCACGCTGCAGATGCCGAGCCAGAACGCCCCGAGGTTCTCGCTCATGTCGACCTACATCCCCGGTGGTGGTTCCGACCGCAACATCCTCACCGGGTTCCTCGCGGTGGACGCCGAGCCGGGGGACGAGGCCGGCGTGCGGTCCGAGGACTACGGCACGCTGCGGCTCCTCGAGCTGCCGCGCAACGCGACCGTGCCCGGACCGGGGCAGGTGCAGAACAACTTCAACACCGACCCGACGGCAGCGGACGGGTTGCTCGCCCTCCGTCGCGGTGACTCGACGGTGATCAACGGCAACCTGCTCACCCTCCCGGTGGGCGGTGGCCTGCTCTACGTCCAGCCCGTCTACGTCCAGTCCACCGAGGGCACGCGTTTCCCGCTGCTGCGCAAGGTGCTCGTGTCGTTCGGCGACGAGATCGGGTTCGCCGACACGCTCGACGAGGCGCTGGACCAGGTGTTCGACGGCGACTCGGGTGCGAACGCGGGCGACGCCGACGGTGGGGTGGAGACCGAGGTGCCCGACCAGCCGGCGGACGGCACGACGACGGACCCGGGGACCACCGAGCCCGACACCGACGCACCGGCCACCGAGGAGCCGGCGCCGCCGGCCGACGGCGGGGCGGTGGACGGTGACGCCCGCACGCAGCTCGACACGTCGCTGCGCGCGGCGCAGCAGGCCATCGAGGACGGTCAGGCAGCGCTCGCGGAGGGTGACTTCGCGGCGTACGGCGAGGCCCAGACCCGCCTGCAGGAAGCGCTGCAGGCGGCGCTCGACGCCGAAGCGGCGCTCGACGCGGCGGCGTCCGAGGGCTGACGCCGGCGGGCTGCACGCACGCACGAGGACGGGCGGGGACACCGGAAGGTGTCCCCGCCCGTCCTCGTGCGTCGAAGTTGTCATTTCGCCGACCGGGCGGGAAGATCACTGCTCGTGACTTCTGCAACGGTTTGCAGCAACGCTTTCAGCGCCGCGCGTGCGACCTCCCCGGCCGTCCCCGCCGTGCGCCTCGCGCACCCGTCGGGGTCCGAGCTCGTCGTCGCCCTGCGGGGCGCCGCGCTGCTGTCGTGGCGTGCGCCGTGGCGCGGGCCGGGCGGGACCGTGGCGGTCGAGGACCTCGTCGACGGGTACGCCGACGAGGCGGAGGTCGCCTCCCACGACGCCGCGCGGTCGGCGGTCATGGCGCCCTTCGTCAACCGCCTCGCGGGCGGGGAGTACGTGTTCGACGGCGTCCGGCACCAGGTGCCGCCCGTGCTCCCGTGGGACGAGCTCACCATGCACGGGTTCGTGCGCGCGCTCGACTGGGAGGTCGTCGCGCGTGGTGACGACGGCGAGGGTCGTGACATGACCGGCACCGTCGCCGAGGTCTCCGTGACCCTGCGCACGACCGTCGCCGCCGACACGCACCCCGGATACCCCTTCACGCTCGAGCTCGAGGCCGAGTACGCGCTCGGCGCCACCACGATGGGCCTCGCCCTGCGCGCGCGGAACACGGGCGGGTCCGCCGCGCCGGTCGCCCTCGGGTGGCACCCCTACCTGCGGGTGCCCGGCCACGCCGACATCGACCGGCTCGAGCTCACCGTGCCGGCGGGCCGCGCCGTCGTGACGGACGACGGCCTCGTCCCGCTCGCCGGGGCCGTCGCGTTCGGAGAGATCGACGGCGTCGGCCCGCTGAGGCTCGCGGGCGTCCGGCTCGACCACGCGTTCGCCGACCTGCGCCCCGACGCCGACGGCCGGGCGCGCACGCTCGTGCGCGACCCGCGGACGGGGCAGGGGCTCGCCGTGTGGCAGCGCAGCGGCCTGGTGCACGTGTACACCGGCGACGGCCTCGTGCACCGCGAGCGCGCCGCCGTCGCCGTCGAGCCCGTCGAGACGATGACGGACGCGTTCAACCGTCCCGACTGCGCGCGGGCGCTCCGGCTGGAGCCGGGGGCGGTCCGGAGCTTCGAGGTCGGCATCGAGATCCTGGGGTGACCCAGGTCTCGTCCGCGCGATTTGGCCTGGTCCGAAACCTCACGTAGAGTAGTGATCACCGACGCGGGGTGGAGCAGCTCGGTAGCTCGCTGGGCTCATAACCCAGAGGTCGCAGGTTCAAATCCTGCCCCCGCTACGATCTGATGTCTGAGGACATCGCGAACGGCCGGACTCACGGAAACGTGGGTCCGGCCGTTCGTCGTTTCAGCCGACGCCGACCCCGCACCACGGCCTCGGCAGGCAGGGCCGCGGTGCGGGACGGGTTGCTACCGGGTGCTGCGGGCGGCGTCCTCGATCAGGCGCGCTACCGCGACGGGGTGACTGACCATCACGGCGTGGGAGGCGCTGACCTCCTCGGTGTACGCGCCGGCCCGTTCGGACATCCAGCGCTGCACCTCGGGGTCGATCGCGTGGTCCTTGCGCGTGATGAGGCTCCACGAGGGGATGGTGCGGAACGCCTCCCCGACGCTGGCGTCGGTCACCGCTCGCGTGTTGGCGGGCCGCTGGACCACGGCCAGGTCGGCGGCCGTCTCCTTGTTCACGTCGTTCGCGAAGAACTCCCGGAACTGGGCCGGGTCGATCGCCACCTCGACGCCGTCCGGGACGGGGGTCGAGACGAGCGGGATCGCGGGCGAGGTCTTGGCGGCCAGGTCGCCCACGGTCTCGCCCGCCGCCGGGATGAATGCGGCGACGTAGACCAGCGCCTTGACGTCCGGGTCCGACGCGGCGGCGTTGGTGATCACGGCGCCGCCGTAGGAGTGGCCCACGAGCACGACGGGACCGTCGATGGTGGACAGGTAGCTGGAGACGTAGGCCGAGTCGCCGGTCAGCCCCTGGAGCGGGTTCGCGAGTGCCTGGACGGGGTACCCGTCCTTGCGAAGCCGCTCGATCACGGGCGACCAGCTCGAGGAGTCCGCCCACGCCCCGTGGACGAGGACGACGGTCGGCTTCGGGTGAGGGGCCGGGGGCTTCCCGACGGCCGAGGCCGTGAGGACGGGGCTCAGGACGCCCAGCACGGCGAGGGCGCTGGCGATGGCGGCGGGGATACGGAAACGCAGACGCATGGTCGTTCCTCCAAGGGGTTCGGTGTTGCGGTGTTCGGTGGTGCCCCCCTGCCGTCCGGCAGGGTGGTCGTCAGCTCGGCCGGCCGTAGGCCTCGAGCAGGCGGAGCCAGATCTCGCTGATCGTGGGATAGGCAGGGACGGCGTGCCAGAGCCGGTCGATCGTGACCTCGCCGACGATCGCGACGGTCGCCGAGTGCAGGAGCTCCGCGACGTCCTGGCCGACGAAGGTCGCGCCGAGCACGACGTGGCGGTCGGCGTCGACGACGAGCTTGGCGCGGCCGGTGTAGTCGTCGGCCTCCAGCGCGGCGCCGGAGACGGAGCCGAGGTCGTACTCGACCGTGCGGACGGAGAGCCCGTTCTCTCGTGCGTGGGCCTCGGTGAGCCCCACGCTCGCGACGGCGGGATCGGTGAACACGACACGGGGAACCGCGGCGTGGTCCGCGGTCGCGGCGTGCGCGCCCCACGGGCCGCCGTCGAGCGGTGTCCCGCGCAGCCGCGCGGCGATGGCCTCCCCGGCGGCGCGCGCCTGGTACTTCCCCTGATGGGTCAGCAGCGCCCGCCCGTTCACGTCGCCGACGGCGTAGAGCCAGTCGGTACCGTCGACGCGCAGGGTCTCGTCGACCCGGAGCCCTCCCGGCGAGGAGAGCCCGAGCGTGTCGAGGCCGAGGTCCTCGGTGTTCGGGCGGCGCCCTGTCGTCACAAGGATCTGCTCGGCCTCGACGACGGAGCCGTCCTCGAGCGTGACGGTCACGACGCCGTCGGCACCGCGGACGACACGCGTCACCGTGACGTGGAGTCGCACGTCGACGCCGTCCGCCGCGAGGGCGGCCGCGAGGTGCTCGCCGGCGAAGGGCTCCTCGCGGTCCAGCAGCGCCGAGACGGACAGGACGGTCACGCGCGAGCCGAGCGAGGCGTAGGCCTGGGCGAGCTCGACGCCGGCGACGCCGCCGCCGAGGACGACGAGCCGCGCCGGCACGTGGTCGGCTGCGGTGGCGTCCCGCGTGCCCCACGGGGCCGCGGCCGCCAGGCCGGGGATCGGCGGGACCACCGGCACGGAGCCGGTGGCGAGCGCCACCGCCGCGGCCGTGAGCACCTGGTCGCCGACCTGCACGGTGCGCGGCCCCGTGATCCGGCCGCGCCCGCGGACGAGGTCGATGCCCGCGGACTTGAGCCAGGCGACCTGACCGTCGTCCGCCCAGCCGTCCGTGAACGACGTGCGTCGGGCGAGCACCGCTGCGGCGTCGAGGCTCCCGGTGACCGCCTCGCGGGCGCCAGCCACCCGACGGGCGGCCCGCAGCACGTGCCCGCTGCGCAGCAGCGCCTTGGACGGCACGCAGGCCCAGTACGAGCACTCGCCTCCGACGAGCTCGGACTCGACGACGGCGGTGCGCAGCCCGCGCCGGGCCGCGTAGTCGGCGACGTTCTCGCCGACGGGTCCGGCGCCGACGACGATCAGGTCGTAGTCGTATCCCGTGGTGTCCATGACGCTCACTCCTCCTTCTCCCGCAGGACGCGGCCGAGCCGGAGGGCGGAGGCGAGGAAGAAGATCCCACCGAGGACCGCGTAGCCGGCGGTCCCGGCGATCGCGTCCGACCCCTGGAGGCCCTGCGCGAGGAACGCGCCGCCCACGACGACCGAGAGGCCGCCGCTGAGCATCTGCGCCACCTGCCCGCCCGAGCGACGGTTGCGGACCGCGGCGACGAGCTGCGGAATGCCTGCGCCGATCGCCCAGACCCCCCAGACGGCGAGGGCGGCACCGACGGACTGCGTCGACGCCACGCCGAGCGCGACGGCGACGACGACGCTGACGACGACGTTCGCCCGCTCCGCGACCGAGGGGGTCGTCGTGCGCGGGTGCGCGCGGATCTGCCAGAGCACGGCGGACGCGTCGAACAACGGGTAGACGACGAGCAGGGTCGTCAGCCAGGGACCGGCCGTGGTCGCCGAGGTGAGGAGCAGGACCGCCCAGACGACGGCGACGGCGAACCGGGTGAGGTACAGCCGGCGCAGTGCCGAGCGGAACGTGGTGGGGATCGTGTCGATCGTCGTCATGGCGTCCTCACGGCTCCCGTCGTGGTCGACGCCGGGGCGGACGGCCGTCGGCGCGGAGCCGTCGTCGTGCGCGGGGTCACGAGGGTCATGGTGGTCTCCCTTCCGCGGCGCCGGACGGACGGTCCGTGGCGCCGGTTTCATACGGGAGACGTTCTCTCGCGGCGGGGCACGTTCGAATCCGTGGGGTGCCCGGTGGGTGCCCTGGCGGCTCGTGCGCGGCACGGGCGCGTGTCGGCGGCCCGACGGAGGCGTCGGCCCGACGGAGGCTCGGCCGGGCAGCGCGGGCCTACGGCGTGGGCGAGCCGTCCAGGACGCGCGCGAGCTCGGTGCGCGACGCGATGCCGAGCTTGGCGAAGACCTTGTGCAGGTGGTACTCGACGGTGCGCGGGCTGAGGAAGAGCCGAGTGCCGATCTCGGGGTTGGACAGGCCGTCGCGGGCCAGCCGCACGATCTGCGCCTCGCGCTTCGTGAGCTCGGCGCCGGCGTCGACGGTGCGTCTGCGGGCGCTCTCCCCGGTGGCCTCCAGCTCGCGACGTGCCCGTTCGGCGAACGCCTCGACACCCATCGTGGAGAACATGTCGTAGGCGAGCCGGAGCTCGTGGCGAGCATCGAGGCGGCGACGCGCACGCCGCAACCACTCCCCGTAGACCAGGTGGGCACGTGCCAGGTCGACGCGGACCCGCGTCCGGCGCAGGTGGGATATCGCGTCGCGGTGATGCCGCTCGGCGTCGTCGCCCTCGCTCACGAGCGCCCGGGAGCGCGCCTCGACGCCGAGCGCCCAGTCGGTGCCGGAGGCGCGGGTCCGCTCGGCCAACCGCTCCACGGCGTCGAGGGCACGCTCGAGCTCGTGGCAGCGGGCTGCCGCCTCGACGAGCTCGACGAGGGCCCAGTTGTGCCAGGCGAGGGCGTCGGCGCTCGCGGTCCCGTGCTCGCCGGCAGCGAGCGCCAGGTCGTGCCGTCCGAGCCCGTTGTAGAGAACGGCTTGCGCCGTGTGGGCGGCGGTCACCGCCAGGCCCTCCCCGCGGGACAGGGACGCCTCGATGGACGACTCGATGACCGCCGTCGCCTCGGCCTCGCGTCCCCGCCACGCTGCCCGCAGCACCGACCCGTACGGGATGTGGATCACTCCCGTGGCGTCGGCGGCCGCATCCATCTCCTCGCTGAGCGACGCGACGGCGTCCAGCTCGCCGGCGAAGACCCGGGGCGCGAGCTGGAAGGCGAGCCCGACCGGCAGGGCGCGCAGCGCTCCCGTGCGGCGCGCGAGCAGGACGGTGCGGTCGGCGAGCTCGGTCCAGGCGTCGTAGTCCCACAACAAGGACGCGACGCGGCAGGCGAGCCAGTTCCAGCGGAGCGCGTCCTCGTCCGAGGTGGTCGTCCGGAACGTCTCCAGTGCGCGTGCCAGGGGTGGCGCTCCTGCCGGGTAGCCCTCGATGGCGAGCAGGGCCATGCCGTCGAGGAGCAGGTCTCGGGCGCGAGGGGGGTCTGCAGGCCGTGGTGCACGGCGGGCAGCCTCCGCAACGTCCAGGATCCCGTCGTCGACGGCTCGACCCGCGAACTGGGCCGCCGCGAGCGCCTCGAGGTAGGTGTCCCGCGCCAACGGCACGTCGAACGGTTCGAGGCGTCGAGCGGCACGCAGGAGCAGCGGTGGCGCGTCGTCTCCGCGGTTGCGGGCGTAGACGATCTCGGCGCGCAAGAGGTCGGCGCGGGCGGCCTGGACGCCGGTCAGCGGCGCGGCCTGCGTGGCGGCCAGCAGACGGAGTGCTTCGTCCGGGTCGCCGGCGAGCTCGTGGGCCTCGGCCGCGGCGAGCGCGCGGCCCGCCCGGACCGCCGGGTCGGGCGTGAGCACGGTGGCGCGGTCGAGGAATGCCGCCGCGGCCGCGTATCCGCCCCGGGCCTGGGCGTGGGCGGCCGAGCGTTCCAGCTCGCCCGCGACCTCCTCGTCGGGGCCGGCCGTCGCCTGTGCCCGGTGCCACGCCCGGCGGTCGCCGTCGACCGCAGGGTCCGTGACCGCGGCGAGCGCGCGGTGCGTCTCGCGGCGCTCCGCCACCGTCGCCGACCGGTAGACGGCCGAGCGGACGAGGGGATGGCGGAACGACACCCGGGTGGTCGTCCACCGGAGCAGGTCCTCCAGCGCCGAGGGGTCCGCGTCGTCGGCGGAGACGTGGAGCAGGTCCGCCGCGCGCCACAGCAGGGCAGCGTCGCCGAGCGGCTCTGCGGCCGCCACCAGCGCCAGACGGCGCTGGCCGGGCGACAGCTGACCGATCCGGCGCCGGAAGCTGTCCTCGATGCGGGCGGTCAGACCTCCGGGGTGGTCCGCGCCCAGGCCGGCGGCGAGCTGGGCGTGGGTCAGACCGCGCGGCAGCTCCAGGATCGCCAGCGGATTCCCTTGCGTCTCGGCGACGATCCGGTCGCGCACCCGCGGGTCCAGCGGCCCGCGGACGACCGAGTCGAGCAGCGCCTGCGCGTCGGTCGGCGGCAAGCCCCGGACCGGCATCTCCGGGATCCCGGCCAGCGCGAGGTCGGAATCGACGCCTCGTCGGGCGAACACCAGGGCGACCGACTCCGCCGCCAGACGGCGGGCGACGAACCCGAGCACCTGGGCCGAGGCCTGGTCGAACCACTGCGCGTCGTCCACGAGGCACACGAGCGGACGGTCGGAGGCTGCCTCGGCGAGCAGGCTGAGCACCGACAGCCCGAGCAGGAACCGGTCCGGTGCGGGGCCGTTCTGCAGGCCGAAGGCCGTGCTCAGCGCGTCCGACTGCGGCTCCGGGACGGCGCCGAGGTGGTCGAGCAGAGGTGAGCACAGCTGGTGCAGCGTCGCGAAGGCCAGCTCGGCCTCGGCCTGGGCCCCGGCCGCACGTGCGACGCGACACCCGGTCGCCTCGTCGGCGACATGTTCCAGCAGCGCGGACTTCCCGACACCGGCCTCACCGGTGACGACCAGCGCCCGGCTCTGCCCTGCGCGGACGTCGCGCAGCAGTCGCTCGAGTCGCTCCTGCTCGGACCCGCGCCCTCGCATCACGTCCTCAGGCTACACACAGGCCGACGGCGACGATCGGCGCACCCGTGGTGCGGAGCGGTCCCGTGCCGGCACGCACCACCAGGGACCCGGCCGGTGGGCACCCGGATGCGACGGGCGGGCCGGCCGCGCGAGAGTTTCGAGCATCAGCACGGACGACGGAGGGGCTCATGGCGACGGAACGGGTCGGAGGCGAGGGCGTGGCCATCATCGGCACCCACCAGGACGCGGCCCGTGCCGCGAGGCCCCTCGGGGCGCGAGGACGAGCTCCGTCCTCTCCGGCACGCGGGCCGCCCGGCCCGGTGGGCCGACGGCCGGGACGCCGGTCGCGCCACGCCCGGCAGTACCTCGAACGATCCAGCACAGACACGACGAGCACAGACACGACGAACCAGCACAGACGACAAGGAGCCTCGCATGACCACGAAGATCACGATCATCTTCGACAACCCGGTCGACCCGGACGCGTTCGAGTCCTCGTACCCCGACCTGATCGACCGCGCGCGGAAGGTCCCCGGGGTCCTGAGGACGGAGACGTCCAAGGTCTGGCCCAAGGAGGACGGCAGCCCCACCCCGGCGTACCGCATGATCGACCTGTACTTCCCTGACTACGACGCAGCCAACGCGGCGGCGAGCACGGCCGAGATGCAGGCGTTCTTCCCGCGCGCCTTCGAGCTCGCCACGGGAGGAGCGAGGGCGGTCTTCGCGAACGTCGAGGAGTCGTGAGCATCTCGCCGGCTCGGCTCCGGCGACCGGGGGCGCGGTAGCGGCTCGACCCCGCTGACGGTCGACGGCAGAACGGCCGTGCCCGGTCCGACGGTGCGATCGGACCGGGCACCGCCCGGGGCGGGTGCCGGCTCACGACGAGAGCCGTCGTGCCGCCGGTCCGGTTCCGCGCTGTGACGCGACCCACGCCGTCCCCGCGGCACCGGGGGAAGTCCCACGTCGGGGCCGGCGTTATCGTCAGTGGCCGGTGCCCACCACTCCCGCGGGCACCCGACACCCGGAAGGTCACCATGCGCCGTCTGCGTCCCCGTCCCGTCACCCTTGCCGCGCTGACCGCGGTCACCGCGCTCACGCTCGCGGCATGCTCGTCCGGCGGCACGGGGGAGGGCGACGCCGCGAGCCCGACGGGCGACGCGTCGTCGGCCGCCCAGTGCGAGCCGGGCGCGCTGCCCACGCTCACGGACGGCGTCCTGACCGTCGGTGCCGGCGAGGCGTACTCGCCCTGGTACGTGGGCGAGCACGACTCGGGCGAGGGCTTCGAGTCCGCGCTCATCTACGCGGTCGCGGACCGCCTCGGGTACGCGGCCGAGGACGTGCAGTGGGAGGTCGTGACGTTCGAGCAGATCGTCAGCCCGGCCATCAAGCCGTTCGACCTCGCCGCCTACCAGACGTCGATCACCGACGAGCGCGAGCAGGCCGTCGACTTCTCGAGCCCGTACCTCACCACGCGTCAGGGCGTCATCGTCATGGAGGACGGCCCGTACGCGGGCGCCACGACCCTCGCCGAGCTCGACGGTGCGCGCATCGGCGTGACGGCCGCGCAGACGAGCCTCACGCTCGCGGAGGCCGCCTGGGGCGAGGACGCCGACATCTCGCCCTACAGCGCCGCGGGCGACGGCATGCAGGCGCTGCAGTCCGGCACGATCGACGCCATGGTCATGGACGTCGACCAGGGCGTCGCCGCCTCGACCGAGTACTTCCCCGACTCCGTGGTCGTCGGCACGCTCCCGGACGAGGGCGTCGTCGAGCAGTACGGCCTCGTGCTCGACCTCGACTCGGAGCTGACCGACTGCGTCTCGCAGGCGGTCGACGAGCTCGAGGCGGACGGCACGCTCGCCGAGCTGCGCACGACCTGGCTCAGGTCGGACGACATCCCCGTCCTCGGCTGACCCTGACGTGACCGTGCCCGACGACGTGCGCCCGCCCGGGCACGCCGGCACGCCCGCGGCCGCGACGGGGACCGCCTGGTCCCCGTCGCCGCTCGCGCTCGAGCGTGCGGCGTTCCGGCGCGCCCAGCGGCGTAGGTCGCTGCTCGTCGCGCTCGTGAGCACGGTGATCGTCGCCGTGACCGTCGTGCTCGTCGTCGTCAACGCACCCGGGTGGGAGCGCGCACGGACGGCCTTCTTCGACCCCCAGAACGCGTGGGCCTCGCTACCGGCGATCCTTGAGGGCCTCTGGCTCAACCTGCGCGTGTGGGTCGTCGCGGGCGTCGTCGGTACGCTCCTCGGCCTCGGCCTGGCGATCGCGCGCACGAGCCGCGTCCCGGCGCTGTTCCCGCTGCGGGCGTTCGCCGTCGCGTACGTCGACCTGTTCCGCGGCGTCCCGCTCCTGCTGGTGCTGCTGCTCGTGGGCTTCGGGCTGCCCGCGCTACGCCTGGAGTGGCTGCCGACGTCGGGCGCGTTCCTCGGTGCGCTGGCGATCGTGCTCACCTACACCGCGTACCTCGCCGAGGTGTTCCGCGCCGGCATCGAGTCGGTGCACCCGTCGCAGGTCGCCGCCGCGCGCTCGCTCGGCCTCACGCGGGCGCAGACGACGCGCCGCGTGGTGCTGCCGCAGGCCGTGCGCAACGTCACCGCGCCGCTCGCGAACAACCTCGTCTCGCTGCAGAAGGACTCGGGGCTCATCTCGGTGCTCGGGGCGGTCGACGCGATCCGTGCCGCACAGATCGCGACGACGGGCAGCTACAACTTCACGCCCTACGTCGTCGCGGGCGCGCTGTTCTTCCTCGTGTCGTTCCCCCTGACGCGCGCGGTCGACGCGTACCAGGCGCGCCGTGGCTGGGGGAGGTCGCTCGCGACCGTGAGCGGGGCGGGGGACATCCGGTGACGCCGCAGGTCGAGACCCCGCGGGACCGGTCGCCCGGGCACCTGCTGTCCCTGCGCGGCGTGCGCAAGACGTTCCCGGCCCCCGGGGCGTCGGAGGGTCGTCGGGTCGTGCTCGACGGCATCGACCTCGACGTCGACGCGCACCGGTGCGTCGTGCTGGTCGGGTCGTCCGGCTCGGGCAAGTCGACGCTGCTGCGCGTCGTCAACCTGCTCGACGAGGTCGACGACGGGCAGATCCTCCTCGACGGCGAGGACGTCGCCGACCCGCGGCTGGACGCGAACCGTGTGCGCGCCCGCATGGGCATGGTCTTCCAGGCGTACAACCTCTTCCCGCACCTCAAGGTGCTGGACAACGTGACGCTCGCGCCACGGCTCGTGCACGGCCGCTCCCGCGCGCAGGCCGAGGCGGCCGCCGTCGAGATGCTGACCCGGGTCGGTCTCGGCCACAAGACGCTCGCCTACCCCGACCAGCTCTCGGGCGGCGAGCAGCAGCGCGCCGCCATCGCGCGTGCGCTGGTGAACGAGCCCGAGCTGCTCCTGCTCGACGAGGTGACGTCCGCGCTCGATCCCGAGCTCGTCGGCGAGGTGCTCGACCTGCTCGCCGAGCTGCGTGCCGAGGGTCGCACGATGCTCGTCGCGACGCACGAGATGGGCTTCGCCCGCCGGGTCGCGGACGAGGTCTGCTTCCTCCACGAGGGCCGTGTCCACGAGCGCGGCACCCCCGAGCAGGTTCTCGGCGACCCGCAGCGCGAGCGCACGCGCGCGTTCCTGCGCCGCCTGCACGCCTGACCCCGCCGCCGAACACGGGATCAGCGACCGGATCCACCCGGATCCGGCCGCTGATCCCGTGCTCGGCGGTCGCCGGACGCGTGCTCGGGCCGTTCGGAGCGCGTCCGGCCACGCCGGGGTCAGGCGCGGACGGCCAGCACCACGGCGGCCGCGACCGACGCGCACGCCACGAGCGCGTAGAG